>Ga0315907_10001890_pt1 | contig 27558 bp, 24 predicted proteins | sample LakEriMetagenome_3_FD_203525 | JGI IMG/M metagenome (GOLD analysis project Ga0315907, IMG submission 203525) | Freshwater fungal communities from buoy surface, Lake Erie, Ohio, United States - Buoy 12 MA123 | ecosystem: Environmental > Aquatic > Freshwater > Lake > Lake biofilm | place: USA...
CCCAGGCCATCGCGTCCTACCTGACCTTGCTCTATGCGCCCGGGGAGCGCACGCCCGCCCGCGGCGTCCGCAAGCTCCGGCCCGGCGACTTCCTCGAGTGCGCGGAGGACGGCGCCGTCCGCCTCGCGGCGTTCGCCCCCGGGCATTACCGCGAGGAGGTGCAGGCTTTCCCGCGCGCGACCGCCGTGGAGGCGTGCCGTCACTACGTGGCGCAGGCGGTGCGTCGGCAACTGGTCGCGGATGTCCCGCTCGGCGGGTTCCTTTCCGGCGGGGTCGATTCCACCACGATCGCGCACCACGCGGTCCGGCACCTCGCCCGCGGCGCCGACTACCCTTGCTTCTCCTTGGATCCCCGCGGCGGCGAGGCCGAAGGCTTCGCCGATGACCTGCCCTACGCGCGCCTGGTGAGCACGCGCCTCGGCGTCCCTTTGCATGTGGTGGGTCTCGCGGAGGAAAGCCTTGAGGAGCTCGACGAGCTGGTCCGGAGCCTGGACGAGCCGACCCCGGATCCCGCGGCCTTCGCGACGCGAGCGATCTGCGCCTCCGCGCGCGACCAGGGCGTGAAGGTCCTGCTTTCCGGCGCCGGCGGCGACGATATCTTCTCCGGCTATCGCCGGCATCAGGCGCTGGCATCCGAGCGCTACTGGGGTTGGATGCCGCCGCCCTGGCGCGAGGCCTTGGTCGACCTGAGCGCGCAGTTGCCGCGGGACAACCCCGCCGGCCGCCGCCTCGCCAAGCTTTTCGGTCATGCGTCCGCCCCGCCCGCCGAACGGTTGGCGAGCTACTTCCTCTGGCTGGACGACTCGGTCCTCGCTCCGGCGTTGGCGCCCGGTTTCCGGGAGGAGCTGCGTCGCTTCCGTTCGGTGGATACGATGCTCGACGCGCTGGCCACCTTGCCGACGGGCGTGAGCCGGCTCAATCAGATGCTCCACCTCGACCGGAGTTTCTTCCTGGCCGACCATAACCTCAACTACACCGACAAGATGGCGATGGCGTGCGGCGTCGAGGTCCGGGTGCCCTTCCTCGATCCCGACCTGGTCGCCTTCACCGAACGCCTGCCGGATGACCTCAAGCAGCGCGGTCGTTCCGGCAAATACCTCCTGCGCGCCGCCATGCGCGGCGTGATCCCCGCGGAGGTGCTCGACCGCCCGAAGACCGGGTTCGGCTTCCCGTTGCGCCGCCTGCTGCACGGCAGCTATGGGCGCCGGCTCCGGCGCCTCGCCGCCGAAGGCCGCCTGGACGCCACCGGGGTCTTCCAGGGCGCCGGCGTCATCGCCTTGCTCGACGCGGACGCCCGAGGTGAGGTGGACGCCGCCTACCCCCTGATGGGCGTGCTGTGCGTCGAGTCGTGGTTGCGCCAGTTCGCCGGTCGCTGAATCCTCCTTCCCGATGCAGACCACCCTCCATGCCGTCCGGCTCGCCGGCCTCGCCGTCACGACCGGCCCGCTGGTCCGCGATTTCCTCGCGGATGGCCTCGCCGCGGGCCAGGACGCTGCCGCGCTCGAACGTACCGCCCGCACCGTGGGTCTGCGTCGCCGGCTGGTCGCGGCTCCCGGACAGACCGCGCTGGATCTTTGCGCCGACGCCGCCACGCGTCTCCTCGCGGCCTGTCCGGAGCCGGCCGCCCAGGTCGACGCGGTCATCTTCGTCACGCAGACGCCCGATCACGCGCAACCGAACAACGCGTGCCTGCTCCATGGCCGGCTCGGGCTCGCCCGCACCGTGGCGGCCTACGATGTCTCGCTGGGTTGTTCCGGTTGGGTCTACGCGCTGCAGCAGGCGGCCTTGCTCTGCGCGCACGGCGGAGCGCGCGCCGTCCTGCTTTGCGCCGGCGACACGTTGAGCCGGACGACCAACCCGCGCGACCGCGCGACGGACCCGCTCTTCGGCGACGCCGGGAGCGCGACCTTGGTCGTGCGCGACCCGGCCGCCGGCCCCTGGCATTTCGTGCTCGGCACGGACGGCGCCCGCGCCCGCGTCATCGAGGTCCCGGGCGGCGGCGCCCGGTCGCCGCGCGGTGCCGAGCCCTGGGTCGAGCATGCGGATGCGGACGGTAACGTCCGCCACCCGGGCGACCTCCACATGGACGGGGCCGAGGTCTTCAACTTCAGCCTGCGCGAGGTGCCGGCGGCGATCGCCGAGGTGATGGCGCTCGCCCGCTGGTCCGAGCCGGACGTGGACGCGCTCGTCCTGCATCAGGCGAACCGCTTCGTCCTTTCCGCCGTCGGTCGCAAAGGCGGCTTCCCGGCCGCCAAGACCCCGATGGACCTCGTCGAGCGTTTCGGCAACCAAAGTTCCGCCTCGATCCCGTGCGCCTTGGTCGAGGCCCTCGGTCCGGAGCTGGGCCGTCGTCCGCTCCGCGTCGTCGCCTGCGGCTTCGGCGTCGGGTTATCCTGGGGGGCCGTCGCGCTGACCCTGGGGCCGGTGACCCTCGTGCCCACCGCGCCGCTTCCGCCCGCCCCATGAGCCTTGCCGAGGAACAACGCTGGCAGGCCTTGCAGGCCGATGTCGATGCGCTGGCCGCGGCGCCGGCGGGGATGGATACCGTCCTCGCGGGGTTGCCGCAGTGGGACTCCCTGGCCGTGCTCCTGGTCCTCACCCATGCCGAGCAGGCCTACGGGCGCACCCTCACCGGCGCCCAGGTCCGCGCCTGTCGTACCGCCCGTGACCTCGTCGCCCTCCTTTCCTAACATGAAGAAACTCCTCATCGTCGGCGCCGGCGGCTTCGGCCGCGAGCTGCACGCCTGGGCCCGGCAGCATCCCGACCACGGGCGTGCCTGGACCTTCGGCGCCTTCCTCGACGACAACCCGGCCGCGTTGAAACGCTTCGGCGACTTCGCCCCGGTCCGGCCCCTCACGGGACATCGTCCGGCGGCCGACGAGGTCTTCCTCTGCGGCCTCGGCCTCCCGCCGCAGAAGGAACAACTCATCGCTCCCTTGGTCGCCGCCGGCGCCGAGTTCCTGACCTTCATCCACCCGCGCGCCCTGGTCGGGGAGCGCGTCCGCCTCGGGCGGGGGGTCGTGCTGTGCCCCGGGGCGATCATCTCCGCGGACGTCGAGCTGGGCGAGTTCGCGATGGTGAACCTCCATGCGACGATCGGGCATGACGCCCGCCTCGGCGACTGGAGCACCGTGAGCGCGCATGGTGACCTGACCGGCCGCGTCGAGGTCGCCGACCGGGTCTTCCTGGGCAGCCGCGTCTCGGTCATCCCCGGAAAGAAGGTCGGTAGTCGCGCGGTCCTGGGCGCCGGCGCCGTGGTCATCGCGGACGTCCCTCCGGGCGTGACGGTGGTCGGCAATCCCGGCCGGATCCTCTAGCATGCGCCGTGTCCTGCTCATCGCCGGCGTCCTCGCGACGGTCGGCCTGGTCGCTCTCCTCCTCGCGGTCGAGGTGTTCGCGGATCATCGCCGTCGTTTCACCGGCGAGCTCCCGCGGGCCTTGCCGACCGTGGTCGCCGGCTGGGTGCGGCGCGACGTCCCCGTCGCGGTCGGCTCCGCGGCCGCCGCCAACGTGCAGGGCATCCTGAACTATTCGCAGGTCGCGCAGGCGGTCTACGCCAAGGACGGGCTGCAGATCCTCGTCTACGTCGCCTACTGGGAGCCCGGCAAGGTCTCGGTCGTGGACGCCGGTTCCCACAACCCGGATTCCTGCTGGGTCAACAACGGCTGCGTGCGCACCGACCGGCGCTACGCCGTGTCCGCCCGACTCGGCGAGCGCGCGTTGCTTCCCTATGAGGGCGGCGCTTACCTGGTGCCGCGCGGCGGCCTGCAGCATGTCGCCTTCTGGCATCTCGTGAACGGGGAGCCCAACCGTTATGAAGCGCAGGAGCAAGGTTGGCGCGACGGCCTCATCGGCCGGCTGGAGCGCCTGCCGCTCCTGCTCAAGGACATCCGCGTCCACGGCCTCAACCAGAAGAGCGAGCAGATGTTCATCCGCCTTTCCTCGCCGACGCCTTTCCCCGAGCTCCTCGCGCGCCAGGATGTGCAGGCGCTGCTGCGGGAACTCGAAGGGCTCGGGATCTTCCCCGACCGCCCCTGGCGCTGAACCCCTCTCCCATGTCCCGCATCTACCTTTCCCCGCCCGACGTCGGCACCGCCGAGGTCGAGTTCGTCCTGGAGGCGTTCGAGGCCAACTGGGTCGCCCCGGTCGGGCCGCACCTCGACGCCTTCGAGCAGGAGTTCGCGGCCTTGGTCGGCTCGCCGCACGCCGTCGCGCTCTCGTCCGGCACCGCCGCCTTGCACCTGGCCCTCCGTCTCGCCGGCGTCGGGCCCGGCGACGAGGTCCTCTGCTCGGACCTCACCTTCATCGCCTCGGCCGCGCCGATCACCTACCTCGGCGCCCGCCCGGTCTTCATCGACAGCGAGGAGCGCAGCTGGAACATGGACCCGGCGCTCGCCTGCGCCGCCATCGAGGCGAAGGCCCGCGCCGGCCGGCCGCCGAAAGCCCTCGTGCTTGTCCACCTTTACGGTCAGTCGGCCGATATCGCCCCGATCCAGGCATGCTGCGAACGGCATGGCGTGAAGCTCATCGAGGACGCCGCCGAGGCCCTGGGGGCGACGTACGGCGATCGCTGTCCCGGCTCGATCGGCTGGGCCGGCATCCACTCCTTCAACGGCAATAAGATCATCACGACCTCCGGCGGCGGGATGCTGGTGACGGCCGACGCCGCGATGGCGGCGCAGGCGCGTTTCCTCGCGACGCAGGCGCGCGATCCCGCGCCGCACTACCAGCACGCGACCATCGGTTATAACTACCGCCTCTCCAACATCTGCGCGGGGATCGGCCGCGGCCAGCTGCTCCGGCTCGCCAGCAAGGTCACGCGCCGGCGCGCCCATTTCCGGGCCTACCAACAGGCGCTCGGCGACCTGCCCGGCGTCACCTTCCAGCCGGAGGCGCCCTGGGGCCAGTCGACGCGCTGGCTGACGTGCCTGACCATCGATCCCGCGGTCGCCGGCCGCGATCGCGAAGACGTGCGGCTGGCCCTCGAGGCGGCCGACATCGAGTCGCGCCCGCTGTGGAAACCGCTCCACCTGCAGCCGGTCTTCGCCGGGGTCGAGACGCACGGTGGCGCCGTCGGTGAACGCCTCTTCGCCCAAGGCCTCTGCCTGCCGTCCGGCTCCGGCATGGCCGAGCAGGATCGGGAGCGGGTGATCGCGACGGTGAAACAAGCCTTCCAGGCCTCCTGACGATGTCGCACGAGGAACAGATCCGGTTGCAGCGTCAGTATTACGCCGAGACGGCCGAAAACTATGACGCCATGCAGCTTTCGCCCCAGGATGAGCATCAGTTCGCCTTGTCGGTCCTTTCGGCCATGATCGACTACCACGGTATCCGGTCTGTCTTGGACGTCGGCTCAGGCACCGGTCGGGCCCTCCGCTTCCTGAAGGCGCGTCATCCCCGCGTCCGGTTCGTCGGGATCGAGCCCGTCGAAGCCTTGCGCCAGGTCGGCCATGCGGCGGGCTTGTCCGCGGAGGAGCTGCGGGACGGGGATGTCAACGCCCTCGCGTTCGCCGACGGGGAGTTCGACCTCGTCTGCGAGTTCGCCGTGCTGCACCACGTCCCGCAGCCCGCCCGGGCGGTCGGCGAGATGCTGCGCGTCGCCCGCAAGGCCATCTTCATCTCCGACGCCAACAACTTCGGCCAAGGCGGCAAGCTTGCCCGCCGCCTGAAGCAGGCGCTCAACGCGCTCGGCCTCTGGCGGGCGTTTGACTGGTTACGCACCGGGGGGAAGGGCTATCATGTCTCCGCCGGCGACGGGCTCTTCTATTCTTATTCCGTCTTCGGTGACTACGATCAGATCCGCGGGGCCTGCGGGTCGGTCCATCAGTTCAACACCGTCGACTCCGGGCCCAACCTGTACGGCTCCGCCCCGCACGTCGCCCTGCTTGGCCTCAAGAAATGACGCCCAGACCTGCCGTCATCTGCTTCGCCGGTCCGCGTGACCGTTATCAGTCCGCCCTGGCCTTGCAGGAGAACCATGCCCTGGAGGCCTTGGTCACGGAGGCTTATTTTTCAAGGTTCTGGGCCGAGACCGGTCTGGCCGGCAAGAACTTCCACCGTTTCGCCAAGGCCCGCCATCACCCGGATATCCCGGCGACCAAGGCCGTCCGGTCGCTGGGCGCCTTCGTGCGGACCCTCCGGGCGCGGTTCGATCGGCGGAAAGATTCCCCGCACCTGGCCATCGCCGACCGGTTACTCAGCGAGAAGGCCGGCCAGGTCGCCCTGGGCCGCCGCGCCCCGCTCATCGCCTACAGCTATTACGCCGACGCGGCTTTCCGGATGATGGCGGGCTCCGGTCTGCCGCGGATACTCTTCCAGGTCCATCCGAACGGCAAATACCTGCGGGAGCTCTTTCGGCAGGAGATCGAGAAAGTCCCGGAAGCGCGTGCCTCGCTCATGGAGGAGGCCGAGATGTCGCCGCTCTTCGACGCCAACGACGAGACCTTCGCGATGGCGGACTCCGTGATCTGCGCCAGCACCTTCACCCGGCGCTCGTTGGCCGCCGCCGGGTCCGTCGCGCCGGCCCACGTCGTCGGCTACGGCGTCGACCTCGCCCTCTTCACGGCCCGCTCCGCGGCGCCGTCGGCCAAGCCGCTCACCGTCGGCTTCGTCGGCGCGCTGTCCCAGCGCAAAGGCGCCCGCTACCTGCTCGGCGCCCTCGCCGCTTTGCCGAAGGGCGCCGCCCGACTGATCCTGTACACCCGCGCGGCGGTCGACCGCGACCTCATCCGCGGGTTCGAGTCCGTCGACGTCGAGCTCCGTAGCGGACTTTCCGACATCGCGCTGGCGGCGGACATGCGGCGCTGCGACCTGGTCGCCTTGCCCTCGATCGCCGAAGGCTTCGGCCTCGTCATCCTCGAGGCGATGGCTTGCGGGGTCCCGGTGCTCTGCACGACCAGCACCGGCGGCGCCGACTTCATCCGGCACCGGGGGAACGGCTTGCTCATCGAGCCGGGCAGCGTGGCCGCCATCGAGCAGGAACTCGCCTGGGCCCTGACGCATCGAGACGAACTCTTCCAGCTCGGCCAAGCCGCCCGCACCGAGGCCGAGAAGCACACCTGGGCCGCCTACCGCCGCCACTTTTTCGCCGCTTACGCCGCCTCTGTCGCCGGTTGATTCCGCTTTGGCATCTTTGCGCAGGAGTTTCGCTCCGTCCGCAACGTTACGCTTTCTTCGACGCCCTTGCCTCCGCCCCTCCGGCGCTCCTTTCCTCGACTCCCCATGCCCTTCGCCCGCATCCTCCGCTCGAGCGCTCTCATGGGCGGAGCCCAGGTCGTCGTGCTGGCCGCCGGCTTCGCGCGCGCCAAGGCGATCGCGCTGATCCTGGGGGCGTCCGGGGTCGGGCTGATCGGCATCCTCAGCGCTTTCAGCGGGAACATCGCCTCCCTGGCCGGCTGGGGATTGGGCACCGCCGGCGTCCGGTTGATCGCGGGCGCGCCGGACGAGGTCAGGACCGCGAAGATCGCGGCGGTCCGCAGGATGGGTTGGGCCCTGAGCGGGCTCGGCTTGCTCCTGGCTTTGCTGACTTTCTGGCCGGTCGGCGCCTGGACCTTCGACTCTTCCCGGTTCGCCCTGGAGATGGCCATCGTCTCCCTGGCCGTGCCCTGCGTGATCGCCTCCACGGCCTGGTCGGCCGTCTTGCAGGCGTCGGGCAACATCGCTTCCCTGGCCAAGGTCCAGGTCGCCGGCGCGCTCGCCGGACTGTTGGTCGGACTGCCCGCCATCTATTTCTGGGGGACCGTCGGCGTCGCCGGCAGCGTCTTCCTGGCCGCCGCCGTCCCGGCCTTCGTGCTGTGGCGGGCCGCCCGGCGCGAGTGCCCCGCCGGCGCCGCCCAGTCCGTCGACCCGGGTGATCTCCGCCAGCTCGTGAAGCTCGGCGGCGCGCTCATGCTGGTCGGCTGGCTGGCGCAGCTGGCTTCGTATGGGACGCGACTGATCATCGTCCGCCACGCGGGACTCGACGCCGCAGGATACTATCAGGCCGCCTTTGCCATCGCTGGCGCCCTCCCGGGCTTCGTGTTCGCCGCCATGGGGACCGACTTCTTCCCAAGGGTCGCGGCGGCGAAGGACGAAGCGGAGGCCGCCGACATCGCGGACAGGCAGATTCGGGCGGGGTTGTTGCTGGCCCTGCCTTTCTTGGTCGGCACCCTCACGCTGGACAGGCTGTGCGTCGGCCTGCTTTACGCTGAAGGATTCGAGCAAGCCTTGCCGCTCCTGCCGTGGATGGTCTGGGGTGTCTTCTTCCGGCTGTTGGCCTGGCCGCAGGGCTATTGCCTGCTGGCGAGAGGTGCGGCCCGGACGGTGGTCATGGTTGAGGTCGTCGGTAACATGCTCGCCATCCTGCTGCCGCTCGGGCTTGTCCCGGCCTTCGGAACGAAGGGCGCGGCGCAGGCCTTTTTCCTCAGCTACTTGCTCTACGCCCTCGTCATGCTGGTCACGTCGCGGGCGCGAGCGGGGCGATGGGTGAGCGTCGGCACGGTCATGGCTTTTGCCGCCTCGGCCGGCGTCCTGGCGCTGGCGCAAATCAGCGTCCGCCAGGCCGAAGGACCCTATTGGGGCCTGTTGCCCACCGCGCTGGTCGCCGCGGGTTGTCTCTGGACGTATCGCCGGGCGCTCCGGCAACCTTGAGTCTCGCCCCGCCGGGCGATCTTCGCGGCAATCGCGCGCCGTCGCCCGGCGACCGCGGACCCAGGTCGCCCGCCCCCCCGGAATCCTGGGCGCCGGCGTCCGTCGCCGCCCCGGCTCAGGCGACAGCCGAACCATGATGGGAAAAGCCTAATCCGATGCCCGAACTCGCAACCTACGCCCTTTTTGCCTATCGCCATGAGGCCTTCGTCGCCGCCGCGCTGCGCGGCGTGGCGCGACAGACCTACCGGCCGCTCGAGGTCATCGTCGTGGATGATGGCTCGCCGGACCGGACGCGCGCGGTGATCGAAGACGAGCTCCGGGGCTTCCCGGCGGACATCCGGGTCATCCGGATTTTTCACGAATCCAACCAGGGACTCCCCGGGGCGATCAATGCGGCGGTGCGCGCCGCGTCGGGCCGGGTCATCGTCTTCGGGGCCGGCGACGATGTTTCCGCGCCCGAGCGGGTGGAGAGGATCATGGAAGCCTTCGGTCAGCCCGGCGTGACCTTCGCGCATTCGGCCGTGAACATGATCGACGCCGAAGGGCGCCTGATCGCCGCGCCCTCGCCCCGGCCAGAGGATGCCGCTTTTCGCCTGGAGGATGTCTTGAGCGGTGCGGCCAGCCCCATCGTCGGCGCCTCCTGCGCCTATGCGGCCGAAATCTTCCGCCGCTTCGATGCGCTCCCCCCGGGGATTCTCCGCGAGGATGTCATCCTGCCGTTGCGGGCGCTCTGCATCGGCCAAGGCCGGTACCTGTCAGCCCGGCTGGTGCAATATCGCACGCATGAAGGGAATCTCCACAGCATGGCGCCGACCCGGAGTTCCGCCGAGATGGCCGCGCGCCATCTGAGGTTTGCCGAAGACCGGAGAGCCTTCGGCGTTCAGCTGGAAAAAGATATCGAAAGAGCCATGGCGCAGGGGGTTCGCTTGGGCGCGGATATCCGCGGGTACCTTCGTCGCGAGCAGGCCTATTCCGCCGTCGAACAGAGCCTGCTCCGTAGCCGGTGGAAACTCGCCCAGATTGCGATCATCGCCCGGGCATGGCTGGGGCGATCGGTCAGCACCGCCTCCGCGGTGAAATTGGCGGCCTTGTTCGTCGTGCCGTGGTTTTACGCCCCGTTGTTACGGCTGCGCATCCGTTGGAAGACGACGCGTCAAACACCATGATCTCCAAGGTTCCGCCCCCCGTGTGCTTCCGGGCCGCGTCTGAATCCCCCCAGACCTCAGCCGAATGAACTCCGTCGCTTTTTCTTGGAATGGGCTGCCGCAGTATGCGGCTCGCCTGCTCGCGGCTGCCTTTGCTGAAAACGGGCAGGACAGTCCGGTGGTCGGATCGCGCGCCCAGGTCCCGATCCAAGGAGTCGAAGCGGCGCTCGGGCGGCCCGTGCATTGGGTGGACGCCGCGCGCCCGACGTCCTGGGCCGAGCTGGACCTGGAGACTCCCCGGATATTTTTCCAATCAGGCTGGGCATACCCGGCGTTTAATTCCCTCGGAGACGAAGTGCGGGCCGCTGGCGGCAAAGTCTGCCTGCTGATGGACAATAACTGGCGGGGGGATTTCCGCCAGTGGCTCGGGGCGCCTTGGTTCCGGCTTTGCCAACGCCGCAAGTTCGCCGCCATCCTCGTGCCGGGCAAGTCCGGCCGGAGATTGGCCCGTTGGTACGGCATGGACGATCGGCTGATTCACGAAGGCATGTACGGCGCCGACCCCGCCTTGTTCCACGATGGGCCTCCCCTGGCCGAAAGACCTAAGCGGGTTCTGTTCGTGGGGCAGTACATCGACCGGAAAGGCTGCGTGCCGCTCGCCCGGGCTTTCGCCCGCGTCGCCCACCGGCTCCCGGATTGGGAACTCTGCCTGTATGGGAGCGGACCCTCGCAGTCTTCGATCCCCTCCCACCCGCGCATCAAGGTGCATGGCTTCATCCAGCCGGAGCAACTAGGCTCGCTTTACCGCCAGGCCCGCATCTTCGCCCTCCCTAGTTTCTCGGAGGCGTGGGGTGTGGTCGTCCATGAAGCCGCGCTGTCCGGCTGCCAGCTCCTGCTTTCGGACGCGATCGGGTCGGCGGAAGATTTCGCGACCCCCGCCAACGCCCGGAGGTTCCGTCCCGGCGATGAAGTCGGCCTGGCCGCCGCCTTGATCGATCTCGCCACGTCGCCAGCCCTTGGGGCGGCGCAGGCCGCTTCGCTCGCCGCCGCCGAGAGCCACGGACCGGCGGTCTTCGCTCGCCGGGTCACGGAGATTATCCGACAGCTGTCCTGAGTCGTCCCACTCAGGCCTCCGGGCATGCAAGCCGCGCATCCTGCGCGGCTTTTTTGTGCCCATTTTAGGTGGTAGCGGTCGGCGGTTAGCGGCTGGGAAAACAGATCCCGCCACCTGCCGCCCGGAGCCGCCACCCGCCACCACGAACGATTCACCCCAGCCAATCATCCGGCCTCCGGTTTCCCTGTGAGCCCTGCCAATGGCATCCCTTGTCAACGGGCCAACTGGCCAACCAATCAACTCGTTTTGTCTCGTTCCGGCCAACCTGCCAACGGGTCAACGGGCCGACTCATCTTGCCACTTCGCTTCCTGGCCCGCACAATCTACCCGATGCCCCGCCTTTTGGCCTTCAACTGCCTCTTGCTGCTCGCCGTCACCTTGCGCGCGGGCGGATTATTCGAGGCCGGCACTTGGGCTCCGGTCGTGCTCCCGGCGACGCCGGAGACGGAGGAATGGTACGCCGCCCAGACCTTGCTCGATTGGTGCGAGCGCGTCACCGGCGTCCGTCCGGAGCTGATCTCGGAGCAACCCGGGGTCGCCTTGCCCGCCCGCGGACTCTTCGTCGGTCGCACCGCCGCGTGGCAGGCGTTGCGGCGCCCGCTGCCCGACGTGGAGGGCGACCTGTTGGCACGCGACGTCGAAGGCGAGGCGGTCTTCCTGCTCGGGACGAATCCGCTCGCGACGCGCGCCGCGATCGGCCGGTTCTGCGAGCAAGCGCTAGGCGTCTGTTTCGCCTTCCCCGGCCCGCGGGGCGCCGATTGGGTCATGCGGTCGTCGGTGGGCGTGCCTGCCGCCGAACGTTTCCGTCCGGCCTTTGCGTGGCGCGAGATCTCCGGCCTGTCCAACGAGCTCTCCCAGGAATGGGCCTACAATGTCGGCTATGGGAAAGCCCCTGACTTTTCGCACGGCTTCTTCCGCGCCTTCAACCAGGAGGTCTTCGCCGACTTCCTGGAAGATTTTGCGAACTACCGAAGTCGGGAGGATCCCCACGAACAAACCGCCAACGCCTCCCCCCGGCCACGCTGGACGGCCGAGCGCAAGGCGCAGATCGATCCGCGCCGTCCGCATTTCGACCCTTTGGTGCGGAAATATTCCAGGACGGACCCCTTCTTCGAGGCTTCCCCGTTTTATGATGAAGAGTGGTGGGATGTTTGGCCGCGGCCGAAGCCCAACTTCGATGGGTACGACCCGATGCCGCGCCTCAAGGTCCCGTCAGCGGTGGAGATCGGCGCGCGTTACACTCGCGAGTGGTTCCACCAGCACCCCGGTGCGTTCAGCGTGCCTTTCGGCGTCAATGACACCTTGCACTTCCTCGGTTCCCCGCCGTCCGAGGGTTGGTATCGCGATCGCCCGGTGCGGACCGATTATGTGATGGGTTACCTCAACGAGGTCGCCCAGTCGTTCTGGGAACCGTCGGGTGACCTCTCTGGCCTGGGTCACGCCATCGGGACGTTGGGCTACCTGCAGACCTTGCGCGCCCCGACGATCCGCCTGCACCCGGCGATCTTCCCCTGGATCTGCGCCGACCGCAGCGCCTACGCCAACCCCGACTTCGCCGCGGTGGAATCGGTCAACCTCGCCGCTTGGGTGCGCTCCGGCGTCCGACGGGTCGGCGCTTACGATTATTGGTACGGGGTCGACTACACCGTCCCGCGCGTATCGTTCCGGGCGCAGGCCGACGCCATCCGCACGGTGCACGCCGCCGGGGTCGTCGGTTGGTACGCCGAGCTGGCCCCGCTCTGGGCCTTCGACGCCCCGAAGGCTTGGTTGGGCGCGAAGCTCCTGCAGGATCCTGGTCAGGACCCGGAGGCCCTGCTCGCGACTTGGTTCGCCGCGGCCTATGGTCCCGCGGCCGCGGAGATGCGCGCGGCTTACCGCGTCCTCGAGGGTGCGTGGGAACGCGACGCGCGCGCCGGGGGCGTCGACCAGTGGATCCGCCATTTCCGCACCGAAGGATCGACCTGGGTGCTCACCGCGTCGGAGCTCGCCGCGGTCTCCGCGCGGGTCGAGGCCGCGCGTCGCCTCCTCGCGGCCCAGGACAAGCCCACGTTCCGGCTCGCCAATCAACGCTGGCGCTTCGAGCAGTTCGCCGAGGCCTGGGCCTTGAGTTGCGCCTTCCGCGGTGTCGTCGAGACCCGTCGCGCCGCCGATCCGGCCAACGCCGCCGAAGCCGTCGCCCAGCTCAGTGCCTTATCCGCCGCCGAGTCCGCCTACCGACGGGCGGAGTCCACCTTCAACACCGCGTGGGGGGCGTATGGACTGCCAGTCGCCTGGAGCCGTTTCGCCGCCACCAATCCTCGCCCCGAGTGGCTCGACGCCGCCATGCCCTACGGTTTCGCGCGGGTGGCCGCACCCACGCGACGGGCGCTCGCCACCTGGGCCGCCGGCGACACGATCGGCAACGGCGCCGTGCTCTGGAGGCTCGCCCAATTGCCGGAAGACCGCGAGCGTCGCCAAGCGCGCATGGATCGCACCCAGTCGCGCAACCACCACGGCGCTCACTTCGTCGACGAACTCAGTCCAAGTCGGCTTAACCGGGTGAACGGCCGTCCGGAGGGTGAGTATACTCATGCTTTTCATTTTTCGCATAGGCTCGCGCCGGCAGGAAAAATCAAAGGGGTTCCCGAAACGATTAGAGGAGATGTCGGTGGCGGCTGGTGCGCCCGCCTCGTCCCCGGCTTTATCCTGGATTTTCAAGTGGAGCTGGATGCGGCGAAGACCTGCGACCCCGAGGCCAAGGCCCGGTTGGTGCTGACTTTCACCGACGGTAAAAAGACCCGGACGATCGCGCAGGAATGCCGCCTGACCGGCGGTCGTCTGGTGGTGGAAGTTCCCGACGGCTTCGACTGGGGTGTTGCTGGACAACCCGACGCTTGGCGCGGTGAAATCCAGTATTCGCTCCGGTATGAACTGACCTTCGAGAAGGAGGTTGCGGTCAAGGAGATCGACCTTGTGCTGTGGAGCCCTCGCCGCTGAGCCATGGTCAAGCGCCTCTTCGACATCTTCTTCGCCTTCGGCTGGCTCGTGCTCTTCACCCCGCTCATGCTGGTCGTCGCCGGACTCGTCCGCCTGAAACTGGGCTCCCCGGTGCTCTTCATCCAGGAACGCCCCGGGCTGCGCGGGCGGCCCTTCCGCATGGTGAAATTCCGCACCATGACCGACGAGCGCGGCCCCGATGGGCAGCTCCTGCCCGACGAGGTGCGTCTCACCGCCTTCGGGAAATTCCTCCGCGCCTCCACCCTCGATGAGTTCCCCGAGATGTGGAACGTCCTTGTCGGCGACATGAGCGTCGTCGGCCCGCGTCCGCTCCTCATGCGCTACCTCCCGCGTTACGACGCGTTCCAGGCGCGGCGCATGGAAGTGAAGCCCGGCGTCACCGGCTGGGCCCAGGTCAACGGCCGTAACGCCCTCAGCTGGGAGCAGAAGTTCGCCTACGACGTCTGGTACGTCGACCACCGCACCCTCTGGCTCGACCTGAAAATCGTCGTCCTGACCTTCTTCAAGGTCTTCGCGCGCTCCGGCATCAACTCGGATAAGGCGGCGACGATGGAGGAGTTTTGGGGTGGCAAGAATTAGCTGGCCGGCTGGCCGGTGGGCCAGTTGACAAGGACGAGCTGAGGTAAGCTGGCTCGTTGACAAGTTGACCGGTTGACAAGGGGAAAGAGAGGCAAGTTGGCTCGTTGATAAGTTGGCAAGTTGACAAGGAGGAAGCCTCCGGCCGGAAGATTTCAGGTTTCGGATGCCTTGAGACGTTGCTGGCGCATGCGTATCAGGCCGCCTAGCAACCTCGCTACATCGGCCCTTTTTTCAGAAAGCCGGCGAAAGGCGTCCTGCTCAATCCATCCGATGTCCTGGCCGATCCACAGCTGGGTCTCCAACTCGCTCAACGAGCCGCGAGCGATAAGGAGGAACCGGAGCGATTCCTTGTTGGTGCCGCGTTCGTCTCCTTCGGCTATGTTGGATGGAACGGATAGTGCGGCTCGGCCTAGCTGATCGCAATACGCATGATGTCCCCGCAATTTGGGCGTCTCCGTCAGCCTATAGATATCAGACGCCAAAGACCGCGATTGCTTCCAAACCATCAGGTCGCGGAAAGTAAACGGGCGGGTGGGGTGATTCCTGGAAAGAGGTAGTTCCATCCCCTGACTATAGGGAAAGCGTTAACTCATTCACGATTTCTCTGCTGATGACTTTAACCGTCTGCGGCTGAAACGTATCCCCCGAGTGGATCTCCTGTCATGGTTCTATTGGTCAACAGACCGGCCAATCGGCTGCCTCCCTTGCCCGCTGCTCGACTTGCCAACAGGTCAGCTCTGCTGATGCCTCCCTTGTCAACGGGTCAACTTGTCAACGGGCCAGCTGACTGGGGGTCAACCAATCAACTGATCAACTAATTTTCACGCCCAACGGCCGCAGGACCGGATCGCGGGCCAACGGCAGCTCCACCGGTGCGCCGCCATTCTGCGCTGATTGATAGAGGGCGAGGATGAGCTCGACGGCTTTGCGGCCTTCGGCTCCATCGACCGCGGGTTGTCGGCCGGCGCGGATCGCTTCGATCGCGTCGACGAGATTGAGGCGATGCCAGCCGTGGCTGATCGCCTTGGGGTCGGCCGCGCCGGCGCCGCCGGTCTCCGCCGCGGAGGCGAGGAACCCGGCGTCGGCGGGCAGGGGAGCCTCGAACTCGAAGGAGGTGAGTTTGTCGTCGCGCAGCACCGCCGCGCCCTTCGTGCCGTGGATGCGGATCTCGGCGGGGAAGCCGGTGGCCGACCAGCAGGCCGTGGAGCCGGCCAGCGTGGCGCGGGCGCCGTTGGCGAATTCGATCCAGCCGACGGCGATGTCCTCGACCTCGATGCCGGCGTGCGCGACCAGCCCGAGGGTGGCCGAGACGCGCTTCACCGGCCCGAGGAACCAGAGGAGCAGGTCGATGGTGTGGATGCCTTGGTTCATCAGCGCCCCGCCCCCGTCGAGCGCGTAGGTGCCGCGCCAGGCGGCGGAGTCGTAATAGGCCTGGGTCCGCCACCAAGGGATGAGCGCCGAAGCCAGCGTCACCGGACCGAAGCGGCCCGCATCCAGCGCGGCCTTCAGCGCGAGCGACCCGCGCACGTAGCGGCGGGGCAAGATGCCGGCGACCGTCACCCCCGCGGCGCGCGCGGCGGCGATCAGTTCGTCGCATTTCGCCAAGGTGACCTCCAGCGGCTTCTCGACGACCACGTGCTTGCCCGCGCGGATGCAGGCGAGGGCAGGGGCGAGGTGGTCGCCGCTGGGGGTACATAGGCAGACGACGTCGACCGCGGGGTCGTCCAGGAGCGCTTCCGGCGTCGCCGCGACGGCGCATCCATGGGTGGCGGCGAACGCGCCGGCCTTCGCGGCGGTGCGGTTATAGGCCGCGACCAGGCGCGCGCCGGGAATCTCAGCCAAGGCTTTCGCATGGAACTCGGCGATCATGCCGGTTCCCCAGATGCCGAAACCGAGCGGTCGTTGGGACATGGCGGTAGTTAGAGGGTAAGCGGGCCGGTGGGCAAGGGGACATCGTCAGAGGCAACTTAAGCAGACGCGTTGGCATGGCCGATGGCCCATTAGTTGACCCGTTGACCAGTTGACACGCAGGCAACGGGTGGACCCCGTTGGTAGGTTGATAACCTGGTGAGGGCAGAAATATCCCCCAACCGCTTACCGCCTGCCGCTACCACCTTTTTTGGGCAGGGCCCGGACCGCATCATGGCATGGAGACTTCCTCTCGCCCCCGGCTAACGTGTTCCCCAGGACTTGGCTTTGTAGCCCTTGGCAACGTGTCAACTTGCCAACCGGCCAGCTATTTGCCGCACTGCCTTTTTTCTGGCCTTAACCCCGGGCTTCGGAGAGTTTTCCAGCACTGCTTATGAGAATCTTGGTCACCGGCGGAGCAGGCTTCATCGGGTCAAATCTGACCCGCCTCCTCGTCGCGGGTGGTCATGCCGTCACGGTCGTCGATAAGCTCACCTACGCCGGCAATCTTTCCTCGCTGGCCGACCTGCACGGAAACCCGGCTTTTGCTTTCGTCCAGGCCGATATCTGCGATGCCGAGGCGATGCGCCGGACCTTCGCTTCCGCCCGGCCGGAAGCCGTCATGCACCTCGCCGCCGAGTCGCATGTCGACCGCTCCATCGACGGCCCGGGCGAATTCATCGCGACCAATGTCACCGGGACCTTCCAGCTCCTGCAGGCCGCCCTCGGATACTGGCGATCCCTTCCAGGCGCGGCCAAGGACCAGTTCCGCTTCCTGCATGTCTCGACCGACGAGGTCTTTGGCTCCCTCGGCCCGACCGACCCGGCTTTCCACGAGTCGACCCCGTACGACCCGCATTCCCCCTACAGCGCCAGCAAGGCCTCGAGCGATCACCTCGCCCGCGCCTGGATGGATACCTACGGCCTGCCGGTCGTGGTGACCAATTGCTCCAATAACTACGGCCCTTGCCAGTTCCCCGAGAAACTCATCCCGGTCGTCATCCTCAAGTGCCTGCGCGGCGAGGCCATCCCGGTCTACGGCAAGGGTGAGAACATCCGCGACTGGCTCTACGTCGACGACCACGCGCGCGCTCTCCTCGCCGCGGTGGAGAAGGGCCGACCGGGACGCACCTACTGCATCGGGGGCGACAACGAGCGCCGCAACATCGACCTCGTGAAGCTGCTCTGCTCGCTGCTCGACGAATTCCGCCCCCGCGCCGACGGGAAGCCGCACGACTCCGCGATCGCCTACGTCACCGACCGTCCGGGCCACGACCTCCGTTACGCCATCGACGCCCGCCGCGCCCGCGCCGAGCTCGGCTGGGCCCCGCAGGAGGATTTCCAGAGCGGCTTCCGCAAGACCGTCCGCTGGTACCTCGACCACCCCGCCTGGATCCAGGGCATCCTCGACGGCTCCTACCGCCTCGAGCGGCTCGGCAAACTCTGATTCTCATGAAAGGCATCATCCTCGCCGGCGGCTCCGGTACCCGTCTGCACCCTCTGACGCAGGTCATGAGCAAGCAGCTCCTGCCGGTGTACGACAAGCCGATGATCTATTACCCGCTGTCCGTGCTCATGCTGGCGGGCATCCGGGAGATCCTGATCATCTCGACCCCGCAGGACCTGCCGCGCTTCCGCGAGGTCCTCGGCGACGGATCCCGGATCGGCTGTCGCTTTGACTACGTCGAGCAGGCGATCCCGAACGGGCTCGCCCAGGCATTCGTGCTTGGAGAGAAGTTCATCGGCGCCGATGACGTCTGCCTCGTCCTTGGCGACAATATCTTCTACTCGGCCGGCTTCGGCGAACTCCTCAAGTCCTGCCGCCAGCCACAGGGTGGCACCGTCTTCGCCTACCACGTGAGCGACCCCGAGCGCTTCGGCGTGGTCGAGTTTGACGCCGCCGGCAAGGCCATCTCCATCGAGGAGAAGCCCAAGGCGCCCAAGTCCAGCTTCGCCGTCCCCGGCCTTTACTTCTACGACAACTCCGTCGTCGGTATCGCCAAGGCCCTCAAGCCCTCGGCGCGCGGCGAGTACGAGATCACCGACGTCAACCGCGAGTACCTGCGCCAGGGCAAGCTCGGCGTGAAGGTGCTCCCGCGCGGCACGGCCTGGCTCGATACCGGCACCTTCGACTCCCTCCTGCAGGCCTCGCAGTTTGTCCAGATCGTCGAGGCCCGCCAAGGCTTCAAGATTGGTTGCATCGAGGAGATCGCCTGGCGCCGTGGCTACATCGACGACGCCCAGCTGCTCAAGCTCGCTGAGCCCATCGCTAAGTCCGGTTACGGCGTCTACCTCAAGGCCCTCGTGGCCGGCCCACGATGAAGGGCGCATGCGCACTGATTGAGCTCCCCGTCCGTCGCGACTCTCGGGGAGCCTTGGCTTTCGCCGAAGCCGGCAAGCAGCTCCCGTTCGCGGTGAGCAGGGAATTCCACCTTTTCGAACTCCAAGCCGGGGTCGTGCGGGGAGGGCACGCGCACAAGGCCTGCCATCAGTTCCTGATCGCCATGGCCGGCGAGTTCACCGTCACGACGGATGACGGAGCCGAAGTCTGCTCGTGGGTTCTCCGCAGCCCGACGCAGGGGCTGTACGTACCCCCGGGACATTGGGTGGAGCTGACCCCGGCGGCGGACGGAGCGGTGCTGTCCGTCCTGGCCTCCCATGGTTACGACGAAAGCGACTATATCCGCGATCGCGAGCAATTCATCCGTTATGCTGCCGGCTGAAAGCCACCTCGCGGCCATCAAGGAATTCCTGTCCTCGCGAGGGATGGATGCGACGAAGCTGCGTCTGGCCACCCCGGAGGACGCCGGCTTCTTGCTCGGATTACGGCTCGACCCCGCGCGCAACCGGAACATCTCGTCCACCAGCGGCGATCTCGCGGACCAGGTCGCCTGGATGAACGCCTATGCCGAACGTGAGGCGGAGGGACGGGAGGCATATTTCATCGTCGAAGTCGCCGGCGTGTCGCAAGGTTCGCTCCGGCTTTACGATTACTTGTCCGAGAAGAATTCGTTCTGCTGGGGGAGCTGGATCATCCGTCCGGGTGCTCCGCCCGCGACGGCCTACCAGTCGGCGATCCTGGTCTACGACCTCGCCTTCGCCTGCCTCCGTTTCACCCGCGCTCACTTCAGCGTGCGACAGGCCAACGTGAGCGTCTGGAAGTTCCACGAGAAAATGGGCGCCAAGATGGTCCGGGAGGACGAGCTCGAGCGTCTTTATGAATACGGCGTGGAAGATTATCGCCAATCGCGCGCCCGGCTCTTGAAATTCACCCAGAACAGGGATTTCCTATGAAAACCGCCGACAGAGCCCTCCATATTGCCGTAGTCTGCGCGCCCATGGCCGACATGTTCGGGGCGCCGTCGGCTTCGCCCGGCTATCAGCGAGTGTCAGCGGCCCAAGGGCGTGTAGAAAGATGACCAGGGCCCTCATCAAGCTTTGGAACTTCCTGGCCGCGGTCAGGAACGGGATTTTCTTCCGGTTGCGGAATCTCGAGGGCCGCGTGGCCATCAAGGGCAGGCTCCGTCTGAACGTCCCGCTGCTATGCGAAGGCGCCGGACACGTCACGTTAGGCCCCGACGTCAGCATCGGCTACGATCTGGCCGCCATGCTGGGGGACGGCGCCGTCAGGATAAATGCCCGGGGACGAGACGCGCTGATCGTAGTCGGGGAAGGGACGTCTTTTTCTAACAACGTTCAGGTCTACGCAGAGGACAGCGTGAGCATCGGAGCACGTTGCCTCATCGGCGATGCCGTCTTGATTTGCGACTCCGACTTTCACGACCTAAGCCCCGATGGCAGGCGTCACGGCGTCGCCGCCAAGGCCCCCGTCGTGCTGGAGGATAACGTCTTCGTGGGCAGCCGAGCCATCATCCTCAAGGGTGTGACCATCGGCAAAGACAGCGTCATCGGGGCCGGGTCGGTCGTTGTCCGCCCCATCCCTGCCGGCGTCATCGCCGCGGGCAACCCCGCCAAAGTCATCCGCCCCCTCTGACCTCATGCACGTTCCCTTCCTCGACCTCAAAACCATCAACGCCCGGCACGCCGCCGAACTCAAGGCCGCCGCCGCCCGTGTCATCGACTCCGGTTGGTATGTGCTCGGCGAAGAGGTGAAGGCATTCGAGTCCGAGTTCGCCGCGTGGGTCGGTTCGCCCCATTGCGTCGGGACTTCCGACGGACTTTCGGCGCTCATCCTCGCCTTGCGCGGCTGGAAGGAGCTCGGCCTGCTCAAGGACGGCGACGGTGTCGCGGTCCCGGCCAACACCTATATCGCCTCGATCCTCGCCATCACGGAAAACCGCTTGCGTCCGGTGCTGGTGGAGCCCGACGAGGACACCTGCAACCTCGGTGCGGCCAAGCTCGCGACCGCGCTCACGCCGGACGTGAAGGCGGTCCTGGCGGTCCATCTCTACGGCCAGCTGGCCGACATGCCGGCGATCGCACAGCTCTGCCGCGAACGCGGGTTGCTCCTGCTCGAGGACGCCGCCCAGGCCCACGGCGCCCACATCGGTGGCGTCAAGGCCGGCGCCTGGGGCGATGCCGCGGCGTTCAGTTTCTACCCCGGCAAGAACCTCGGCGCGCTCGGCGATGCCGGCGCGCTCACCTGCAAGGATGCGAAGTTGGCCGAGATGATCCGCGCGCTCCGCAACTACGGTTCGCACGAGAAATACACGAACCTCGTCCAAGGCCCGAACGATCGCCTCGACGAACTGCAGGCGGCCGTGCTTCGCGTGAAGCTTAAATACCTCGACGCCGACAATGCCCGCCGCCGGGAGATCTCCCAGCGCTACCGCCGCGAGATCAAGCATCCCGCCGTGCGCCTGCCGTCCGTCCGCGCCGGCGAGGACTCCCACGTCTGGCACCTCTTCGTCGTCCGGGTCCCCGATCGCGTCGCTTTCCAGCAGCGCCTGCTCGACCGCGGCGTGCACACCGCCATCCATTACCCGATCGCGCCGCATCAACAGCAGGCCTACGCCCAGTCACTCGGCCATTTGAAGTTGCCGCTCACCGAAGCCCTCCACCGCGAGGTGGTCTCGCTCCCCGTCAGCCCTGTGATGACGGATGAGCAGGTGGCGTATGTGATCGCAGCGGTGAATCCGTAGCCACTAGTTGACCCGTTGATCGGTTGGCCGGAGGGCCAGAGTAGTTAACTCAAAGGGGAACCGAAGGCCGGATGATTGGCTGGGAATCTTAGGTAGGGCCGGCTCTCCGAGCCAGCCCGGCGGACGGCTCGGAGAGCCGTCCCTACCCATGCCAGATTGGGCGGTTGCGAGGGATGGTCACTCCCGTCCGCCAGCCTGACGCCTTACTTGGCAGCCCCGATACCTACGGTGAAGACGGGTAGGCTGGCTGCGCTTGCGGCTACAGGGTCCACCACGGTGCGTCCGTCGAAGATCATGACGCCAGGCGCCGTAACCGTGGAAAGCTTTCGCCAGTCGAGCGTCGTATACTGATCCCACTCAGTAAGTACGAGGATGGCGTCCGCCCCTCGGACTGCTTCCGCTACTTCGCTGAAGAAGTCGAAGCCGGCTTTATAATCATCGACTAGCATTGCACCGAAAGCATGCGGGTCCACGCGCTCGTCCTGTAGTCGCAGCCTGACGCCGGCCGCGAGCAGATGGTTGCAGATGTCGATGGCGGGGGATTCGCGGAAGTCGTTGGTGTTCTTCTTGAAGGCCAGGCCCAGCACGGCGACGACCCCGCCGTGCTTCCGGGCATGGGCGGCGGCCATCTGCGCGAAGCGCCGCTTCTGCCATTCGTTCAGGTCCTGTACGGATTGCCAGTAGGCCGCCGGCTCCGTCAGGCCATAGAACTCGCAGAGGTAGACCAGCGAGAGCAGGTCCTTCTTGAAGCAGGAGCCACCGTAGCCCACGGAGGCCTTCAGGAACTTGGGGCCGATCCGGGAGTCCGTACCCAGGACCTTCGCGACTTCCTGCACCTGCGCGCCGGTGACTTCGCACAAGGCGGAGATCGCGTTGATGGAGGAGACCCGCTGGGCGAGGAACGCGTTGGCGGCGAGTTTGGAGAGCTCGGCCGACCAGAGGCCGGTCCGGAGGATGGCTTGGTCCGGGACCCAGCGCGCATACACCTCCGCGAGGGCCTCCACCGCCGCCGGGTTTTCCCCGCCGATCAGGACGCGGTCGGGTTGCTCGAGGTCACGGATCGCCGTGCCTTCGGCGAGGAACTCGGGATTCGAGAGGACGTCGAACGTGCCGCCGTGAGGGCTGCTCGCGAGGATCCGCTTGATGGTGTCCGCCGCCCGGACCGGCATCGTCGATTTCTCGATCACGATGGTGTGCCCCTTGGCATGCTCGGCGATATAGCGCGCGCAGGCCTCGACGTAGCTGAGGTCGGAAGCCTTGCCCGCGCCCGCCCCCTGGGTCTTCGTCGGCGTGTTGACCGAGATGAAGACGGCGTCAGCCGCGGCGACCGCCGCCGCGCCTGCGCGCTGGGGGATGAACCGCAGGTTGCGTCCGCGCGTCCGCCGAACGACCTCGTCGAGTCCGGGCTCGTAGACCGGCAGCGCATCCGAATTCCAGGCCGCGATCCGGGCTTCGTTCAGGTCGATGACGGTGACCGCGACGTCCGGACAGCGGTCGGCGATGACCGCCATGGTGGGTCCGCCCACGTATCCTGCGCCGATGCAGGCGATGTTAAGGATGCGACGCTTCATTGGGCCTGACCTTAGGACTGTTTGCGGAAATAAGCCAAGGTCCTTGCGAGGCCCTCGGCTAGCTGGACCTTAGGCTCCCACCCATCCAGCAACCGTTGCGCCTTGGCGATGTCCGGACGTCGTTGCTTCGGGTCGTCGGTCGGCAGGGGCGCGAACCGAAGCGGCAGGGACGAGCCGACCAGGCGTTGGACGGCCTCGGCCAGCTGCAGCATCGTGAATTCGTTGGGATTGCCTAGGTTGATCGGCCCTTGGTTCTCCCGCAGGGCGAGGACGCGCACGAAGCCCTCGATCAGGTCGTCGACATAGCAGAACGAGCGGGTCTGCTGGCCCGCTCCGTAGACCGTGAGCGGCTGGCCGGACATGGCTTGCAGGAGGAAATTAGTGACGACCCGGCCGTCGTCACCACGCATATGGGGGCCGTAGGTATTGAAGATACGGACCAAACGCGCGTCTGCGCGGCCCAGCCTCGTGAAGTCGGCGCAAAGGGTCTCCGCCGCCCGCTTGCCTTCATCGTAGCAAGCACGAGGCCCGGTGGTGTTCACGTTGCCAAGGTAGGTCTCCGGTTGGGGGTGGACGAGCGGGTCGCCGTAGATCTCGGAAGTCGATGCGTGCAGCACCCGCGCCTTATGCCTTTCGGCGTTTTCGAGGGCGTGCAGTGTCCCGAGGACCGAGATGCGCAAGGTGTAGACCGGGTCTTGCTGATAGTGGGGAGGGGAGGCGGGGCAGGCGAGGTTGCAGAGGACGTCGCAAGGGATGTCGTAGGGCTTGACCACGTCATGCTCCACGAAAGTGAAGCCGGCACGCCCAAGGAGCATGGCCGTGTTGGCCCGCGACCCGGAATGGTAGTTATCGAGGCCGACGACCTCATGTCCGTCCGCCAGGAGGCGCATCACCAGGTTGGCGCCCAAGAATCCAGCCGAGCCTGTGACGAGGTAGCGCATGCGGTGCGCTTGACGCTACGCCGCCGATAATCCAAGGCAAACGGATTTCTCAAGCGCCCGAGGGTCCTGCCGCCGAGGCGATTTGACACCTGGTGCGATCTGCCCGAAAGTCGGGCATGGGTTCGCCCGTCCCGCCGGTCCTGATCGTCGCCTTCAACCGGCCGGAATCGACGCGCCGCGTTTTTGCGGCGGTGCGCGCGGCCCGTCCCGCCCGTTTGTTCCTGGCCTGCGATGCGCCCAGGCCGGGCAAAGCGGGCGAGGCCGAACGTGTCGCCGAAGTCCGGGCGCTGGTCGGCGCCGTCGACTGGCCTTGCGACGTCCGCACGCGCTTCCCGGAGGCCAACCTCGGCTGCGGCGTCGGCGTCAGTTCCGCGGTCACCTGGTTCCTGGGCGAAGCGGGCGAAGGCATCATCCTGGAGGACGACTGCCTGCCGACCCCGGCTTTCTTCCGCTTCTGCGCGACGATGCTGGAACGTCATCGTCACGACCACCGGGTCGCGACCATCACCGGCTCGAACATGGCTCCGCTGGCGAAGCTTCCCGGGTCCCACGGTTTCAGTCGCATCACCGCCAGCTGGGGCTGGGCGACCTGGCGGCGGGCGTGGGAGGGCTACCGGCTGTTCCCCGAGCCGATCCGCGCCGACGAGCCTTGGCTCCGGAGCTTACACCCCAACGCCGCGGGCTTCCTTCGCCGGGAATTCGCCGCCTTCGCCGCAGGCCAGGCGCGGACCTGGGATTACCAGTTCATGGTGCAGGTCCTGCGGGCCGGCCAGCTCAACGTCGTCCCCGGACGGAACCTCATCCTGAATATCGGCTTCGACGGCCTGGGCACGCATTTCGGCAAAGGCGGCCGCCCTTGGGCGGCGCCGGCGTTCGCCTATGATCCGGCCGACGACTGGTCCGACCAGCCGCCGGTCGCCGCCGATGAGCGCTATGACCGCCATTACCTGACTTCGGGTCACCGTGGTTCCTCCAAGCTAATGCGTCAGGTGCTCAAGTGGCGGATCCTCTGGGCGCGTCGCCGCCGGCCGGCCGATGCGGTGTTGTTTGATTGAGCGAAGCCAAAGAGTTGACCCGTTGATCAGTTGGCCGGTTGACAAGAGGTGAGTTTAGGTAGGGACGGCTCTCCGAGCCGTCCGATCGGCGGGCTCGGAGAGCCGTCCCTACCTAAGGCCCCCGCCAATGTTCCGGTCTCCGGTTTCCCTTTGAGCTAAATCATTCTGGCCAACTGGCCAACAGATCAACGATTCAACTAACGTTGTATCTCTCTGGCCAACGGGCCAACTGATCAACCGTTCAACTTGCCTGCTACCTCACCGCATCGAACAGCCCATAGCCGAAACGGCTGATCTCCTTCTTCGCGCGGGCGAGGAAGAGTTTCACCGACTTACCGAGCGTTCGCCGGGCTTTCGACCGGTCCTGATAGCCGATGGTGCTGGTCGTGTGCGCGACGGGCGCGAGGACCACGGGCATCGGACGGATGCCGCGGGTGCGCAGGCCGGTCTCCCAAGGGCGGTCCAAGGCATGGTCGACCTGCTCCGAGATCGGCCGCATGGACTTCACCAAGGTCTCGGCGGCGCGGCGGTTGACGACATAGGCGGCCGAGGAGGTCGTGCGGGTCAGGTGCGCGACGAGCCGGCGCCCTCCGGCGAGGGCCCGCTTCGTCACGGGCATCCCGGAATGGAAGTTGAAGAGTTTCACGAGGTCCCAATCGTCTTTTTCGGCCAGGGACCGGAGGACTTCGGCGCAGGCGGGCAGGACTTCGACATCGTCCTCGAGGATCACGCACCACGGGGCGTCGGTCCGGAGGAAGGTCTCCATCGCCTTGAGGTGGCTCAGGTAGCACCCGACTTCGCCGGCCCGCGGGGTGTCCAGCCGGTTGCGCCAGGCGTAGTCCGTCAGGTCGACGAGCTTTTCCCACTCCGGCACGTCCTTGCCCATGACGGCCGGCAGGCGCTCGAAGGGCAGGCCCAGCGCCTCCAGGTTGGCGCGGATGGAGGCCATGCGCTCGGCGTCGCGGTCGAGGTTGATCACGTAGATGAGCGGGGCCATCGCGCCGCATCCTTGCGGGTCCCCGACGTTTTTCAATGCGTTTGGCGGTCTGCTTTTGGTTCGTCACCGGGGCGGAGCGACCCTATCCACTTGGCCAGGGATGAAGATACTGCACTTATCAAAGATGGATGCCGGCGGCGGGGCCGCCGACGGGTTCGTGCGTATCCACCGGGCCCTGCTGGGTCAGGGGCACGCATCGGTCGCCTATGTCATCAAGCAGCAGCGTCACGAGGTCCCTGCGATGGTCGACGCCCGGCGGCTGCTCAGCCCGTGGCAGAAGCTGGTCTGGGGCCTCGGCCGGGTCTGGGCTAAACTGCGCCGTCTGCACCTCCGGCCCGTGGGCGTCTATGATTTCGACGCCGAGGCGAATTTCCCGGCGGAGCCGATCATCCGCGACGCCCGGGCTCGCGCCGAAAAGTGGGATCTCGTGGTCGTCCACTGGGCCGGCGCGTTCGTGACGGCAGATACCATCCGGCGGATCGCCGAAGCCCTCGGCGCCCGCGTGGTCCTCTGGCAGGTCGACATGGCTCATGTGACGGGCGGCTGCCATTCGAACCTGGGCTGCCTGAAATACCGGACCGGTTGCGGCGCCTGCCCGTTGATCGGATCCCGGGAGGCCGACGATCTGTCCGCCCGCCAGGCCGACCGCCGGCTCCGGACCTGGCGCGAGGTCGGCGCGGTCTTGCTGGCACCGACCGAATGGTCGGCCCGCCAGGCCCGGGAGAGCGCGATCACCGGCGGCCTGCCGTCGAAGGTCTTCCCGATCCCGCTCGACCTCGACGTGCTGCGCCCCGTCGACGATCCGCGGGCTGCCCGCGCCGCGCTCGGCCTGCCGGCCGAGGCCCGCGTCCTGCTCGTCCGCGGCATCGATCCCGCGCTGACTTATAAAGGCTTCGGTCTCCTGCTCGACGCGCTCCGTCTGCTCGACGCGCAAGGGGTCACCTTGCATGTCGCCGTGCTCGGCGAAACCGGGCTGATGGGCGCCGGCTGGAAGCATGTGACTCACACCGAGCTCGGCATCCGCCGGGGGGACGCCGCCATCGCGGTGGCCTACCAGTCCGCCGACTTCTTCGTGAATCCCTCGACCAACGACAACGGGCCGATGATGGTCGGCGAGGCGTTGGTCTGCGGCGTCCCGGTCGTCGCCTACCCGGTCGGCCTGCCCTCGGTCCCGTGGGCCGAAGGTATGGTCGGCCGCGTGGTCGAGCCTATCGGCGACGTCGCGGCGCTTGCCGCCGCCCTCCGGCTCTTCGCCGAGATGCCCGCACCCGAGCTGGCCGCCAGGAAGCGCGCCGCCGCCGCGGCGGCCCGTCCGCTCTACGCGGCCGCCCATTTCAGCGAACAGCTGACCTCCGCCCGCCAACTATGAGAGTCGCCTCCGTCCTCTACCGCGATTACGCCGACAACTCCCTCTTCAAGCCGGGCCAGGGCGAGAATAACGGCGAATTCTACCTGCCTTACGCGAAACTGCGGGAACGTTTCCTCGCCGCCGGCATCGAGCTCAACACGCCCGACGTCAA
>Ga0315907_10001891_pt1 | contig 27558 bp, 39 predicted proteins | sample LakEriMetagenome_3_FD_203525 | JGI IMG/M metagenome (GOLD analysis project Ga0315907, IMG submission 203525) | Freshwater fungal communities from buoy surface, Lake Erie, Ohio, United States - Buoy 12 MA123 | ecosystem: Environmental > Aquatic > Freshwater > Lake > Lake biofilm | place: USA...
TAACATTTACCTCTAGAGATCAGTGATGCTATTAAAACATTGGTATCAAGAACTATTCTCATGACACCATTTCAAAGATATCTTCGTCAGTAAATCCGCCTTGCAGATCAGCTTGTTTAAGCATTTTTTCGCGTAATGTTTGCAACCTACGCACTAAAAGATACTCGCGAACTGCGCGTTCGATAAGTTCAAGGGATGAGATTGCTTCAATCTGCGATCGCGCTTCGAGTGAATCTCTGATATCGGCTGGTAAGTTTAGAGTGATGGCTTCTTGCATAGAAAGTAAATGCGTTGGTTGTTTTTATTTTAGCAAAAAGTAATTTTTTTATAGTGGCGATATCACCTTTTTTAAGTTGGTATTCTGGTGGATAGATAAACTTGTTGATATAGTTCGAGATTCATGATTTTTTCTCCTTGTATGGTTTCAGAGTAATAAATTGAAACTTTTGATTGATCGCTCTTTGCAGCCAAACTGTAGTTACAGATAGTTGGCGATCGCCCAGCCTAGTAATTTCCCCAATAATCAGAAAAAATAGCCCAACGTTAAATACAATCCTAAAGGTTAGTATTTAGTATTATAGATATCTCTAATTACATCAATTAATCATGAAACACATCAAAATTGTGGTAGAAAAACATCCAGAGGGTTATGTGGCTTATCCTTTAGGGATTCAAGGGGTTGTAGTTGGTGAGGGAGATTCCTATGAAGAAGCTCTCAATGATGTGCGATCGGCGATCTTGTTTCATGTGGAAACTTTTGGACGATCGGTTTTAGATGATGTTGATGTAGCTTTTTGCTTGTAACAAAGAAATTCTGTGAACTCTTTAACTTGCAGTATTGATTCTTCTGGAAGTAGTTCTAGTAATTCTAAAAGTTGTTGCTTTACTTTCTGTTTATCACTTTGTTGATGAGCATTTATTGCATTTATTTGATGAGGGTACAGTGTTTCTACATCTAGAGTGTCACGAAATGCTTCGGGATCGTCTTGAGATGTTTCGATCATATCGCCTTCAGTGGTGAACTTTAGCCATCCACCAAATAGCTCGACTAGGTAAGCTTCGCCATCTTTAAATATTTCCACGATCGCACCATCAGTCCCTTGTGGGGCAATTCCACCAGAGTGAAGCTGAATGTCTTGATTTAAGGTGACGGAATCAAACATTTGAAATTTACTCATGTTTTTGCCTCCTGCTGCGTTGTGGTACTGCTGTTACAAATCTAGCAATGTTTTCGCCTTTCAGCACAATCCAAGCGGTGAGGATTTCTCTTGATTGCTCATGCCGATCGGTTAACGAAACAATTGCTGTATATCTATCTCCATAAGCATCTTGACGCTGAAATACTAAGTCTTGTGGTGTAATTTTTTGCAAAATTGTGTCACGGATCAATTCGGCGCTTTCATATCTCATTACGTTTTGCCAAAACTGACTTTTATCGCCGCCTTTACCTTGTTCGCCGCTATAGCTAAGCAAATATTGTGCTTTAGCAAGTGGGAATTCGAGGCGATCAATCATGATTAGGGGGAAAAGTTTATTTTGGTGGAGATTCTAGCAAAAGTAAAACGTAGGGGGAGAGCATTCCCAATTTGATGCGATCTCAGAATTTTCATGGTTTTTCTACTGCCAATAGCTCAGTTTAAGCAGGTTGCAGTGTTTTAAGCTCTAAGTTGGTCAAAATATTAATTGAATTGAGATCTACTTGATTTCGAGCTGACTCAATGGTAATTCCCACTAATTTTTCCTCTGTGTCAAAGTCTACGGTTACTAGTTCATTAATTTCTTCAGTTCTAACACTAGGGCGATCGCTAAGTTCAATAAAGAGTGTATCTGTATCTGCAAAGTAATGGATTTTCATATTTGTCTTCCTTCTCTTTCTAATTGTTTACGAAGATTGCGATCAAAGAATGCGTTGTGAACTGTTTCACCATCATCTAATGTGACAACCCTCAAAACTCGGTTATCGGCTTCAGCGATTATACCCCAATGCCGAATTCTGCCGTCTGGTTGGGTTTCTATCTTGAGAGGATTTTTAATTACGCGATCGCACCAATCCAAGTTAATCTCCAAACGTTTGTTGAGGACTATTTTTTCAAAGTATGGAGTTAGCTTCATATTTTGAGATTTTATTTTTTACTGCATTGGAATAAATTATTTTAGATAGTAGCATCGCTAATCTCTCCACAAATAAGGCGATCATACAGATGCTTAATCCTATTTTCTATGGTCAATGAATTATTCCTGCGTTGTTTAGAATCTATAAATCTTTACGTTGAAAAAGTTCCCAACCTCCCCACCAAGATTGATGCATATGTTCTAGGTGATACCACCATCCAAAACTAGCTAGAGGAAGACTGCCCACAAGAGTATTTTGTGCATTTTTAGTATCAGTCATAAACTCATCATATGTCTTCCATCTGTTCTTTTTACGGCTAAAGAACTTGTTGGGATAGTACCAACCGACTTTTATGCCAAAATCCACCAAATTTCTAAAATTTCCAATGTCTCCACCACAATCCAACCATATTTTTTTCTGTACGCTAAATCCAAATTTGCCATCACTGTGATGTATCCACAGTTGATCAATTTTCTTCAAATCTTCGCAAGGAAATTCTTCGATATAATCAGAAGAATAGTAAGTCTTATAATCTAATCTTGGCTTAGTAAATTCTCTAGTAAATAAACTCTGTGAATTATTAATATATGAACTTCTACGAGACTTTAATTTTGGCATAAGCTTGGTAGTTAGTTCATCAGCTTTACGCCATTCCTTTGCTTTTAGTAGTTGTTCTAATTTTCTATAGTCATTGTCTTTGTTATACCAACCTATTAATGATTGAAATGCTGGATGTGAGAAAAGGTCATAAACGACTTCATCCCAGTTCCAAGATGAGATTTCATGAGAGAATAGAACAGCAGGAAGGGCTGCGGGAAAAAGATTTGGCTTATTTTTAATTCTGTCCATGAATTCATCATATTCAATCCATTCACTAATTTCCTTATTATACCAACCTATTCTCGCACCAAATTCCTTGAACACTTCATCGTCATATTTACCAATCTTACCGCCGCAATCTAGCCATATTTTCCTCTGGATACTAAATCCAAACTTAGAATTACTGTAATGTACCCATAGCTTGTCTATTGTCTGTAAATCTTCACAAGGAAAAGCGACAATATCATCTGTATCTAGGCTAAGTGCATCTTCTTGCTTTGCCACTTTGAGCATTAGATAATTTGTTAGTTCATCAGCTTCATACCATTTATTTTGCTTTAGCAGATTTTCTAGCTCTCGATAGTCAATCCCTTTCGCTGATCGTAACTCAACGGGCGATTTAGATACACTCTGCTTTGAAGGAGAAGTATTATTAGAACTTTCTGGCTTTTGAGTTGCAGTAGCGAGAGGAATCGACACTCGGTGTTCTGCTTTTAATTCCTCAGGCTTAAAACTATAGATACCAGAATTATTAATGAGGTTGGATACTTTTTTCTCGCCCTCCAACTCCTGCAAAATCTCCGCAACCGAATTAGGGCGCTCTTTTACCCTATAAGCAGTCATCCGATCCAACAACTTCCCAAACTCATCACTCACCACTTTCCCATTCAAAAACTGTCGCCATTGATATTCATTCTCTAAAACGTCATAGAGCGTAAACGGTTCCACATTCGTGAGCAAATGCAAACAAGTCACACCCAACCCAAACAAATCGCTCTGAAACACCGACTTACCCAACATTTGCTCAGGAGCGCCATAACTCGGCTTGCCGATGCCCGTCCCCGTTTTTGCCAATAACGTCGCTGTTGCGTACTTTGCCGCCCCAAAATCCACCAGCACCAACTTTTGATCACCGCGCCGCCGAATGATATTGTCTGGCGAAATATCGCGATGAATTACCGACTTGCTATGTACAAACTCCAAGATTTGCAGCACCTCCACCAACACATCCCGCACCTGCTGCTCACTAAAAGCACCAACTCGCGTTAATTCCTGCTCCAAAGTCTCACCATCGATAAACTCTTGGATGAGGTACTGCTTACCCTCATGAATTGTAAAAGATAGAAGTTCAGGAATTTGCGGATGCTTACCCAAATCATCGAGCCGCTTTGCCTCCTGCTCAAACAACCTGATGGCAACATCCAAAGTCCCTTGACTCGCATTAGGATTGATCGTTTCAAAAGCAAACTGCTTAATCACACAACGCGGCTGTGATGGCTTCGACTCATCCTGAGCCAAAAAAGTTTTACCAAATCCCCCCTGTCCGATTACCTTCAAAGCACGGTAACGCTCTTGAATTTGCAGCTTAGCGCCGCATTGAGTGCAGAATTTGGTGGTTATTGGGTTTAAGCGATCGCAAGCAAGACAAAGACAGTTAATCATGCTGAATGAAATTTTCTGGAAAGCTACCTTTGATAATTATGACATTTAGATAGGATGATAGTCCATCCTCATCGATTACCTAAAAGCGATCGCAAATCACCTAAAACAAAAAAGAGGTGCAAACAATGTTTGCACCTCTTTTTTGCGGGAAAAAAGCTTAGCTGTTATTGAACAACTACTTTGCCTTGCATACCAGCGCCACGGTGGGGAGAGCAATAGTAAGCGAACTCACCAGCTTCATTAAAGGTGGACTCTAGCTCAGCCTTAGGCTTTTGCGCTAGCTTCTTGTGAGAAAGTTCTGCATGACCGTCAAACACAACATTGTGAGGGAAAGCTTTGTTGTTAACCCATTTGACAGTATCGCCTACTTTGATTGTGACCACTTTAGGCTCAAATACTAGCTGACCACCATCAGAACCCATCTTAACGGTGACAGTATCAGCAGCAGCAGGACTTACTGACATAAAGAAGCTACCAACAACAAACAAAAGGCTAGCAATTACTAAACCTAGCTTTTTCGCAAAGGAAGAAATATTCATGATTAATTACCGACTAAAATTCAACTTGACTTGCACTAATTCGACTCGACTCGAATCAAAGCAACTAAAACACGTAGGAAAAAGCTAATAAAATTAGCTTACTTCAATGTGGCGTATGACTAGTACGCTACATTATTCGCTTAATAGTATATCTTTCCGCCGCCCCAGCCGATACCTCTAACATTAGGTTCGTACAGGATATAACCAGCAATTAGCTTGAGGTCATTGTCGGTAAGTCCACGCATGATGGGGAAAATATCGGTACTCTTGAGACTGGGGTGAACATCGTAGATTTCAGTCACACCATCATAGGTAGTAGGCTTTTTCATGAAATCGACCAAACCAAGGACGTTGTTACGTACTGGGTTAGCTCCAGCCAAAGATTCAGGAGAAAGGTTGACGTTGGGATTGGTAAAAGTTGCACCGCCAAGGTGACAGGTAGCACAGGCATTAGAAAATAATTTCTTGCCCTTAGCAATGTCTTTTTGGGTCAAGACAATATTGGTACTTTCGTTAAGGGGAACGGTACGTAGTGCGATCGGAATGTCGGCAGCGCTGACGCTGGTGGTAAAAAGCTGGAAGGCTAGCATTACGAATGCGATCGCCACCGCCAAGTATTTAAAAGAATTTTTGTTCATAATTACTCAGATACTTTAATTTATCTAAAAAATGGGTTTAAAACCTCGTCCTTCTAGGACTGCTTTATATTAGAATATATTGCATACCGCAGGGCATACGGAAATTTACGCTTGAGAAGCTAGTTGCAAGACTAGGTATCACTGAGTAAGACCATGTTAGGACAAGTCCTACAGGCTATAGTGAGTCCAAGAATCCTCTTACTTTCGAGGAGTGTCAACTAAAAGAATTTAACCTACATCTCAAAGATTTATTGTGATCGCAAAATCGCAATAAATCTTTAAATTTTTTAGGTTTTTTTGAAAGAGGTTTTAGAATTTTGGGCTTCGGAGGCCATGATTACGGCTTTTGCGTCTTCCAAAGCAAGTTTGGTTTCGGCATCTTGGTAAGCGATCCCAAGGCGATCGCATAGTTTAAATACAGACTCAAGGGTGAGTTTGTAGTCTTCCGCGATCTCAGCGATCGAATAATCAGCAAAGCCCATAGCAATACCCGTATCTAGTTAATTCTAGAGATGTTTGTGCTATTTTCTCATGCAAAGGCAAGACAAAACCCAAAAAGTAAAGGCGGCAAGAAGCGCCGCCTTTACTTTTTGAGTTTAGAGAGTGAACAAGCCAAAAGAAAATTGTTAAAAGTATCGCTAAGCAACACTTTCAACAATTTTCTTGGTTTGGGTCTGAGCGCAAAGTGTTGTAATAGAGGCAGTAGTCAACAGAGAAACAGTAATGACAGCCGCTTCAAATAATGCACCTGTTAATGCTCCTGCCCCTGCACCAGTGCAAACAGCGATCGCGATTACCCAAGCGCCCAGTGAGGTAGTGGTTAATCGCGAAATTGCGATCGCAGGTACAGCCGACTTTACTCAAGTTTTACAAATTCTCGTCACCTTAGCCAACGATGCCCCAGTTGCGGTGCAACTTAATGCCACAACAGGTACTTGGCAGGTAAAAATTACGGCTGGTTTACCAACTGCGATGGCGACATTTTTGCGGGTGCGAGCGATTGGTGCAAATAATCAGCTTTTGGCTGAATTGATCGTCAATATTTTAGTTAAGAATCCTGACATCGCCTTGATAACCAAGCAAGCTACTCGTTTTAAATCTTCTCCTGCGGATTCAGGGACTTTGCCGCCCAATGGCAAGGTCGATGTGGAAGCTGGACAAACCCTTGAAGTGTTGCGTTATGGCTCTGTCGATGGACATATCAAGGTCTTGCTAAAGCAACCGATCGCACCGATGGGAGCCTTTGGTTATTTCTACGCTCCCCATGTGGATTTGATTGCACCGATTACGCTGACGGTGAAGCAAGACACGATTTTCAAGATTTCTACAGCGGCTTCGCAGTCTTTGCCCTTTACCCAAAAAGCCGAGGTGAAAGCGGGGACAAAATTGTTGTTAGACGGGAATTTTACGATCGCCGCTAACCATGTCCAAGTCAAACTGGCGCAACCCTTAGCTCCTGTCGGACAGGTTGGGTTCTTTTTCTTGCCCCATGTCGAATTATCAAAACTGGGCGAATCCCTTGATTTCTCGAATCCTGCCGATGTTAGTGATATCCCGATCAATGGTGCGATCGCCACGGTGATTACTGACACTTTTTTAAAAGCATCGTCACAAAATGCCAGTAGCCTCTCCGATTCACAAAAAATCATGGTTAAGGCTGGTACAACCTATCCGATTAGCGGCTATGCCTCGGTTAATGGTCATTTCCGCGTGAAGTTTGTCTCTGCGATCGCCCCGATTGGCAATGTAGGTTTTTTCTATGAGCGACATGTCAGCATCACCAAAAATGGCAAGCAGCTCCTGTTCGATCCTGACATGAAAACCTTGACCGTCAGGCAAAATACTGTACTCAAGAAGCGCCCCATTGATGCGCGGCAGTTAGCGGCAAATGAATTAGCACCACTCAACACAGGTGAGGTGTTTGGTCTAGATAGCTACAGCCTGACCGATATTCATTTCCAAGTCACTTTAAATGAGGATGTACCACCTCTAGGCAAGTCGGGCTTTGTATTTGCGGGACATGTCAACCTTCAGCAAGGCAATAAGGCGATCGAGATTTCGCCCAAGCGCAAAGTTTTAGGAGTGCCGTATTTTTCGCAATTAGACAATCCCCGTGATCCTTTTGTGACCTGTAATGTCACCTCGATCGCAATGGTGTTAGCTTTTCACGGTAGGCGATCGCGTAATCCGCGACAACAGCTAGAAGATGAGCTATATCAATGGGTAATCGATCGACATGGTAGACAAGCTCGTACTGATAATTCGGTGTTACAGATGCTTTATCGAGCCTATGGTTTTGGCGGCAACTTTGGCACTACTCGCACATGGTCACAAATCCAACAGGAAATTATCGCTAATCGTCCCGTTGTCATCGGGGGCTACTTCACCCACGGCGGACATATCATTACGATCATCGGCTTCGATGAGCAGGGATATATCGTCCATGATCCTTATGGTAATGCTCTTACAGGTTATAGCCAAACCGAAGGAAAGAGTTTGCGCTATCCATACATTTACATGCGCGATATGTGTGGTGTCGATGGCGATGTATGGGCGCATTTTATTCTGCCCAAATAATTGCAAAGCATTGCTCCGCAGTGCTTTGTAACATAAAACCCAAAAGAGATTCGCGGCGCTTCGCGCCGCAAATCTCTTTTGGGTTTTGTAGAGTTTTAAGCGATCGCTGAGTTATCAATCACATCTTGCCAGCGTCCATTACCCACAGCCCTTATTGCTTCACGCAGTTGAATGTCACCTGTATAAATGGCTTTGCCGACGATCGCACCCTTCACGCCGACGGATTCCAGCGATACCAGATTTAACAGATCCGTAATCGAACTAACGCCACCTGACGCAATTACAGGCACATCAACATTTTCGGCAAGTTGACGCAAAGCTTCGATATTTGGCCCCTGCATCGTGCCATCGCGATGAATATCTGTATAGATAATTCCTGCGATGCCTACAGAAGTCATGCGTTTGGCAAGATCCACCGCAGTTACATCCGAATTGGTCAACCAGCCTCTAGTCGCCACCTTGCCATTACGGGCATCAATACCGATCATGATTTGTTCAGGGAATTCCGCACAAATATCAGCAACTAATTGCGAGCTTTCCACTGCCGCCGTTCCTAAAATCACCCGACTCACGCCAGAGTTCAGCACTGACACGATACTTTCGCGATCGCGCAAACCGCCACCCATCTGTACTCGCATCGGAATTGATCGGGCGATCGCCTCAATTACCTTTAAGTTTTTTGGCTTGCCTTCCTTTGCACCATCCAAATCAACCACATGCAAATACTTAGCGCCTTGGTCATACCAACGCTGAGCAACCTCAACGGGGTCTTCACCAAATACTTCTGATTTTTGATAATCCCCCTGATAGAGCCTGACGCAGCGTCCATCTAAAATATCAATTGCGGGAATTACATCCATAATTTTTACCATACGATCCCAGAAGCTTATTCTATCTAGATTTAGCGATCGCGGTATAGTACAAAACAAGGAAATTCCCTTTTGTTGTTTAAATTGCTCTCTAATTTGCCCTTTTGTCCCCTATGAAATCGCCTAAGCAGTCAGTATCCCAAAAGTTAATGTCCGTTGGCATCGTCATTAGCGTTGCTTTTTTGCTGATGGCGATCGCCACACCATTGCTGCAAGCGATGGGAGTCTTGACCGATCCCAGTGAATTTCTCAGCAACCCCATCCATCAGCCACCATCGCCACAACATTGGTTTGGCACTGATTTACAGGGACATGATGTATTTACCAGAACGATCGCTGGCGCTGGTGTTGCTTGGCAAGTAACGATCGCCTCAACGGTAATTAGTCTTGTAATCGGCGTACCCTTGGGAATGCTAAGCGGCTACAAAGGCGGCTGGCTCGATCGCATCTTAGTGTTTTTGATGGACTCGCTCTACACATTGCCCAGTTTATTGCTCTCGCTGACGATTGCTTTTGTGGTCGGTGCTGGTGTCTGGAATGCGGCGATCGCTCTCAGTGTTGCCTATATCCCTCAATATTTTCGTGTGATCCGCAACCAAACTGTGAGTACGAAAACCGAAGTTTATATCGAAGCTGCTCAAGCGATCGGTGCTGACACGAAAACAATCTTAATCAAATATCTCGCGCCCAACGTCATCCAAAGCTTACCCGTAATTTTCGCCCTCAACGCCGCCGATGCGATTCTGACTCTTGCAGGTTTAGGCTTTTTGGGCTTAGGTATTCCTGAAGATGTGCCTGAATGGGGACACGATCTCAAGCAAGCTCTCGATGCTCTCTCGACTGGCGAAAATATCTGGTGGACAACAATTTTCCCTGGATTGGCGATTACTTTAATGACTATTGGTTTATCGCTTGTAGGTGAAGGCTTGACTCAGAGATTTAGTAGCAAGAAAGAGCAATGAGCTTTTATAGCTATGTATTTCGACTTTCTTATTCCTAAACGTCCCGTATCTTTGCAAACAAGAAAAACCGCAAATTTACAAGCATGGAAACAATATGTTCGTGCCGAGGCTGCAAAAACTTGGGCAGGTCAGATTTTTGCGAATCAAGATGTTCACCTAAAATTGATTTATCTTTATGATAGCGACCCTGTTGATACTGACAACATCATTAAACCAATCCAAGATGCATTGATTGGGCTGATTTACGCAGATGATTTACTGATTACAGATGTAGAAGCACACCGTCGTTCACTATATGGAGTGTTTGACCTAACCCTATGCCCAACTCCTCTTGTTCAAGGCATAATATCAGGCATAGAATGTGTATATGTTAGAGTTTCTGAATCTAAACCATTGGAGGACTACTTATGACTGTTGATTCTCAATTAGCTGAAAAGGGTTTAGACGCTAAAGTTTTAGAAAAAAATAGATTGCAAGGAATTGCTGAAAAATACAGGTTGCAAGGATTTGAAGTTGTAATCGAGCCTTCTAAATCCTTGATTCCTTTTGACTTAGGAAATTATTGTCCAGATCTTATTGCAAGAAAGGGATTGGATGAAGGTTACATAATTGAACTTAAAAACTCAATTGCTAAAATCTCAGTCGATCGCTATCGAGAGATTGCCGAAATAGTAGCTCAGCATCACGGTTGGCGATTTTTATTGATCACTGGAGAAGATGTCTCTTCGGAAGATCCCAAAGATGATAGTGAATTGCTGACTTGGGAACAGATGTCGCAACGCCAAGAACAAGCTCAAAAGTTTTTAGCGATCGGAGAAGTGGAAGTAGCTTTTTTATGTTTATGGGGAGTTTTGGAAGCGGCTATGCGTCGTCAAGCTAAGCAAGTTGCAATTCCGATAGAACGCTTTCCTGCCAACTCTTTGATTAATCATTTATATTCTCAAGGTGAACTTTCGATGGAGCAGTTTGATCAAGTGAGAGTAATTCAAGGTGTACGAAATCGCCTTGTACATGGTTATCAATTGCATAATCTTGATGAACCGACAAAACACTTGCAAGGACTTGTTAATGAATTAATTGCAATGTGGAAGATATAAATCTATAAATTCAATAAGCAATTTTTTTTAGAAAAAATGCTTATTGAAGGGATAACAAATCTAGTAGCGACTGGAATGCAGCAATAAAGGGAACAAATATCATGAGTCAATCAGAAAACAAAGAATCTTTGTTAACTAGCACAGGTTTTTATAGCCTATTTCAAACCTTACCATTAGAAATCCGACAAGGCTTTCTACAACTTTTATTTCAAAATAATTCCTCTGAATTAGAAGACTCTATTCTTTACTTAGCTTGTGAGAATTCTCGTAAAGAAGGATTTTTATCTGAATTAGAGTCTCAATCTCTCTTGGAGAGTTTGCCTCAATGAAATATCAAATCGCCAAACGCTTCAAAAAAGATTTAGACAAAATCAACGATCGCAAAGTTCTTACAAAAGTTAGAAAATGTATTGAAGCAATTGGAACTTCTCAAACACTGTCCGAAATTCCAGATCTTGAGCCACTAAAAGGATTTTCGGGATACTATCGCATTAAATTTGATTATAGCTATCGTATTGGGATCTTCTAGGATGGAGAAATTACTGAAATCCTCAAAATAGAAAAAGGATTCCACAAAAACTTTCTGTAGAAGTATTACGATCGCAGAGATAAATAGTTATGACGCAATAGAAGCACACCTTTACTCAGCTTCGAGTGGAGCCATTGTTAATCCTGCTTGCTTCAGTTGGGCATGATAAAGCTCCGCTTGCTCCATTGGTCCCACCCAGACGATCGCTAAGCCCTCAAAATGTACTTGATTAGTCAACTCCCAAGCCATCTCCTCATTCATGTTTGGGATATATTTCATCAAGCATTCAGAAACATGCTCAAAGGTATTGAAATCATCGTTTAACACAATGACCTTATATTTCGGGTAAGGCTTGCGTACTATCTCCTTCACAGTATCTTTAACTTTTTCAGGGGTTTGAACAGCAGCAAATATAGCCATAATTTCAACTCATGCTTTATATCCTGCATTATCGCAAAAAGCGATCGTAGTTGTGTATTTTCAAAACTAAACGAGAGGGGCTGCGCTTTGCGTAGCCCCTCTCGTTTAGTTTTTGGGGCACTTGCACTGCGATAGCAATAACTAGCAATGGTTTTAAAAACGCCAAATGGCTTAGGCATTTTCTGTTTTGGTATTAGCTACAGCGTGGCAACCGCGATAATATAGAAATATGGAACTTGAAGCTCTCCGATCGCACCAGTGGTTTAAGCTCATTTGTGGTGCGAGTTACCAACATTTACCCGCAATTCGCCATCTTGCCCTGATTTATACATTGGCAGGAGCAGATTGCATTGATATGGCTCCCGATCCAGCGACGATCGCTGCTGCTAGAGAAGGTATTGCCGCAGCACTCAAATTAGAACCAACCGCGATCGCCCCTTTAGTAATGGTCAGCTTTAACGACGGCGAAGATCCCCATTTTCGGAAAGCATTTTTTGATCCTGAGCTTTGTCCAAGCGATTGCAGTCGTCCCTGTGAAAAAGTATGCCCCACCACAGCAATAAAATTTAGTAATGATTACAATGGGATCATGCCAAATCTTTGTTATGGGTGCGGTCGTTGCTTACCGCTATGTCCAGTGCAAATAATTCATACCCGCGAACAGGTTTATGTCCCTGAAGATATTTTTCACCAAGTTGATGATGTACTTAACCAGTCAGTTAATGCGATCGAAATTCACACGCAACCAAATCGCACCAAAGAATTTGCCGCGTTTTGGCAGCGCTTGAGTCCGATTATCCCCAAACTCAAGCTAGTAGCCGTTAGCTTCCCAGATTGCGAAGATTTGCGCGATTACCTCATGTCTTTGCTCGAAGGGATGAACCCCAAGCCGAGATCGCTGATTTGGCAAACCGATGGCAGACCGATGAGTGGCGATATCGGTGATGGCGCAACTAGGGCAGCTTTGCAACTAGGGCAGAGAGTGCTGAATTTTCAGTTACCCCTTGGCTTTGTGCAACTGGCTGGTGGTACAAATGCGAGTACTGTCCCGAAATTGCGCCAATCAAACATCCCAGTAGCTGGCGTTGCCTATGGCAGCTATGCTCGTAAAATCGTGATGGATTTTCTAGAAGGTCTAGGAGAAGAAATACCCGATCACCTCGAAGATCGTCCTTGTTTACTCTGGCAAGCTGTTGCGATCGCCCGTCAATTAGTTTCGCAAATCAAAACCTAACTGTAAAACCTTAAAAAGCCTAATGGAATCCATCCGCAAGCAAGTTACAGACAACCTCGATCAACTCCTCGATATTTTGCCTCCACGCATTAAAAGTAGCATTGAACTCTGCGGCGGGTTAGAACAACTTGTCGAAATTGTGATGGACTTAGGCAGGTTGCCAGAAGCGCGTTATTTTGACAGCACCAAATATTTAACCGATGACCCGATTACCAAAGAAGATTTGGCGCTCTGTGTCAAACAAGTTGGCGAGTTTGGCGGCGATAACCGCGCAGGTATCGAACGCACACTCCACCGCATCAGTGCTATCCGCAACCGCAAAGGCGAAATTATCGGACTAACCTGTCGCGTTGGTCGGGCTGTCTATGGCACGATCGCGATGATTCGCGACTTAGTAGAAACAGGTAAATCGATTTTGCTCCTAGGCAAACCTGGGATGGGCAAAACTACGGCTCTGCGCGAAATTGCCCGTGTGCTTGCCGATGACCTAAATAAGCGCGTCGTCATTATTGACTCATCTAATGAAATCGCTGGCGATGGTGACATTCCTCACCCTGCGATCGGACGGGCGAGGAGAATGCAAGTATCGCAGCCTGAGTTGCAACACCAAGTGATGATCGAGGCGGTGGAAAACCATATGCCTGAAGTAATCGTCATCGATGAGATTGGTACTGAACTCGAAGCATTAGCAGCAAGAACGATCGCAGAACGCGGTGTGCAACTCGTTGGTACGGCTCACGGTAATCAACTTGCCAATTTAATCAAAAATCCTACTCTCTCCGATCTAATTGGCGGCATTCAATCTGTCACCCTTGGTGATGAAGAAATGAGACGACGCGGCTTGCCTCAAAAGAGTATTCTCGAACGTAAGGCGCAACCCACCTTTGATATTGCAGTGGAAATGTGGGAGCGCTACCGTTGGGCAGTCCATGACGATGTGGCGGGAACCATTGATATGCTCTTGCGCGATCGCGATCCAGGTCGTCAAATTCGGGCAGTCAGTGATGCAGGCGAAGTAACTACGACTGAAGAGAAGCCCAAAAATCCTGAAGTGATGCGAAATCCTGCGATCAAAGGTTGGCGAGCTACGGGCAAGATTAAGCCCATTCCTCTTGATCCTCAGGTGCAAATGCGCTCGGAATTAGCTGATCTGTCTAGCAAGATTAGCAATAATTCTGTTGCCGAGCTGCATGAATCTAGTGACGAAGATGAAGAAGAATTTGGCGATATGTCTTCCTATGTTGCCATGCGAGAGCGTTTTGGAACGCTGAATGTGTATCTCTATGGAGTCAGCCGACATCAAACTGAACAGGTGGTGCAATCGATCAATTTACCGATTGAGATTACCAAGGATCTTGATGAAGCAGATATAGTGCTGGCTTTACGATCGCAGATTCGCACTAGCTCCAAAGTCCGTCAAGTCGCCGAAGCGCGGCAGATTCCCATTCACGCGATTAAGACTAGCACGCTGCCGCAAATCACTCGCGCTCTGCGCAGGATTTTGCATATCGATGAGAGTCCTGCGGATACGATTAGCGACTTGAATATGTTCGCCTACGGTGACTCTGAGGATGAAATCGAAGCCCTCGAAGAGACAAGGCTAGCCGTTGAGCAGATTGTGATTCCCAAAAGTCAACCCGTTGAGCTATTGCCCCGTTCATCGATTATTCGTCGGATGCAGCATGAGTTAGTTGAGCATTATCAACTGCGATCGGAAAGCTACGGCTCCGAGCCAAATCGACGTTTGCGCATTTTCCCTAATTAGAAGATCTCTAAGGGAATGTAATTACCTATGCATAATTAAGCGCATAAGGTTTCGCTCCGCAGGGGCGCAACCTTATGGTTGGAGGCTATGGAGCGTTAAAGTCTGGGGCAATGAAGATTTTGCCTTTGTCTTGTCCTGCTATGCGAATTTGGCGCTTTCTTGGTCTGGGTGCGATCGCGGCTATGGCTACATCGTTTTCGCAGATGATGATTTTTTTGCCCTGTAGGACTTTTCCTGTTTCCATAGCATTTGGACTGGGTAGTTATCGAAGGACTGATCGCAACCAATGATCGCATCTCTAGCTTTTTCAGTTAACTTTGAGTTTCCTTCGATGTACTAAATGAATGTATGGGTATCTAAAAGTACGTTCATATTTACATATACTCTTCAAATTCTTCCATTGGGGCATCAAAATCCTCTGACATCGCAATTTTTCCTTGCCAAATGCCAAATCCATCGCGTTTTTTAGGTTTTATCTGTGCGAGATTTTCTGCGTTATTTTGATTGCTTGGTTTTGCATAATTACTTTTTAGAAACTCAATGTAATGAAGTACTTCTATTTGTAATGAGCTAGGTAATTGCTTTACGCCCTGTTCAATATTTTGCAAGATCGTTGTTTGTAGCATAGCTATTTCTCTTTGCTGTGGTGACGGTAATAGTCATAGGTTTATGTTAGCGCATAGGTAATTGTAGGGGCGTTGCATTTGCGCGACAATTTTTAACCCAACCCAGAAATCTTGATCTACAAATGCTGCGCCCTCTATGCTTTTCCTTTTTCCTTCAAAGTGGCGATCGCTTATTTACAAACATGGATCACCATCAGGAGGATGCCACCCACCTTTGAGCCATAATGCTCTCGCTCTAACAATAAATTTGTCATTGTGGCGATCGTCATTGAGATCTAACCTATGGCAAGTGGCGCGACCGATTGAGGTTTTACCAATAATCTGTAACCGATCCGCCGACCAAACATAATGCTCTGACCATTGTTGTTGGCGTGGGTTAAAAAGAGTTGTTTCCTTTTGTGTTTCAGGATCGATCGCAGTTATGAAGTTGTAGCGGCGACTATTACAGCGCGAACAAGCAAGCGCGAGGTTATCCACCGTATCCTTACCGCCTAAAGATTGCGGCAAAAGATGTTCCATTGTAAAGCGATCGCTGTTTAGATATTCTGGGGAATGGCAGTATTCACAGAGGTTTAGGGCGCGTTCTCGGACAAGTTTTCTGGTTTGAGGGGACACCATGAGGCTTTTTCAGCAATTTGGGCGTTAATTAGGGTAAAGATGCGCGATAGCTCGGTAATCCCTTCAAGTTCGGCAATTTGCTCATTGGTGAGGGTATCTGCTTTCTTTTGATCGAGAAGGTTTTCTAGTCGATCTTGTAAACCATCTGTGAGACGAAATAGAAAGACATTACCTAAAGGAACGATATTCATCCCTATGGGTATGAGTGATGATGGCTGTACCATTGACTGGGTAATCATTTTCTTACATCTTTCTAAGAAACTTTATTTAGCATAACGTAATTTTAAGGTCGAGGCTCGGTCTACAAGTTGATAATTTGTAGGGGCGTTGCATTTGCGCGATCGCTTTTTAAACTCATCACAGAAATATCGATCCGCAAATGCTGCGCCCTTTGTGCTTTTACCGATCGCTTATCCCTGCGGTTTGGTGATTTAGGGTGGATGTCAAGGTTTACGAATTTTTCTTTTTTACCAAATGGTTTTGATGGGGTACTGCCCAATCGCACTATCTACTGTAATCAGTGATAGGTCTTCTACTAGACTTTGAGCAATCAATAGGCGATCAAAAGGATCTTTGTGGAAGGTTGGCAAGCTATGGATTTTGAGAATGTGGGACATCTGAACGGGTAAAATCTCGAACTGGTTGGAGGCTATGCGGCTGAGAATATAAGTTTCTGGTGGTTCAGATAGAGAAAGTTTGCCTGTCCCCACTTTGATGATAATTTCCCATGCACTGACAACGCTAAAGTAAACTTCGTTGTCAGGATTGCTAATGATGTCTTTGGCATTTGTAGATATCTGTGGATCGTCAGCAACCCACCAAAGAAAAGTATGGGTATCGAGTAAGATTTTCATCTCCTTTAGCCCAGAAAGTCAGCAAGGATATCGTCGGGCAAGGGAGCGTTAAAGTCTGGGGCAATGAAGATTTTGCCTTTGTCTTGTCCTGCTATGCGAGGTTGGCGCTTTCTTGGGCTGGGTGCGATCGTGGCTATAGCTATGCCGTTTTCGCAAATGATGATTTCCTCGCCCTGTAGGACTTTGCCTATGAGTTGGGCGAATTGCTGACTGGCTTCGGGGATGGTGACGGTGATGCTCATGGATTTATATTAGCGCATGGGTAATTGCAGGGATTTTATCAATAAATTTTTTCCTTTTTCCTTTCTACTTTTTCCTTGTCACTTGTTCTAACAAACTCTGAACTGTGGCTGCGTCGGGGGATTTGAGGTGTTGCAGGATGGTGAGGGATTCTTGGAGATAGGAAATCGCCGTTTGAAAATCACCTTGTTCTTTTGCAAGACCGCCCAACCACCAGAATGTCATTGCTTTACCACGCACATCTCCTATACGTTCTTTTATTTCCAAGGACTGATTAAAGAGATTGATCGCTTGGTCTACCTGTCCCTGTTGGGCATAGATTCCTGCCATTTGATGCAAGGTGGCGGCTTTGCCCTGCACGTTGCCGATGCTTTCTTTGATTTCCAAGATTGCTGATAGAGGGCGATCGCTTGGTCTACCTCTCCCTGTTTGGCATAGATTATTGCGATTTTTGAATTTGTTCAATTGCCCATCGACTGGTTTCAGCTTCAGGTGATTTGATTTGTTCTAAAATTGCCGCAGATTCTTCTAAATATGCTAGTCCTTTGGCAATTTCTCCTTTTTTAGTAGCAAATAGCCCTCCTAACCACTGTAATGTCACCGCCTTGCCCTGCACGTAACCGATGCGTTCTGTGATTTCCAAGGACTGCTGATAGAGGGCGATCGCTTGGTCTACCTGTCCCTGTTGGGCATAGATTCCTGCCATTTGATGCAAAGTGGCGGCTTTGCCATGCACGTTACCGATGCGTTCATTGATTTCCAAGGACTGCTGATAGAGGGCGATCGCTTGGTCTACCTGTCCCTGTTGGGCTTTTACAATTGCCATTTCATGCAATGTGGCGGCTTTGCCCTGCACGTTACCGATGCGTTCATTGATTTCCAAGGACTGCTGATAGAGGGCGATCGCTTGGTCTACCTGTCCCTGTTGGGCTTTTACAATTGCAAAGTTATGAATTATCGTTGCTTTTTCTTTGATAGCTTCATCAGGACATAGTTCCAAAGCTCTTTGATAGTGATGAAGACAATCTTCCATCGCTCCAAGATTGTTTTCAGCTTTAGCAAGGTTGTGCAATGTCGAATAGTTTTCAATAACTGAGAGGGTTGATTTGCAGATATTTACAACTTCTCGATAACGACTTTTGTTATTCCAATTAACTGCTAAAGATTGATTGATAGTCACCGCAATCTCTTTCTCATCATCCAACAAAGCCAACCGATGAATTTCTAATGCTTCATCTTCGCTGATGTTGTAATCCGATTCCCACCAAACTCGATAGAGTTCCCTTGCTGCTGTTGCATAAATCTCCTGCGTAAACTCAGGACTTAACAACTCCACCAAAATCTTCGGCACACGATAGAGATCCCCCCCAGCCCCCCTTAAAAAGGGGGGAGAATTGGATTCTAATAGACCGATCGCCTTTGCCCGATCTTGATGCACCTTGAGATTCTCAACACCCTCACATACCTTCGCAAACACCAACTCAGGCACAGGCAAATCAAACACCAAACCCAGCCTTAACATTTCCCGCAAATCTGGACTTTGCTGAGCCAGTAACGTCTCCGCGAGAATATGTTCGCGAAACTCAGTTTGCTTGGCATTCATCCGATCCAAAACTTCCTGCTTTTGCGCCTCCGTCAACAGATCGTTCGGCAAAATCGCCGCCAACCACTCCAACAACCTCGGATTCCCATCCGCCACTGCGATCGCCTGTTTTTGCAACGCCACCAAAGGCTCCGCATCCTCACGCGACAACATCGGCAACTTAAACCCCGCAAGGCGATCGCACTTCTTCTTCAGATCCACACCCCGCAACGAAAACAACGGAACACGAAACAGCCTTGCATTTAGCGCCACGTCTGGCAAATTAAAATCATAGCGACAGGTCACAATCAAGCGATGGCGCAAACCAGAACGGGCGATCGCACTCACCAAAGCCATCAAAGGCTCCACCACCTCATACTTCAGCACCCATGCCCCAAACGCATTCTCTTCCAGATTCACCTCAAAATCATCCAACACAAACATCAAACAGCGATCCTTCTCGTTCATGCCCTCCTTGAGAAACTTCGTCAACTTCTGCATTAGCGGCAACTTACCATTGAGAACCTCATGCCCCGCGTCAGCAGTGCAGTTATCTTGCAACTCTTTTAATAGCTTGTCTTCATCAAACTGCTTATAAATAAAAATCGTGTCATAGTTCGAGTTTTGCGGATCGGCAATCCGTTCCAACAACCGCTTCGCAACCGTCGTCTTACCCAAACCACCCATCCCATGCAACAACACACCCAGATCGTTCCCCTGCAATCGCCGTAAACAAGTCTGCAAGATCCGCCGCCGTCCCACAAAATCCTCACGCCGCACCACCCTCGGCGTAGTCGCATCATCAGGATCGAGAAATAACTGCTCGATCTCCGAACTCACAGGCAACAGGCGATCGCCCAACGGCTCCACCAACGCCGCCAAACTCACATCCAACTTGCCCCGCCCATACAACCGCAACAAATACCAATTAGAAATATTCTGCTCTCGCAATTTCTGATAGGTCGCCGCGATCGCCTCTACCAAACTATTAGCCGAAGCCAAAGACTCATACAAACAAGCCGCCGCCAGAGTTGCCACATCATCCCCAATCGGACGACCCCAACCCAACACCGCCGCAAGTCCCAAATTTAACAAAGCCTCCGCCATCGAAGGCGTAGCTCCCTGCTCTCCCGCCTGACCCGTCCGACAGCCCGACAAAAACACTAAACGCGGCAACCGAAACCGCAACGCATCAACAATCTCACCCGCCTTCGCATCATAGCGATCGCCCGTCTCCGTCTCCGTAATAAAAAACGGCTGACCATCATCAGCGATCGAAGCATGACCCGTCAAATGAAACACATCAAAATGATTGTCCCCATAGCGCCGCCAAGTCTTTTTTAACTCACTCACACAGCCACTCTCCTCCACCCGCAAGGTCAGCGCCGCCCCACGAGTCGCATCCAAAATTCGCCCCTCTTCCCCCTCAAAATTCAAGCGCGGCTCCACCCCTTCAGGATCGGTCGCCATAAACATTACCCGCAAAGGGCGATCGGCTGGCTCAATGGCAACCACTTCTCCCTTAGTCCAGCGCACGGTTACAACTTTAGGATAAGTGCGATCGATCAAAAATCCCTCGCGATCGTGCAGCACCTCCCAAGGCAAATGCGGCAACTTCGCAAGATTAGAGATCGCCAATACCAACAACTCCCCCTGACAATCCGCCAAAGCCCGACTCAACCACCGCCCATCCCCATCCAACCAGCCAAATAATTTCTTCCCGATCGCCACAGGATCGGGCATAGACACATAAATATCCCGTTCGGCTAAAGTGATCGCATCCTCAATATCACTAATCCGCAAGATCTGCTTTTCATAGCCCTGACTATGCAGCTTTTGATACCGCAACTCAACCTTAGTCTCACTGCTAGGATGCAACTCGATATAAAGAACTTGCACAAACTACTCCCAAAATCTTTGAGTAAGCAAAATCTCAACATCTTGGCTAAACTGCCATCGATCGGGAAACGCAACTTGCGGATAATCTTCACGAACTTCTATTAGAGCATCTTGCCAAGCGCGATCGAAAGCCTCTACAAAAAAACGTTTCAAACTTGGCGACTGTTGCAAAGCAATTTTCAAATGGCGGCGCTGTTCTCGAATCGTAATTTCCCAACCGCGATAGTCATATTCACTCTGGACATACAACCGCTTCAGTAAATGCGCCAACAACACTCCCAAGCGGTTCTCAATCTCAGCCCGATCGCGACCCGCCACAATCTCCAACTCCTCGATTAAATGAACCAAATCTAAACTCTGAAAATCTTTTACCCGCAACTTAGCGATCGCCTCTTCAAGCCATAAATGCTGATCGCGATCGTAAAGTGACAACTTCGTAATTGCTTGAGTCATAAACTTAACTCTCCAAAACCTTACGGATTTGTTCGATTGTCGCATTTTCTAGCAAGAGGCGATCGCCATTGCGCCCGACAATCAAAACCTTGGCGATTCTCTTGCCTGACTTACCTTGTTTATATTCCTGATACCACTTGCGGATTTGTTCAGCAATAGCCAAAGCTCCTGACGCAATCCCGACAATTGAAGCGATCGTCGCCATCACACCTTCGCGCTGAATCTCCTCATCCACATCATAGGAACCTTCAATTCCATCTATTGCTAATAATTCTTCCGTCGCTGCGATCGCGCCATCACCTTCGATCGCGAATTTAATTTCTGAAATGATTTCTGACATAAGCGAGATAACCAATTGCGAATGTGATTAAAATTTTAGACTATGTGTGACGACCAAGTGATATTTTACTGGCGGTTACCCTCAAAACTGCTTGGGCTTTCTTTTGTTTTCTGCGGAAAATAAGAGAAAGCCCAAGCAGTTTTTGCCTCGTCTCTTCCCTTTTCGCTAAGGTTATCCATTGCAAAAGATTTCGCTTGTCAGTTCGACTTAAATTCAAAAAATATTCTTTTGCCACTAGATTGGAAGATAATGCTGTCATCAAGTCATCGGGAATGATTAAATCTTCAACTGCATCAAGAATGTTCCAAGAGCCATTACTTTTTGCGATCGCGATCGCTTCCAATCCCACACTTGTCATCAATCCCTTCTCAATCAGACTAGCAACCTTTTCTTTATTCAACTTAGGCCAAACACCATTCGGTTTTCTGACACAAAAAAATTGCATATACTTTTCTGCATCAATAGACTTTACCTTGCTATCTATTCATCCAAAACAGAGCGCTTCGTCTACCGCATCACTGTACGTTATGGAAGATTTGCCACTGCTTTTTTTGTAATAGATTAACCAAACAGAACTTTCAATATCATGATTTTTATCTAACCACTCTCGCCACTGTTGTCGATTTTCAGGATAAAATGTTTTCATTTTTGTTTGGCAGATTAAAGCTGCGATCGCTATAAGTTTCTGAGTAACAGTCTGGGCTAACCAGATCCTCAACAATTAATACAAATCTACAATGCAATTTGTATTAATCTTAAAAAAATCGCTTATGCATATTAACTCCACGCCCTATCCTTACCCCTACAATGGTGACCTCAGACCAGACAATACTGCCCTGATCATCATCGATATGCAGACAGACTTTTGCGGTGTCGGCGGCTATGTAGACAAAATGGGCTATGACCTCTCACTCACCCGCGCCCCCATCGAGCCAATTAAAAAAGTCCTGACCCTATTTCGCGAAAAAGGCTTTCTAATCATTCATACTCGCGAAGGTCATCGTCCCGACTTATCAGATTTACCTGAAAATAAGCGCTGGCGATCGCAAAGAATTGGTGCAGGAATTGGTGATGAAGGGCCATGTGGCAAAATCTTAGTTCGTGGTGAAAAAGGTTGGGATATCATTCCAGAGCTTTACCCGATCGCAGGTGAACCGATTATCGACAAACCTGGCAAAGGCTCATTTTATGCCACCGATCTCGATTTGCTTTTAAAACGCAATGGCATTCAAAATATTATCTTGTCAGGGATTACCACCGACGTTTGCGTCCATACAACCATGCGTGATGCCAATGATCGCGGCTATGAATGCCTGATGTTGTCTGATTGCACAGGTGCTACGGACTATGGCAATCATCTTGCAGCGCTAAAAATGATCGAAATGCAAGGCGGCGTATTCGGTGCAGTCAGTGATTCTGAAACATTGACTACAGCGATCGCGCAAAATTTCTAGTTAAATTATCAAAATGCTTTGAGTAGTTACGTTGCTATGGAAAAACCGATGCCTGACGATCTTGAAAGCAATCTTGCTGATAATCTGGTTGAAGAAGAATCTATGAGAGAGTCGATACCACCCTTGACTATTCCATCTAGTGTTTCCGCTGATACCCTGCGATCGCACTTACCACCTGAACTAGAGCTAGTAAATATCTCTAAGAGATTTGGTTCTTTCGTGGCAGTTGACAACGTATCACTTAAGCTTGCCCCCGGAACTTTTCATGCCTTACTTGGTGAAAATGGCGCAGGCAAGAGTACTTTAGTCAAGTGCATTATGGGCTTCCATAGTGCCACTCATGGCGATATTTTGATTAATAAACATTCCCGCGATATCCATAGTCCCCGCGATGCTTATAACTATGGTATTGGTATGGTTTATCAACATTTTACTGTTGTGCCTGCAATGACAGTTGCAGAAAACCTTTTGTTGGTGCGTCCTGACACCCCGACGGTCATTAATTGGAAGAATGAATTAGAAAAGCTAGAAGCATTTATGGCTTCGGCTCCTTTCAAAATCGATCTCAATACCCCAATCTCACAACTGGCTGCTGGTCAAAAGCAAAAGTTAGAAATCCTCAAACAACTTTATCTCAAGAGTCGCATTCTCATTCTTGATGAACCAACATCCGTTTTGACTCCTCAAGAAGCTGATGAAGTGTTAGGACTTTTGCGCGAGGAAGTCACCGCAGGACGTTTGAGCGTCTTGATGATCAGTCACAAGTTCCGTGAGATTACGACCTTTGCCGATAATGTCACGGTGCTGCGTAAAGGCAAATTTGCAGGGACAGGTTCTACTAAAGATCTATCAGTCTCGGATATGGCGGCAATGATGCTCGGTGAAGCCAAAGAAGCACGAAAGGTTATTAAAACTGAAGTTGCAACAGATAATCTAGTTCTTGAGGTGCGGAATATCCATGCCGATCGCGACAATGGTTTAGAAGCTGTTGCTGGTGTTGATTTAAACATCAAAAGCGGTGAAATTGTCGGTATCGCTGGGGTGTCAGGCAATGGTCAGAGAGAACTAGTGGAAGTTCTCTCTGGTCAGCGTATCCCTACCTCTGGCGAAGTTTTTGTCAACGGCGATCGCTACTATGCAACGCGCAAGGAAATGTATAGCCATCAGGTATTCTCACTGCCCGAAGAACCTCTGCGAAACGCCTGTGTCCCCCATATGAGCGTCGCGGAGAATCTGGCTTTAAGAACCTTTGATCGAACTCCACAAGCTAAAGCTGGAATTTTACTGCTATTTAAGGCAATTCGCGAAACTGCTAAGAACTTGATTAAGGTATTCTCGATCAAAACACCATCGCCTGAAACCCCTGTCGGTAATCTCTCAGGTGGTAATGTGCAGCGTACTGTTCTTGCGAGAGAGCTTTCTGCCGAGAAAATCAAATTATTGATTGTGGCAAATCCCGTCTTTGGTTTAGACTTTGCGGCGGTTGAGTATATTCACAATCAAATTGTAGAAGCTCGGAATCGCGGTGTAGCTGTACTCTTGGTCAGCGAAGATCTTGATGAGATTTTGACTTTAAGCGATCGCATTCTAGTCATAAGTGATGGTAAATTCGTTTACGAAAGTGCCAGTACTGAAGCTAATCTCGCTGAGATCGGACAGAAAATGGCAGGACATTAGAAAACATTTTAGATCCCCCCCAGCCCCCCCTCTTGTAAAGGGGGGGCTGGAGGATCTCTTAGGGCTTGTATATTAAAAAAACATGATTATCAATCAAAAAATTCAGGTATTTCCTGAATTGCTCACTCGTTCTAGCTATGACGATCTACCATGGGAGCCATTTCGCCAAGGAGTCGAAATCTACCCTCTATACAAAAATGATATGGGAGCAAGTGCCGCATTGCTACGCTATGAAGCAGGTGCGAAGGTTCCCCATCATTCTCATTCAGGGTACGAACATATATTTGTCTTGTCGGGTTCACAAGCCGATGCTCATGGCAAATATACCAAAGGCTCTGTAGTCATCAACTCTCCTGATACTAGTCATCAAGTCTCTAGCGAAGAAGGATGTGTAGTTCTCATTGTCTGGGAAAAGCCTGTAATTATTAATGAATAAGCAGTTTTCATTTTGCTGTAGGCGAAATGAAAACTCCAAAAAACTATACTCATGTTATTGAGGAGAACCTTATGCCTGCGATCGCTGCTCAGCCCTATGAATACGAGCTACCAACTGATAGTAAGGTTGCGCTTGTGATTATCGATATGCAACGTGATTTTCTAGAGCATGGCGGATTTGGTGAAGCCCTAGGCAATGATGTCACCCAACTCCAAAGCATTGTGCCAACTGTCAAACAACTTTTAGAAACTTTCCGATCGCTTAATTTTCCAGTCATTCATACAATTGAAGCGCACTCACCTGATCTGTCCGATTGTCCTCCCTCTAAGCTCAATCGTGGTCAAGGCGATCATCTCAAGATTGGAGATCAAGGCGCAATGGGTCGAATCTTAATTGCTGGTGAAGATGGGAATAACCCTATTCCTGAACTTACACCTTTAGAGAATGAAATTGTAATCATTAAGCCTGGAAAAGGTGCTTTTTGTCGGACAAATTTAGAAGAGATTTTACAAAAGGAAAATATTACCCATCTTCTATTTACAGGTGTAACTACGGAAGTTTGCGTACAGACAACAATGCGTGAAGCCAACGATCGTGGCTATGAATGCCTATTGATCGAAGATGGAACTGCTAGCTATTTCCCAGAATTTAAGTCGTCAACCATTGAGATGCTTCGCGCTCAAGGTGGCATTATTGGCTGGACTGCTGACTCTGATGCAGTGATTTCAGCATTAGTACCTTAAGCAATGGCGATCGCTTAGATTGGTTGCAATTTTAAAAATAAAAAGCGGTGCTAAGCACCGCTTTTTATTTTTGAGTATTATGGCTTCATGACTATTATTTTGTAGTTAAGCTTAATCTTAAGGATTCAATACTTATGCGATCGCTATTTGCACTTTTTCTTGCCTTATGTCTACTTTTGAATCCTGCACCAGTGCAAGCTCAACTCAACATTACCGAAGCCGAATCAAATCAACTGGATGCCTTGGTCAAAAAAGCTTTTACCGCCACTGATGCTGGTGAATTTTTAGCCGCAGAGGGCTATTGGACAGATTTAATCAACCTCTATCCAGACAATGCCGCAGGTTGGAGCAATCGTGGCAACTCAAAAATGAGCCAAAATCGTCCTCAAGAAGCGCTTGCAGACTATAACAAATCGGTAGAGCTTGCGCCTAATTTCCCCGATCCTTATCTTAATCGTGGCGCAGCTTTGGAAAGCTTGGGCAGATGGGAAGAAGCGATCGCAGATTATGATCGCGTGTTAGCAATTGATCCTAAGGATGCAGCAGCTTATAACAATCGTGGTAATGCCAAAGCTGGCTTAGGCAAATGGGAAGAGGCGATCGCAGATTATCAAATAGCGATGAATGTTAATTCGCGCTTTAGTACGGCTTTTGGTAATAATGCGATCGCTCTGTACGAGATCGGTAAAAGCGATGAAGCAATTAAGGCGATGAAAAATATATTACGCAAATATCCGAATTTTACGGATGTGCGGGCTGCTCTGACAGCGGCGCTTTGGGCAAATCAAAAACAAGGTGAAGCTGAGAGCAATTGGGTCTCTGTGGATAATCTTGATCCACGCTATCGAGATATCAATTGGGTAAAAAATATTCGTCGTTGGCCCCCCTCATTGGTCACGGCTCTCGAAAAGTTTTTGACTTTGAAATAAAGAAGAGCTAGCACTTAGTGCTAGCTCTTCTTTATTTCAAAGTCAAAAACTCGTAGCCATTATTTTTTTGATTATTAATTGGCTGGCGTATTTGCTGTGGGAATCTCAATCTTCACTTCGCGGCGTTGTTGCGATCTAAAATTAGTCACAGCCTCGTCAAAGGATTCGGCTTGACTAGCGCGAAACTGCTCTGGAGATTTGCCACCAGCAAGGTTGATATTATTAATTAGTTGCAATAAGTTCAGATTACTTCCACCGACACTAAGTGAGCTTCTTTCTTGTTGTTGAGCTTCACGTAAGGTTTGTTCAGATAGTGTTGGCGCGGGTGTAATTTGGGCGATCGCACCAGACGCTGCAAATAAAGTAGCTGAGACGAGACTAGTCGCGACTAGCGAAATAGTTCTAAAAATCATAGCTTTTGCTCCTTGATAACATCTAGTCACTAGTCTATACCAAATTTTTTGTGACTGGTAGCGATCGCCCGTAAAATTACAGCGATTTGTACTTAAACCCGAGCGAATAAATGCAATAAATCATTACATAGGTGTTAGGTATTACTAGTCTATTATGCATACTGTATTTTCTGAAGTTCTATTAGAAGTAGAAGTTCCATCTCAAAATGATTAAGCTATTATTCCGATATGATCGATAACATCTGTAAATTCCTCGCAGAAAGCTTTTCCGCAAACTTCGCCAGTTGGC
>Ga0315907_10001893_pt1 | contig 27557 bp, 33 predicted proteins | sample LakEriMetagenome_3_FD_203525 | JGI IMG/M metagenome (GOLD analysis project Ga0315907, IMG submission 203525) | Freshwater fungal communities from buoy surface, Lake Erie, Ohio, United States - Buoy 12 MA123 | ecosystem: Environmental > Aquatic > Freshwater > Lake > Lake biofilm | place: USA...
GAAGAGTAGTTGGTTATGATGAACTTTTGGGTGAAGTAAGACTTGACCAATGTAACCTTTCTAATTAATAAATAATTTTAAAATGAAATTAATCAAAATTTCCATAACAGCCTTGTTGTTTTTTGCTTTTACCACGGTAAATGCACAAGATGATTTAATGAAAGAACTCGATTCTCTTCCAAAAGAAAAAGAAGCAGCATCAGCCGCTTTCAAAGGATTGCAAATTTGTAATATGCAGTCAACTAAACTACCAGCCAAAGGAGAAATTTATTTTTTAGTTTCTCACCGTTTCGGAGATTTAAAAAATGGAATCAATAATTTCTTTGGTTTAGATAATGCATATACCAAACTAGGAGGAATTTATGGAGCTACTGATTGGTTGTCATTAGGTGTTTCAAGACATACTTACCAAAAAACGTATGAGTTAGCTATAAAATATAGACTGGCAAATCAAAAAATTGATGGTTTCCCTGTAACTATTGTTGGATACAACACTATGGATATTAATAGTGAATTGAAAAAAGACTTATATCCTGGATTAAAATTCAATAATCGTTTGGCATTTACAACTCAATTATTAGTTTCAAGAAAATTTTCTGATTCTTTTTCGGGTGAATTAGCTGCCATCTATGTACATAAAAATTTATATGATGGATTATATGACCAACAGAAGGTTTACTTGTTAGGTGCTGGAACACGTTATAAAATAGCGAAAAGATTAAGCATCAATCTTGAATATGCAGCAAGAGTAAATTTACCCGATGAAACTAATTCCATTTATAATAATCCTTTAACTGTAGGATTAGATATAGAAACTGGTGGACACGTGTTTCAACTGGTTTTCTCAAATAGTCAACCAATGAATGATGTTGCTATATTCTCTAATGCCGGTGGAGATTGGGAAAAGGGAAGTCTTTATTTTGGATTCAATATGTACAGAGTATTTTAATTAAAAAATTATGAAAAAAATAAAAATAATATTGGTTTTAACGGTTGTTTTAGCTGGCTATTTAATAATATCATGTGATTCATCTACAATCCAAGAAATTCAGCCTGTAGTAACAAACCCAACGTATAACGCAAACATTAAACCTTTAATGACTGCAAAATGTACTTCATGCCATTCTTCTAATGGTGAAAATCCGGCATTAACAAATTATGCCGAAGTATTAGATGCAGTTGAAAATGGAGGTGTTCAATGCAGAATTCAAAACGAATGTGGTTCAATAATGCCACCAAGCGGAAAACTACCACAAGTATTCATTGATATGGTTAATAATTGGAAAGAACAAGGATATGTTGAACAATAAATTTAAAAACATGAAAAGATTAGCCGTTTTATTTATAACACTTCTTGTTGGAAGCACCATGTTTTCACAAAAAATGATTACTCGCTCAGGAGAAATTAAGTTTGATGCTACTGTACCTGGAGCAATGGATGAAGTTATCGGAACCAATAAAACTGTTTCAGCCATTTTTGATAAATCAACATCAGAATTGGTTGTTTTATCATTGGTAAAATCGTTTAAGTTCAAATCACCTTTAATGGAAGAGCATTTCAATGAAAACTATATGGAAAGTGATAATCTTCCCAAAGCTAGTTTTAAAGGAAAAATATTGAATTATGAGGACAAAGCAGGAATTTATGTAGTTGAAGGCGACTTAACAATTCATGGAGTTACTAATAAAGTAAAAACTAAAATGTCAATCGCTAATGATAATGGGAAATTGTTGCTTTCGGGAGCATTCACTATAAAACTTTCTGATTATAAACTTGATGTGCCATCATTGGCTAAAAAAACGTTAGCCGAAACCGCAAAAATTTCATTGAAATTAGCATTTGAGAATAAATAATTACGAATTATAATGAATAATTAAAATGAAAAATAAAGCCCCAAGAATTATTGCCATAGTATTTCTATGATTTATGTCAAATTTATATAGTCAAACAGCGGGAAATTTGACAATAACTTATAATCAGCCACAACCAACAACTCCATCATTAAATCAAGGAGTTAAAAATATTTATGCCGTTTGGATTGAAAATAGTACAGGAACATTTATCAAAACAAAGTGCCGTTATACATCAACAACAACAGATGACCATTTACCTACTTGGTCAATTAAATCTGGATTCGCCAGTACATCAGTTGTTACAGTTGCAGCTTGTAATGTTGCCGATGCTTTAACAGGTAAAACACTTACATCAAGTAAAAAACCCTGTTGATTTTTTTTAAATTAATGTAGGGTATTTTTTTAAAAGTTTGTTATATTAATAATTGTCGCACATAAATCAAGATTTTATAAACTTAAAACATAAACATTATGAAAAAATTCATTTTAATTCCCGCTTTATTTTGCCTATTTATGCTAAACGTTGCCTCTATGTGCAGCTCCGATGATAGTAGTTCATCTTCATCAAACCCAACGCCTGTAATCAATACAGCTACTCAGGGCACATGGAGAATTACCAGTTATGTAGATTCAGGAACTGATGAAACCAATCATTTTACAGGCTACAATTTTACCTTTGGGGCTTCAAATGTATTGACAGCAACAAATGGCGCCAATACTTACACAGGAACTTGGTCTGTGGTTGTTGACAATAGTAATGACGACAATCCAAGTAGCGATTTAGATTTTAATATTTTATTTGCATCTCCGGCTGACTTTGCAGATTTAACAGATGATTGGGATGTAGTGAGCCACACGGCTACAACAATTTCACTTATAGATGTGAGCGGTGGAAATGGTGGGACAGATACCTTGGTCTTTACCAAGAATTAATGAATACATGAAAAAGAAATAATAGTATTTAAAAACCATCTCAATCAAAAAAAGAGATGGTTTTTTTTATTTGTTCTATCGTAGAATTTCTAAATCAAATCCTTAAATTTGCACTTCATAAAAGCAAAGTAAGCATATGTTCAATAATTTAAGTGATAAACTAGATAAAGCCTTTCATATCCTAAAAGGACATGGAAAAATTACCGAAGTCAACGTAGCCGAAACTTTGAAAGAAGTTCGTCGAGCGTTACTTGACGCCGATGTTAATTTTAAAATAGCCAAAGATTTTACCACAAAAGTTAAAGAAAAAGCCATAGGCGAAAATGTATTAACAACATTACAACCAGGTCAATTATTGGTTAAAATCGTAAAAGATGAATTAACCGAGTTAATGGGTGGTGATGCTACAGGAATCAATCTCTCTGGAAATCCAACAGTGATTTTAATGTCGGGTTTACAAGGTTCCGGTAAAACAACTTTCTCCGGAAAATTAGCTAATTATCTTAAAACTAAAAAGGGAAAAAAACCGCTTTTAGTGGCATGTGATATTTACCGTCCGGCAGCGATTAATCAATTGCATATAGTTGGTGAACAGGTTGGTGTCGAAGTTTATTCGGAGCCCGAAAATAAAAATCCCGTTGACATTTCACTTAAAGCCATCGCTTACGCAAAAGCAAATGGTTTCAATGTCGTAATTGTCGATACGGCTGGTCGATTGGCTATTGACGAGCAAATGATGAACGAAATTGCTAATGTTCATGCTGCTATCAAACCACAAGAAACGTTGTTTGTTGTTGACGCCATGACTGGGCAAGATGCGGTGAATACAGCGAAAGCCTTCAATGACAGATTGAATTTTGACGGTGTTATTTTAACCAAATTAGACGGTGATACTCGTGGTGGAGCTGCAATTTCTATTAAATCGGTTGTTGATAAACCAATCAAGTTTATTGGTACTGGAGAAAAAATGGAAGCTATCGATGTGTTCTATCCATCGCGTATGGCGGAAAGAATTCTCGGAATGGGTGACGTTGTCTCTTTGGTAGAAAGAGCTCAAGAGCAATATGATGAAGAAGAAGCCAGAAAAATCCAAAAGAAAATAGCCAAAAACGAATTTGGTTTTGATGATTTCCTAGCGCAAATCCAGCAAGTCAAAAAAATGGGTAATATGAAAGACCTTGTCGGAATGATTCCTGGTGCCGGGAAAGCATTGAAAGATGTTGAGATTGAGGATGACGCTTTCAAACATATAGAAGCGATTATCCACTCGATGACTCCAAAAGAAAGAAGCAAACCTGCTATTATCGATATGAAAAGAAAAACCAGAATCGCAAAAGGTTCCGGTAGAAAAATAGAAGAAGTAAATCAGTTGATGAAACAATTCGACCAAATGAGCAAAATGATGAAGATGATGCAAGGTGGTGGCGGAAAGAATTTGATGAAGATGATGGGTGGAATGAAATAGTATAGTTGAGACGCGATTTATCGCGTCTTTTTTATTTACATAAACAAACTTGACAAAATGAAATTATTAGACGGAAAGAAAATCTCTAACGATATCAAAGCTGAAATCAAAGCTGAGGTTAACAAAATGAAAGTTAACGGAGAAAAGGTTCCTCATTTGGCGGCTGTTATTGTCGGAAATGATGGCGCTAGTTTAACCTATGTTGGAAGCAAAGTCAAAGCTTGTGAATTAGTTGGATTTGAATCGACTTTAGTCAAAATGCCAAGCACTACATCGGAAACAGAACTGTTGAAAAAAATCGCCGAGCTTAATGCAAATGACGATATCGACGGTTTCATTGTTCAGTTACCTTTGCCCGAACAAATTGACACCCAAAAAATCTTAATGGCAATTGATCCAAGTAAAGATGTCGATGGGTTTCATCCTGAAAACTTCGGAAAAATGGCTTTAGATATGACCACATTTATTCCAGCTACACCATTTGGAATTTTGGAATTATTAGAAAGATATAACGTTGAAACAAAAGGGAAACACACTGTTGTTATTGGTAGAAGCCACATTGTAGGTAGACCAATGAGCATCCTGATGGGAAGAAAGGGTTTTCCAGGAAATTCAACTGTAACACTAACTCACAGTTACACTAAAAACATTGCCCAAATCACAACACAAGCTGATATTATTATTACAGCTCTTGGTGTTCCTAATTATCTAAAAGCCGAAATGATTAAAGATGATGCCGTAGTAATTGATGTTGGAATTACGCGTATTGCTGATGAAACTGACCCAAGAGGCTATAGAATTACCGGTGATGTAGATTTTGATGCCGTTTCTAAAAAAGCATCTTATATAACGCCTGTTCCTGGTGGCGTTGGGCCAATGACAATTGCGATGTTGCTGAAAAATACTTTATTGGCACGTGAACAAAAAAGACATCGAAACGAATAAAAAAATCCTGAGTGAACCGAGCAATGTGAATTGGCGGAGCAAAGCTCAGGATTTTTTGTTTTATTTACTATAAGTTGATTTTGTAATTATACGATACTATTAAATCTATTAATTATAAAATCCATTTTTTTATTTAGGTCATCAAATAAAGTGTTTGGGGCTTTTATGGTAATTTCAAAATTAGTTTCATTATTTACAATTAAACTCTCTCTCTCTCTCTCTGAATTTTCATTCATAAAATAAGCTGGTGGCACGTCTAATTCATCAGCTAGTTTCGGAATGAAATCAATCTTAATGCTTTTACCACGTTCCCAGTTGCCAATAGTGGCTTGAACGACACCTACTTTAAAGGCAAGTTCCTCTTGGGTTAATTTCTTTTTTTCTCTTAACAATTTCAATTTAATACCTGTTGTCATGGTTTTGATTTTTTTAATTAGTAATAATTTGTTTTTTGTGGTATTTGAAATTCACTAAAGTGTGGTAAGGAATAACGCAGTAATTACAGATTTATTGTATAAAAAGAATATTTTTTAAAACAATTTTTTAATAATTTAAAACAGTAAGTTATTGGATTTAAACAATTTGTTGTTTGGCAATGCCTAACAGTTGTAGCAATTTTACAATATCAAAATATATCGCGAAAAGTTTTGTTTAACGAAAATAATGTATAATTTTAAAACAATTAATAAATGAAAAAATTAGTATTTGGCTTGATAGCCACAGTGGTATTGGGATTTGTTGGGAATGCGCAGGATAAAGAGTTAGTGAACTTATTATCGAAAGATAATAATTTCATACTTATAGTTGATGAGTCAATTGAATTCAATCAATTTTTGATTCAAACTATTGAGAAAAATTCTTTGTCAATTAATGACCTTCAATTAAACTTATCTAAACTCAAAATTGATGATGATAATATCGATTCAAATTCAAAAAAAATAAATGAGATATTTAAATTTAATGTATCTGAAAGATTAGTAAAACATAATGAAATATATTTTACAAATCTTAAAATCTTAAATGAGAAATATAAAGAGTTAAGCGAAGAAACATTAAAACTAGCTTTTGAAAATGCAATTAACACAAGAGCAAGTGACCCAGAAAATAATATTTTTGGCAAATGCGGTTGGAGGTATAATTTATGTTTAGCCGCTGATTTTGCTGCTACTGCTGTTTGTCATGCTGGATGTAATACTACTGCCTTAGCAACCACGGCTGGTCTAGGTATTCCAGCATGTGTTTGGGCTTGCGGAACAATGATGGTGTTTTTAGGTGTTCAATGTTATGATAATTATTGTCATTAAATAAAATAGAAAATGAAAAATAAAATTGGTATTATATTGGTATTGTACATAGTAATTACAAGTATTATTATATTTACAAATAACAAAATTATAGGGAATACTTATTTTCTTATACTTTATTTACTTGCTAGTTTATCACTTTTATTTATTTTTTATTTCTTTAAAAAAAAGAAGTAATCATTATATGAACATAAGGAGAAGTATTGTTTTGATTTTAGCTTTACCGCTAATTTCTTTTGCCCAATCCGACCTCCAAACCGCTATTAAAGGCGGAGAATTATTGCTAACCGGTTTAAGTATTTTTAAAACCGCCAAAAGCAGTAAAACGGATAGTAAGATAATTGAAAGTGTTTGTGTAAAAAACAAACTGGTAGATAAAATTACTTTCAGGATAGTGGGCAAAAACGAGGAAGGAGACGATGTTAAAAAAGAACTCGTAATCCAAAAAGACGGTAAAGAATGCCTCTTTATATTACCCAAAGGCATTTATACATACGAAGTTGTATTGCCCAACAAAGAGATTTACAAAAAGGGGGAATACAAATTCGAGGAAGACGTGGTCATCACCATTAAAGATGATTAATAAAAAAATCCTGAGTGAATGCTCAGGATTTTTTGTTTTTATAATTTTGTTTTACAACTTAGCCAACCAAAGCGAAGCATTCATATGCAAACGCGAGTGAGAAGCCAATTCGGTCCAACCAGGATAAAGCGTATCTCCAGTTGCTCCAGTTCCGTCATCGGCTGGTGAACTATCGCCAATTACAACAACTCTTCCTGTTCCGAAAGTAGCTGTTGCACACATGATATTTGATGTTCCCTGAGATGAACTTCCTCTCCAGATTAATCCTTGAACGGTTGAATTAGCTGTAGTGTTGATAGACATAGATGCTCCAGCAGAATATTTTAATTGTGTAACGGCACCCTGTGAACCATTCAAAATAGGATTGGTTGTTGCGCTCAATCTATTTGAAGTAGTTTCAGAAAAATTATTTAAAGTAATCGTAATCCCAAATGGATTTGCTTTTACGGAGTTTGTTGACATTAAATCATTCCAAATAGCGGGTGAATCCCAACCATCGTTATTTCTGTCTGATCCTGAATGATTTGAAATCATAAATAAACCACCTCCATTTCTTACAAAGTTCAAAATAGCTGTTTTTTCTGCAGAAGTAAATCGAATGTTTGGTTCATCGATTACAAAAACATCATAGTTTTTTAAATCTTGCACACCAGTACCACCATAAGTAATGGCAGTTCTCGTTGGCAAGGTTTCTACAGTATGTCCCAATTTGACCAATGCAATTCCCCAAGCAGATAATCCGCCACGCCAAAAGTTTTCGGTTGTAGTAGCCGTAATATTTGATTGTAAGGGAGTAGGCAAACGTTGAGGTGACGTATCGGCATCTAAAACCCAGTCTGCGTTTCCTGCAGTTTGAGCTTTTGTAGCATCAAATAAAAATTTCTTAGGGATAGCTGTTGTAATTTCTGCTGTTGAAGTCGCTTTTGCAGAAGTATTGATGTCATTTTCTTTATCGCAAGAAAAGAATATAATTGCTAAACTTGCAATTACAATTTTATTTAATAGATTCATTTGGTTTTGGTTTTGTTAATTTATTTAATAACGAGTAAATATATAATTTACCCTAATACAAAAAAATTATTTTTTGTTTTTTCCATTTTTATACTGCACTTTTTCAACAACTTGAATTTTTATTGCTGGCTTTTTATCTTTTGGATTAAAAGGTCTTTTTGGGGAAACTGTTTTAGGTTTATCTTCGGTCCGTTCGCCTTTGGCTCTGGTAAACTCTGTATTTGATCTAAAAGCTGTTTTAGATTTTTCCGAGATATTTTTCTTAACCACTTCTTGATTTTGTTTAATCACATCCATAGCATTTTTAGGATTCTCTTTAGTGCCACGTAAATGAATTACTAATCCGTTAAGGAAATTGCGCAAAACTTGGTCGCCACATTCCATAAAATCAGCATGATCTGCATTTCGAAAAATATTTCCCAATTCGCCTTTTGACATTCTGAAATCAACTAATTCCAGAATTTCTACTATTTGGTCATCACGCAATTGAAGAGCCACTCGCAGTTTTTTAAAAATATCGTTATTATTCATGTCTTTTAAATTTTAATTTTTGCACTTCCAACTCCACACTTCGCATTTCGTAATTAGAACAGCCAAAGGTAAGCCTTTTTAAAATTCTCACGCCACAATTTTTCGTTGTGTTGTCCGCCTTTAACGATTACTTCTTTATTTAGTTTTTTACATTCGCAGCGTTTTGTGTTTACCCAATGCTCTACATTTTTCATATCAGGAATAACATCAGCATCGCCTTCGTTATCTCCGCAGAGGAAATAAACTTTTGTTTTAAAGTCTTTGGTTTGCGTCATTAAATCATTCATTTCTTTTCGGTTAAACCAAAAAGCAGGCGAGAAACATCCTACTTTCCCGAATACTTCAGGATATTTAATAGCTGCGTAAAACGAAACCAATCCGCCAAGTGAACTACCAAAAATGGCTGTGTTTTTAGCATTAGTTTTGGTTCTAAAGGTTGCGTCAACTTTTGGTTTTAGGGTTTTGACAATGAAATCCAAGTAATCATCGGCTTTGCCACCACCGTATTTGGCATTTTTAAAAGGAGTTAACTCGTCAATCCGTTTATCACCTCCATGCTCAATACCAATAACAATAACTTGCGCATTGATACTGTCTAATGTTTCGTCAATATTCCATTCGCCATAAGCTGCAGTTTTTGCATCAAACAAGTTTTGAGCATCATGCATGTAAATAACAGGATATTTTTTTGTAGAGGTGTTGTAGTTTTTTGGTAAATAAACCCAGATTTTTTTAGGAGTTTTTAGTTGTGGTAATTCAATGGAAAAATTAGATACTTGTTTACTAGCTTTAGTTTGTTGGGCATTACTATTTAAATAAAACAATATAAATAGGGATAGTAATTTAAGTTTCAAAATAGAGATAGTTTAGTATTACTCTTCAGTTTTTGTTTCTTCTTTTTTTATTTCTTCAACTGATGAATCTTCCTTTTTCTTTTTTTTGTCTTTATTCTTTAGTTTGTTATTTTCTATTAAAATTTTATATTTTTCCTTTTGTTCTTTATTCAGATATGAGTTAACTAATTTATCAGTTCTTTCCATCATAGATACAATTTCTTTTGATTTTTCATCATCAGAAATTTCTTTTTTTCTAATAATATCAACATTTCTATTGTTTTTTTCAATTTCATTTCTAATAGCAATAGTTTGGAGTTCGTCAAGAGATAACTCTTTTTTAAGCATATTTATAATCTTATCAAGTTGTTCCACTTTCTTTTTTTCAATATCCGATGCAGAGGGTTGTTGCGGTATTGCATTGCTTCTTCCAATGGTTCTATCAACACCAGCATTTCTATTCATATTTGGGTCAAAATTTTGTGATAGTGCATTGTAAGATGTTATCAAAAAACCAATTAAAACTATTTTTATTGTCTTCATATGTTTATTATTTATTGTTGTAAAAGTAACATTTCAAAACAATAATTTTTATCATTTAGCAAAATAGTATATTTTAGCTAAAAAAAATTAGCATTTGATGGACAATTACAAAGAAAGATTAGCACTTTTAACCGAAATGATTGCATTTTCTGTTATTGACGGAAGATTGCATGAAAGAGAATATCTTTTCTTGACTATGATTGCTGAAGAACTTCAGGTAAAAATAAGCGATTTCAAAAGTCTTTTTCATCAGGAAGAATATCCGGTTGTTATTAAATCGGAATTTGAACGCATCCAACAATTCTACCGCTTGGCTTTACTGATGCATTGTGATGACGTTTTACATGAACGTGAACAAATCAAAATCCACGAAATAGGCATCAATATGGGATTAAATCCACATGCTATTAAACGCGTGTTGAAAGCCATGGAAAGTTCGCCAAACAAAATGATTTCCCCCGAGTTTTTACTGGAAGTTTTTCAGGAACAGTTGAATTAATTAGCAGTTAATTTTTTCTCAAAAGCTTTTCTAGCGCTACTTCTAAACGTAACTTCTCCACAATAGGTATAGCCTAATTTTTCTAAAATTTTCAGCATTGGACTATTGTCAAAATTAGTATCTACTTTGATGCTAAAGATGTTGTTAGTTATTGCTAAATCTTCAGTGAAATGAAATATTTTCTGCGCCAAACCCTTTCCTACATAGTCATCAGAAATGGCAACTCTATGCACTACTGCAAAATCACCATTGGTCAGCCATGTTCCGTTTAGCTGTTCATAAGCTGGTTCATCATTAAAAAGAATGGCAGCATAACCTATAATCATATTATCATCAGTCAAAACATAACCAATACCTTTCGTAATATCATGTTCAATAACGGCTTGGTTTGGATAACCATCTTGCCATTGGTCACTACCATCATTCTTTCTGCGTACTATGGCTTGCTGAATGATAGTCCATATTTGATGGATTTCTAATAAAGTTGCTTTTCTGAAATTGTAATTCATTATAATCTTAAATTAAATCCTTTCCTGCAAAGCTTTAATCTCATCTCTCAACTTAGCAGCTTGCATAAAATCTAACTCTTTTGCAGCTTTTTCCATTGCTTTTCGGGCGTCACGGATTTTCTTTTCTATTTCAGGTTTGGATAAATACAAACTTTCAGGTTCTGCTGCTTTGGCAATTTTATCTTCAAAGTATTGGGTAGAAACTGAGTTGCCGCTTAAAGCACTGCCCAAACTTTTATTCAGCGCCATTGGTTCCAGACCATGTAAAGTGTTGTATGCTATTTGCTTTTCGCGACGGTAATTGGTGTCATCCATGGTTTTCTGCATGCTATTTGTAATTTTATCAGCATACATAATTGCTTTTCCATTCACATTTCGCGCAGCACGACCAACAGTTTGTGTCAAGGAACGATGACTTCGCAGGAAACCTTCTTTATCGGCATCTAAAATTGCAACCAATGAAACTTCGGGTAAATCCAAACCTTCACGCAATAAATTTACGCCAATCAAAACATCAAACAAACCTTTACGCAAATCTTGCATAATTTCTACACGCTCCAAAGTATCCACATCCGAATGAATATAACGACATCTGATAGCAACTTTGTTTAGATATTTAGTTAATTCTTCCGCCATTCTTTTAGTTAAAGTCGTTACCAAAACCCTTTCATCTGCTTCGCATCGCAATTGAATTTCTTCTATCAAATCATCAATCTGATTCAAACTTGGACGCACTTCTATAATTGGGTCTAATAATCCTGTTGGACGAATAACTTGTTCTACATAAATGCCTTCTGATTTTTGCAATTCATAATCTGCTGGCGTTGCTGAAACATAAATGACTTGGTTTTGCATAGATTCAAATTCCTCAAATTTCAACGGACGATTGTCCATTGCAGCAGGTAATCTAAAACCATATTCGACTAAGTTTTCCTTTCGACTTCTATCACCACCATACATGGCATGTACTTGCGAAATCGTAACGTGACTTTCATCAACTACCATTAAAAAATCATCGGGGAAATAATCTAATAAACAGAAAGGACGTGTGCCAGGGAGTCGTCTGTCTAAGTAGCGGGAGTAGTTTTCAATTCCAGAACAATAGCCTAATTCGCGTATCATTTCCAAATCGAAATTGGTGCGTTCTTCCAAGCGTTTGGCTTCCAAATGTTTTCCAATTTCTTTAAAATAATCGACTTGTTTTACCAAGTCCTGTTGGATATCCCAAATCGCAGCTTGCAATATATCTGGCGACGTCACAAACATATTAGCGGGATACACATTCAGTTTTTCATAGCGTTCTAAAACCTTAGAACTTTTGGCATCAAAAGCTTCAATTTCTTCGATTTCATCACCAAAAAAATGCACACGATACGGTTCGTCTGCATAACTTGGAAAAATATCAACGGTATCTCCTTTAATTCTAAAAGTTCCTGGAGTAAATTCGGCTTCAGTTCTAGAATATAAACTTTGCACTAAGCGATGTAATAATTTGGTTCGTGAGATGATTTCGCCTTTGGCAATTGAAACCACATTCTTCTGAAACTCAACCGGATTTCCAATGCCATACAAACAGGAAACAGAAGAAACCACAATAATATCACGACGGCCTGAGAGTAGTGCAGAAGTGGTGCTCAATCGTAACTTTTCTAATTCGTCATTAATAGATAAATCTTTTTCAATATAAGTTCCCGTTACCGGAATAAAGGCTTCGGGTTGATAATAGTCGTAATACGAAACAAAATATTGTACCGAATTGTTTGGAAAAAATTGTTTAAATTCTGAATATAATTGGGCTGCCAGAGTTTTGTTATGTGCCAAAACCAAGGTTGGTTTGTCAACATTTTGTATGACATTAGCAACAGTAAACGTTTTACCAGAACCAGTTACTCCAAGTAAAGTTTGGAATTTATCACCATTTAGAATGCCATTGGAAAGTTTCTCAATAGCTTGTGGTTGATCGCCAGTAGGTTTATAATCGGATACAACTTGGAATTTCATTTTTGGATTGGCTTAGCTACAAAGTTACAAAGTTAAAAGCATAGTTTACCCTACTTTTAACTTTGTAATTTGTTGAAAAGATTTTATTTAAACTGCATTGCCAGTGTTATTATATGGGAAGATAATCCATCATTTCTAGTATAGTATCCGTAACGAAGGTCTAAACTGTGTATCCTTTTGATATGAAAAATTCCTTTATTACTATCCACAACATGATAGTCTAAACCAATCATATTGCTAGAGAATTTAGACAAATCATAATCACTTGTGTAAAATTCATTGGTAAGCAGATGTTGATTTTTGGCATCAAAATATTTCGCTTGACTTTGCTGGTAGAAACGATATGGTATAGCTATGGATGAGAATTCGGTTAGTTTATAACTTGGTTCAAAACTAAAAGTATGTGAATTTATATTCCAATTGTCATAATAGTATCGATAGAATGTTCGCAATACAATTTTGTCATTTAGATAATAATTGCCTCTAATTCCAACTGGAATTTTAAATCGAGTACTTGGTAATTTTTCCGAACGAACAGAAAGGTCTTCAAAATAAACACGGTTGAATTTTGTTGCTAATAAGCCTTCTTGATAGCCGATATCAGCTAGAAAAGCCACTTGAAAATTTTTATTTACAACTTGTGATAATGTCAATCCTAAATTATAGGAATTCCTTGGCTTTGAATCATTGTTTTTAGCATCATTATCGGATGGATTATTCCTCAGTTCTATTGGTAAAATGACTTTCCAGGTATCAAAAAATGCCATTCCTCTAACAGAAAACTCACGGTTGTTGTCTTTGGAAGTTTTAGTAAAACCAACATTGGCTCCAATGGAGAAATAATCATATTCTGCCGAGAAAGAAAGTCCACCATTGTATACTGTTTTTTTTTCTTCATTAGCGTAGCTGTAGTTTGCCGAAGGATAAATACGAACGTCTTGATAGGAAGCAGAACTTACAGTATTTGGATCGATTTTATCTGATGAAGCAGAAGTATAAGTGTCAATACCAACATTAATATCTAGGGAATGAATGTTATTTCTTTTATCTCTTTTAGATAAAATAACTTCAAAATTAGTGGCAATATCAGTTAATTTTTCGGTTCCTTCACCACCAGTTACTGCTGAATTATCTCCTTCTTGAGTATAATAACTTGAAATGAAATTAATCTCTTCAATTTTTAGTTTCTGCTTTTTATAATTGCTTGAAATACTATCGTTTTGAGCTTTGCTTTGATGTGTGAATAAAAAGGCCAAGCATGCAGCTGTTATAATTCTTTTTTTCATGTTGACATTAATTAATTACATCCACAACCACCGCCAGTTTTACCGCCATTGGCTCCGGAACTTGCTTCTCGGTATAATTGAAAAGTGTTTTCAAATTTTTCCGTTTTTTTTGCCGTAAGTACCATTTCGGCATCATTAATTTTAGATTTTTGATATTCCTTTACAGAACTACAAGCATATAATGAAAGTAGTGCAATAACTACAACAAACGTTTTGTTTATAGTTAAAAAGTTGACTTTATTTACTTTTTTTAGAATCTTCAATTTCATAGGTTTTTAGTTTATGGTTATATTATTTGAGAAATAGGATTTATCATTATCATCAATGATGATGCAACCTATAGTTTTTAATTGATTAATAAAATTCATTCCTACTTCTATACCCATAACGGTAACTGGTGTTGCCAATGCATCGGCGATTTCTGCATTTTCAGCCAGGATAGTTACACTTTTTATTCCTGATATTGGGTAACCTGTTTTAGGATCAATAGTATGTGAGTATCGTTTGTTATTAATGGTGATAAATTTTTCATAATTACCAGAAGTGGCAACTGCTTTATTAGTTATTTTGAATGTCGAAAAAATTGATTTTCTTTGGTTTGGGTCGGCAACTCCAATAGTCCATGCTTCACCATTTTCTTGAAATCCCCAAGCGGTTAAATCTCCGGATGCATTGACAATTCCGTTTGAGACATTGTTTTCGATGAGTTTTTTCTTAGCCATTTCTGCGGCGTATCCTTTTCCGATTCCACCAAACCCAATTCGCATTCCTTTTTTCTTTAGAAAAACAGTTTTATGAGTTTCATTGAGTATTATATTTTCATAATTGATTAATTCAACTGCTTTTTTCGCCACTTTAGGATCGGGAAGCGAAGTCATATTCAAATCGAAGTTCCAAAATCTTTTGTCTAAGCTGCCATAACTAATATCAAAAGCACCTTGTGTTATTTTAGAAATAAATTGACATCTTTTTATCAACTGAAAAACTTCATCATCAACTATAACTGGCGAAATACCTGCATTTTCATTTATTTTATAGGTAATACTAGTGTCCGAAAAGGTAGTTAATAACTTTTCTATTCTTTTTATTTCTTGGATAGCAATTTCAAAAGTTTCATTAGCATTATTTTCATTTTCATCAATTAAAGTGAACTCAAACTGATTCCCCATTAATTGGATGTTTTTTTTGAATTGCATACTTTATAAAAATTATTTTAATTGATTGATGAACTCATCAATGGTTTCAGATGGTAATTCTTCCCATTTTTTAAGTATTTTCCCGTTTTCATTTAAAAGTATAATTAAAGGAAAAACCCCTTTTGGATTGAATTTTTCGGCTAGTTTTTCGTTTTCTGTTGTTTGCTCTTTAGATAAAGCATTTTTTTTCAGTTTTGGAAAATCAGCATTGAAAAGAATTAAATTAGTTGTAGCAAATTCTTTAAAACTAGGATTGTCTATATAATTTTTTTTGAATCTTACGCATGGAGAACACCAATCCGAACCTGAAAAAAAGAACAATACTTTTTTATGTTCTTCTTTAGCTTTACTTATTGATTGATCTAGAGTTTCCGTTTGTTGAGAGTAAGTTGTATAACTTATTAAAACGAATAACAAGAAAGGAATTGCTTTCATAGAAGGATAACTAAATGTTAGAATAAAAGTAATCAATTTTAACAATTGTTGAACTTTCCATTCTTAAATTTAGATTAAGATTAAAATAGCACTTTTTTCAAGTGAAAAATTTAATCCCAGCATTCCATTAATAATAAATCTCCATTCGAATGTAAAATAGAAACAATGCCATCTTCAATAACGTGGTTACTACTTCCGGTTCGATAACCAATGGTTAAATCTTCATTTTTTAAGGAGTAAAATAGATTTTGAGTCGTAATTCCGGTTACTTTTCCAATCGGAATTAAAGAAAGAATTGTATTGGCAGTATACCATTTTTCAAAAGTATCTGGTAATAAATATACTTTAGAATGATCATCTAGAATAACTATTTTCAAAAGATTTCTATAGGCTACAATATTCGTTAAGTTGGTAATAGTATGATCAGCGCGTTTTCCGGTTGCCCAAATAACATTCGCCGCTTTATGTCCTTTTTCGATTAAATAATCAAAGGCTTTTTCCAAATCGGTTTTGTCTTGATTGGGTGCAAATACAATTTCAATTGGATATTGTTTTTCTTTATAGTATTCCGCATCGAAGCCTCTGTCAAAATCACCCAACAGTACATCTACTTTAATTCCCAATTCGAGAACTCTTTCTATTGCCGAATCCAAAACAATAACGATAGGCGACCATTCGAGTAGTTGTCCTAACAATTCGGAACTGCAGGCTTCACCATTTGCAATGATTAAAGCAGGTTCCTGGTCGTCGCGAACAATGTGGTGTGAAGACATTTTTTATTAAAAGCTTAGTTTGTAAAAGTATATAATACTTCTGTCTCTATATTTTTTTTCAAATTATTCTACAATAATATATTCTTTAACCTCGGTTTTGCTAAGGCGAAAATACCCTAGAGCAAAGTTATCGAAATTGGTTTGATTGATTACATTGCCTCTAACAGTAGCTGTTGGAGTAGAAAATGGGCCAGCACTTGACGTTCCTGTTTGTGCCAAAAGAATGTTCATATAGTTGTAATAGTTTCTCGTAACACCATTTAAAGTGAACTTTAAAGTATCTCCCGTTTTTAGATCTTCACTAAAATACAAACCAAACATTTCATTATTTTGAAAAAAACGATCTTCCAAGACACCATATTCTGGAATTACTTTATATGGATCATCAATTCGAATGAAATACTGATTGGTTTCATTTTGTAAATCATTAAAAAAGAATTTGACCTCTTTTTCATTACCAAGAATGCCGCCATCATTTACTTGTTCAATTCTAGTAACTGTTGGTGTATTTAATAGTTTTTCAGTAGAAGTATAGGTTTCACCTAAATAGATTACGGTTAAAGTATAATTTTCGCCAACAACAGGAATAAAGTTATCACATTGATAAGTACCCGCCGTTCCAGCTTCAATAAAAGGAAACACTTGACTAGTGCTGTTAGTAATAAAAACTGTAGCTCCTGAAACTCTTGGAATTTCGCTTGAAAAATATCCCGTTGTGGTTGATAATTTTATTTTTTGTTCATTTCCATTAGTTCCTTCATACCAGTTAATAGAAGCTTCTACAACTAATCGGGTTTTTCCTGTTGCTAAATCTACATCGATAACTTTTTCACAAGAAGCGAATGAGAAGAATAAAACGAATAATAAGATATTTGATGCTTTCATGATTTAAAATTTAATGTTATAGGTTGCACTTGGTACTATCCCAAAAATGGATAATCTAATGGCTTCATTAGAAGCGGTTTCGTCGTTTTGACGGAAAGTTATAGAAGCAGCATTCATTCTATTGTATAAATTATAGATTCCAAAAACCCATTCTGCTTGCCATTTCCTTTTTTTGTTTTTGTTAGGTGTTAAGGTTGCAGAAACATCTAAACGATGATAGCTTGGCAGGTTATTTTCATTCCTAGAACTAAAATTAGGAACCGTGATTCCTTCATATTCATATTGTCCGTCAGGAAAAGTTACAGGTTGTCCTGTTTGAAAAATTAAATTAGCACTAAATCGCCATTTTTCTGTCCATTTGTAATTGGCAACAACCGCTAAATTATGTAATTTATCAAAACCAGTTTTGTACCAATCACCATTGTTGATTCCGGTTTCTATAGCTGTTCTACCTTCTACTTTTTGTTCCGTTCTCGAAAGTGTATAGGATAGCCAGCCTTTAAAACGCCCTGTATTTTTTCTGAACAAAACCTCTAGTCCATAAGCTCTTGCTTGACCGTTTAGCACAACACGCTCGATAGCTTCATTTGCAATTAAATTAGCACCATCAATATAATCGACTCTATTTTTTATTTTCTTAAAAAAGGTTTCTAGTTCTAAAGAATATTCATCATCTTTTAAATTTTGAAAATATCCTAAGGCAACTTGATCTAATAATTGCGGTTTTAAATATTGATCGCTTGGAGCCCAAACATCTAAAGGTGTTGGCGATTGAGTATTAGAAATTAAATGCAAATATTGAGTCATTCGATTATAACTCCCTTTGATTGATTGATTTTCATTAATGGTATATGAAATGGCAAAGCGAGGTTCAAGATTGTCAAACTTGGCGATGGTTTTGTTTTTTCCATAACTAACAGTTCCCGTTGGTTCAGCACTTTCGTAGATTAAGAAATCGGGGTTAAAAATTACAGGTTGGTTGTTAGCGTAAGTGTTTAAAGTTTGATTTCCTAACCTTAGAAATGAACTTAGTCTAACACCGTAGGAGATTGCAATTTTATTAGAAACTTGATGTTCTGCATCAATATAAAAAGCATTTTCTAAGGCATATTTTTTATCTAATTGGTCTTCATTTATTCCAGAATCAGGTCGTGTTGGTTCTATTTTTCCAGGATTAAAATCATAGTAATTTGAATTGATACCATACGTTAATTTTAGTTTGTCACTTAGATAATGTTTAAAGTCGTATTTGATATTATAGTTTTTGATTCCACTATCCCAATTGAATCCAATTAAGTCCAATTTTAAACCATAATAATAATCAGAATAAATCACAGATAAATTCGAAAATAATTTATCAGAAAACAAATGGTTCCACCTAAAATTTACTATTGTATTTCCATAAGTGTTAACGAAACTATCGTTTAATTGAAAAACATCGCGCCCAAAATATCCTGAAAGATAAATATTGTTTTTTTCATTTAAAGAATAACTCAATTTTGTGTTTAGATCATAAAAGTAGGCCAAGTTTGGATTTTCAAATAGTTTTAAAAAAAGATGCGCATAGGAAGCTCTCCCGGCTACTACAAATGAACCTTTACCTTTTACAATTGGACCTTCGGCTAAAATTCTACTCGAAATTAATCCAATACCACCATTCATATGAAAATCATTTTTGTTTCCTTCTTTCTGATAAATATCTAATACAGAAGATAATCTTCCGCCATAGCGTGCAGGAATTCCTCCTTTAAAGAGTTTTAAATCTTTGATTGCATCTGGATTAAATACTGAAAACAACCCAAAAAGATGAGAAGAATTATATATAGTAGCTTCATCTAATAAAACTAAATTTTGATCTGCTCCACCACCACGAACATTAAAACCTGATTGCCCTTCTCCTGCATTTGTAACACCAGGTAAGGTTAAAATAGATTTGATAATATCTACTTCACCAAAGATTACGGGCATTTCTTTGATTTCTTGAATAGTGAGTTTATTAACACTCATTTCCGGTTTTCGAATATCAATTCTTTTCTTATTATCAACAATTACAACTTCTTTAAGCATTTGACTGGATTCTGTAACCAAAAAGTTTTTTTTGATGTTTTGATTTAAACTAACTTTTTCTTCAATAGTTTGATAGCCAACATAACTGATAGATATTGTATATTCTCCTCTTGGGAGAGTGATGGAATAAAAACCATATTCGTTAGTAGTGATACCCGTTTTGGTTTCAAAAATAAAAACGTTCACACCAATTAGTGTTTCTTTTGTTTTTAGATCAGAAATAGTTCCGCTTAGAGTAAATTTTTCTTGTGAATAGGATAAGATAGAAGTTATTAATAGTAAGAAGAGTATTGTTTTTTTATTCATAAAATTGATTGATTTATTTTGATTGTGCGTTTGACGTTTAAAGATAGTAAATGTTACCCGTAAAATTGTTAAGCTATGGTTAATTTGGAACAATTTTTGACCAAAATTTGAATACTTTTACATTTTAAACAAATCGTATATGAAAGCAGTTTTTGCTTTTTTATTTTTAGTCTTAATTTCCTTCAAAGGTTTTTCTCAATTTGAGTCGCCCAAGAAAAAAATTAATATAGCTCCGGTTTCAAATCCAAAAAGGGTCACTTCACCCACTTCTTCAAAATCGATAACTTATCCTAGCATTTTTGATAAAAAGGATAAATTAGAAGAAAGCGTTTCAATACTTAAGATAAAACCAGAAGAAGAAAAAAGCATCTTTGAAAAAGAACAATTTGCAAGTCCAGCTAAAGTATATACAGATAAAATGAACAAGCAAGTTACGGATGGAAAGATATACGATTATTACAAAAAAGATTATTTGTTGGCTACTTATAAATGTTCAACAACCATTGCAAAATTTGCCCTTAAAGATTTTGGTGATCCCGATGGTGATGTTGTCCGAATTTGGCTCAATGATGAAATTGTAATTAATGCAATAACTTTAGAAAGTGGTTACAAAGAGATTGAACTAAATCTTAGAAATGGTCAAAATTTATTGGTTATTGAAGCACTAAATGAAGGGATTGTTTCTCCGAATACAGCTCAGTTTAGTATTTTTAATGATAAAGGAGTAATGATAGGTAATAACCTCTCGGGATTATTAACCAATGTTAAAGCCACTATTATCATTAATAAAGTTGATGTTTTAGGGCAATAAAAAAAGACGGTCTCGTTTTTGAAGACCGTCTTTTTAGTATTTTATAATGTAAATTTTTATCCTAATTTCACGTCTAAGTTTTCCTTAATAGCCGCCAAAAAACCTTCTGTGGTCAAGTAATCATCAGACGTTAATCCTTCTGGCTTTACTAACATGGCTAAGTCTTTAGTCATTTTTCCGCTTTCAACAGTTTCCACACAAACTTGTTCTAATTTTAGGCAGAAATCTATTAAAGCTTGGTTTTCGTCTAATTTTCCTCTATGTTCCAAACCTCGTGTCCAGGCAAAAATAGATGCAATTGGATTAGTTGAAGTAGCGCGTCCTTTTTGGTGTTCTCTATAATGACGTGTTACTGTTCCGTGTGCTGCTTCGGCTTCAACTGTTTTACCGTCTGGAGTTACCAAAACAGAAGTCATTAATCCTAATGAACCAAATCCTTGTGCTACTGTATCCGACTGAACATCACCATCATAATTTTTACATGCCCAAACAAATCCACCGCTCCATTTCATTACTGAAGCTACCATATCATCAATAAGTCTGTGTTCGTAAACCATACCGTTTGCTTCAAAATCAGCTTTGTAATGTTGTTGATACACTTCTTCAAAAATATCTTTAAACCTTCCGTCATACGCTTTTAAGATGGTGTTTTTAGTAGAAAGATACAAAGGCCATTTTTTGGTCAACGCCATTTGAAAAGAAGAATGAGCAAAACCATAGATACTTTCATCAGTATTATACATTGACATCGCAACACCATCACCTTTGAAGTCGTAAACATTCCAAGTAGTAGTTTCTCCAGCTTCATTGGTAAATGCCATAGTTAAGGTTCCTTTTCCTTTAATAACTTTATCAGTTGCTTTGTATTGATCACCAAAAGCATGACGCCCGATAACTATTGGTTTTGTCCAACCTTGTACATATCGAGGAACGTTTTTCATGATAATTGGCTCACGGAAAACAGTTCCGCCAACAATGTTACGAATTGTTCCGTTTGGAGATTTCCACATTTCAGCAAGATTGAATTCTTTTACTCTTTCTTCATCCGGAGTAATTGTGGCACATTTAATACCTACATTATATTTTTTGATGGCTTCTGCTGAATCTATTGTAACTTGGTCTTTTGTAGCATCTCTGTGCTCTATACCTAAGTCGTAATATTTGATATCTAAGTCTAGATAAGGAAGTATTAGTTGTTCTTTAATAAAACTCCAAATAATTCGTGTCATTTCATCACCATCCAATTCTACAACAGGATTGGCTACTTTTATTTTTACCATATTCTTGTGGTTAGGTTTTAATTTTTTTAGCGAAAACAAATATAATTAATATGAGTTAAAGTAGGTTGTTTACCTAGCTTAAATAGCTTAAATTATTATATTGTCAGTATAGCTTTTAAAAAGTGCCGATTTAATAAAATATGTTATGAAAATTAACATTATAAAAAAAGTCTCGATATAATCGAGACTTTTTTAATGAATAGAAAGTTTAGAATTATCTTCTTCTCTCCTTGATTTTTGCTTTTTTACCAGTAAGTTCTCTAAAGTAGTAGATACGAGCTCTTCTTACTTTACCTCTTTGGTTCACTTCAACTTTTTGTAAAGCAGGCATGTTAACTGGGAAGATACGCTCTACACCAACTGCACCTGACATTTTACGGATAGTAAAAGTTTCAGTCATTCCTGCACCTTTTCTTTGGATTACAACTCCTTTGAAAAACTGAGTTCTTGTTTTTTCACCCTCTTTAATTTCGTAGTACACTGTGATTGTATCACCAGCACCGAATGTAGGGAAATCTTTTTTTGTTGATAATTCGTTATTAACGAAATCTACTAAATTTGCCATTTTTTCTAAAATATTATGGTTTTAAATCGGAGCAACATTCACGGTTTTCGCCAGAGGTTGGTCAAATGTGGGGGCAAAGATAAGAAAGAATTGATAATTAACAATTAATAATTGATAATTTTTTTATGTCGTAAATAGCTCATTATCAATTGTTAATTATTAATTATTCATTATCAAGCAAGTCTGGTCGCCTGTTTTTAGTATGTTCATACGCCATATCTTCTCGCCATTGATCAATTTTTGCAAAATGACCGCTAGTCAACACTTCCGGTACTTTCCATCCTTTGTAATCAGCAGGTCTTGTATAAATTGGTCCCGAAAGCAATCCATCCTGAAAACTATCCGTCAAAGCCGAAGTTTCATCACTTAATACGCCAGGGATTAATCTAATTATTGCATCACAAAACACTATAGCACCAATTTCACCTCCAGAAAGCACATAATCGCCAATTGAAATTTCTTTGGTTATAAAATGATCGCGAACACGTTGGTCAACACCTTTATAATGCCCACATAGTATTATAATATTCTCATACATTGAAGCAGTATTTGCCATTTTTTGGTTCAAAGTTTCACCGTCAGGCGACATGTAGATAACTTCGTCATAATTTCTTTGACTTTTCAGATGAGTAATACATGCATCAATTGGCTGGACCATCATGACCATACCAGCGCCACCTCCAAAAGGATAATCATCAACACTTTTTTGTTTGTTGGTAGTGTATTCTCTTAAATTATGAAAATGAACTTCTACCAAACCTTTTTCAATAGCACGTTTCATTATCGATGCTTCAAAAGGGCTTTTCATTAGTTCGGGTAAAATGGTAATAATGTCAATTCGCATGGTGCAAAGATATAAAATAGTATGCCACAACGAGCAAGTCTATTCCGAGCAAAGTTAAAGGGTCGATTTTAGGAGCTATTCCTGCCTGCCAGCAAGCAGGTCCCACATTCCGCAGTTTCTTTTTTTTGCCCTCGACAAGCTCAGCAGCACAAAAAAAAAGAATACTTGCTGCAATCGGGGCTAAACATCCGTTCGATTAGAACTTATTTCTTGGTTGCTTTTATCGAATACACTAAAGGTATTTTATTGCCAAATGTTTTAATCCTAAACTTATTCGGTTCAAATTCTTCCATTTCATTCAAACAATTATAAGGAGAATAATCATATTCATTAAAACAGTTTATTTCCAATCCGCTTCCAATCAAAGCATTCATGATTTCAGCTATAGAATGATTCCAACCGATCGTTTGATTACTTATACTAGCTTCTTTATTGGCATAGGTTCCCAATTCCTCTTCGATAATTGGCTCAATATTAAAGTAGCTATAAAAAACCTCTTTAAAATCGTTGTCATACATCCAAACAATAGGATGAAAATCTGCCATAATAAAAGTGCCGTTTGGTTTTAAAAAATGGCTGATAACCTGGGACCATTTATCTAAATCGGGTAACCAACCAATGGTTCCATAACTCGTAAATACGATATCAAATTGCTCGTCTAAATGTTTTGGAGTATCATATACATCACAACAAATAAATGCAGCATTCAAACCTAATTTTGCATTAAACGCTTTGGCTTTTTCTATTGCTTTGTCGGAAAAATCAATACCTACCACTTTTGCACCCATTCTCGACAGCGAAAGCGAGTCTTGACCAAAATGGCATTGCAAATGCAGTATTTTTGTATTAGATAGATTACCTAAAAGGGCTAATTCAATTTGGTTCAAAGTCGATTTACCCGCCAAAAATGATTGCACGTCATAAAATTCCGAATCGATGTGAATATCAGTTTTATTGTTCCAAGTTTGTTTGTTTATTTTAATATAATCTGGCAATTTTTCCATTTTCAAAAATTAATGTAGTTCTCAAATGTACTATTTTGTAGGTAGTTCGTAATAGATTTTATTTGTAAATTTGCGCCACAAATAAAAATCAAAAGATGGAAAACGGAATATTTGCAAAGTTCAATACGAACAAAGGTTCAATTTTAGTAAAACTAACACACGATTTAACACCGGGAACAGTAGGTAATTTTGTTGGATTAGCTGAAGGGCAATTAGAAAATTCAGCAAAACCAATGGGAAAACCTTATTACGATGGATTAAAATTTCACAGAGTAATTCCAGATTTTATGATTCAAGGTGGTTGTCCTCAAGGAATTGGAACTGGTGGGCCGGGTTATAATTTTGACGATGAGTTTCATCAAGATTTACGTCATGATACACCAGGAGTATTATCAATGGCTAACTCAGGACCCGGGAGCAATGGTTCGCAATTCTTTATTACACATGTTGCAACACCATGGTTAGATGATAAGCATACTGTTTTTGGAAATGTTATAGAAGGACAGGATGTTGTTGATTCCATTGCTCAAGGTGATTTGATAGAAAATGTGGAGATTGTTAGAGTAGGTGATGAGGCTCAAAAATGGAATGCTATCGAAGCATTTCGAACTTTCGAAGGGTCAAGACAAAAAAGAATAGAAGAAGCTAAAAAGCAAGCGGAAGAAGCTATGGAAAAATTAGCCGCTGGTTTTGATAAAACAGCAAGCGGTTTGCGTTATCAATTTATACAAAAAGGAAATGGAAAACAAGCAGAAAATGGCAAAACAGTTTCTGTTCATTACCAAGGTTCTTTAGAAAACGGAAAAGTGTTTGATAGTTCGTATCCAAGAAAAAAACCAATTGAATTTAGATTAGGTCAAGGTCAAGTTATTGAAGGTTGGGATGAAGGTATTGCCTTATTAAAAGTAGGTGATAAAGCAAGATTCGTTATACCTTCCTATTTAGGATATGGTTCAAGTGGTGCAGGCGGTGTAATTCCACCAAATGCTACTTTAGTATTTGATGTTGAATTGATGGATGTTAAATAGGGCATAGCTTTAAAACCCGTGGCTGCAAGCCTAACTGAACGAAGTTAACAGTTCAGTAAACTGTTTTAGCGAAGGATTCAGCTGGCGAGTAGGCCTTAAGATTTAGTTAAAATTAAATTCCCAATGGTTATGCTGTTGGGATTTTTTTTATGTTTACTAAAACCAAAATTAAATTATATGAAAAAAACAATACTCCCAGCATTGATTATTTTTATCCTTGTATCCTGTAAATCTAAAAAAGTTGTAACGGAAAGTAAAGCTGAAATTCAAACAACTACAACAGTTTCAAGTGAAATAAGTATGGCTGACATGATAGCGCAAGGCGAATCAATCTTTCAAAACAAATGTGGTAATTGTCACGCTTTGCCAAAAGTAAAAGATCATACTCCAGAAAATTGGAAATCAATTATGCTTCGTATGCAAAAAGCAGCCGAAATATCAGATAAGGAAAGAGAATATGTTTATAATTACATTGTAATGCAGTAAAAAAGCATCCCGAATTTTTGGGATGTTTTTTTAAACTGTAAATCCATCGGGAAGAATTGCTCCTTTTTTGACCACGATTATTCCGTCTTTTATAGTGTATAATTTGGTATTTGTATCTTCTAAATGTTTTCCGCCATTAAGTCGAACATCATTACCAATTCTACAATTTTTATCTACAATAGTATTGCTAATAAAGCATCTTTCTCCAATTCCAATATTGATAATGCCTTTTTCAGAATTAGTTCTGATTTCCTCTAAATTTTGATAATAATCGTTACCCATAAGATAGGAGTTAATAACTGTTGAACCACAACCGATTCGGCTTCTAATACCCACGACAGAATGTTCTATAGATACACCATTTATAATACACCCTTCAGCAACTATCGATTTCTCAATAGTGGAAGCACCTGTAATTTTTGATGGTGGTAAAACTCTCGCTCGAGTATATATTTTACTCGAATTGTCAAACAAGTTGAATTTCGGAATATCATCTGTTAACCCTAAATTAGCTTCAAAAAACGAATCTATATTTCCAATATCAGTCCAATAGCCTTCATATTGATAGCTTAGAATTCTTTCTTTTCCAATAGCTTGTGGAATAATTTCTTTTCCAAAATCTTTAGTGTCTGGATTCTTCATCAATTCAACCAATAAATCGCGATTGAAAATATAAATACCCATTGATGCCAAATAATGTTTGCCTTCAGCTTTTGATTCTTCACTCACTTCTGAAGTCCATTCAGGTAATAAGCTTGCGTTTGGTTTTTCAATAAATGAAGTAATGAAATTGTCGGAATCTGTTTTTAAAATACCAAATTCTGATGCTTCTTTGGATGTTACAGGCAAAGTCGCAATTGAAATTGTTGCTCCACTATCATGATGCGCTTTAATCATTTCGTTAAAATCCATTTGATATAACTGGTCGCCAGATAAAATCAGTGCATAATCAAATTCATGATTCATAAAGTGATTCATGCATTGTCGAACTGCATCTGCTGTTCCTTGAAACCACGTTGGATTATCTGGCGTTTGTTCCGCAGCTAAAATATCTACAAAAGCAGTACTGAAATGACTAAAATGATACGTGTTTTTGATGTGTTGATTTAGCGAAGCTGAGTTAAACTGAGTCAGTACAAACATTCTTTTAATGTCCGAATTGATGCAATTAGAAATGGGAATGTCTACTAAACGGTATTTACCTGCAATTGGAACAGCTGGTTTAGAGCGACTTTCTGTTAGTGGCGCTAATCTCGATCCTTGTCCGCCACCTAAGATGATGGCTAGTGTGCTTTTATTTATCATTTTATATTATAATTTGATATTTATATTTTCAGGCTTTTTCTTTTTCAAAATTGGACATTACAGTTTCGTAATAATTATAAGTTGTTTTCGCAATCGATTCCCAACTGAATTTTTCCAAAACTCTTTTTCTTCCAGCTTTTCCCATTTGGTTTGCCAGATTTTCATCGTCTAATAAAAGATTAACTTTTGCTGCAAAACTCTTTTGAAATACTTCAGGATTTTTCGGTTTAAAATCGGTTCTTGAAATGCTTTCTAGTTCAATCAAAAAACCTGTT
>Ga0315907_10001894_pt1 | contig 27546 bp, 27 predicted proteins | sample LakEriMetagenome_3_FD_203525 | JGI IMG/M metagenome (GOLD analysis project Ga0315907, IMG submission 203525) | Freshwater fungal communities from buoy surface, Lake Erie, Ohio, United States - Buoy 12 MA123 | ecosystem: Environmental > Aquatic > Freshwater > Lake > Lake biofilm | place: USA...
AAGAGCGTCCCATGAATATGACACAAATGGATGTTTTCTCTCGTTTAATGATGGATAGAATTATCTTTCTTGGAACAGGGATTAACGATCAGGTTGCCAACATCATAAACGCACAGTTATTGTTCTTGGAGTCCTTGGATGCGAAAAAAGACATTCAAATTTACATGAATTCACCCGGTGGATCTGTATATGCTGGTCTTGGTATTTATGATACAATGCAATACATTCGTCCGGATGTGGCAACGATATGTACAGGAATTGCTGCTTCAATGGGTGCTGTTTTACTATGTGCAGGAGCTGAAGGAAAACGCAGTGCTTTGAAACATGCGCGCGTCATGATTCATCAACCCCTAGGAGGTGCTCAAGGACAAGCATCAGACATTGAAATTACAGCGCGTGAGATTCAGAAATTAAAGAAGGAATTGTACGACATCATCGCCACGCACTCTAAACAAGACTACGAAAAGGTTTGGCAAGATTCAGACCGTGATTATTGGATGACATCGGAAGAGGCAAAAGCGTATGGTATGGTGGATGAGGTGTTGTTGAGAAATCCGAAATAAGATGGCCTCTAAACGAGAATGTTCCTTTTGTGGAAATGAAATAATTCATCCGCACGTTTTAGTTTCTGGTGCTTCAGCCGTCATATGTGACGAATGTGTTATTCAAGCAAAGCGCATTGTGGATAGTGAGCTGAGTAGAACCTCAACTGAAGCATCAACAGTGACTACATCATTCAGTGCATTAAAGCCTAAGGAGTTGAGCGCTAAATTAGATGAATATGTGATCGGACAAGATGAGGCGAAAAAGGTCTTGAGTGTAGCTGTTTACAACCATTACAAGCGCATTGAGGCGAATCTCAAGGAATCTGATGTTCAAATTGAAAAATCAAACATCGTCCTTGTAGGTCGAACTGGAACAGGAAAAACCCTCTTAGCTAAAACCATTGCAAATCTATTGGATGTACCGTTTTGTATAGCCGATGCAACGGTATTAACCGAGGCTGGATACGTTGGAGAAGATGTTGAAACCATATTAACTCGATTACTCCAAGCCGCTGATTACAATGTTGAGAAAGCGCAGCGCGGTATTGTGTTTATTGATGAAATAGACAAAATTGCCCGAAAGAAGGATAACCCATCAATCACTCGTGATGTTTCAGGAGAAGGGGTGCAGCAAGCGTTATTGAAATTGCTTGAAGGAACCATTGTTAATGTTCCACCGCAAGGAGGTCGAAAGCATCCAGAACAAAAACTGATTCAATTAGACACTCGTAATATTTTATTTATTTGTGGAGGAGCATTTGACGGAATTGAGAAGTTGATTGCAAATCGCGTGAATAAGTCGACCATTGGGTTTTCTTCAAAAGAGCAACCCAACATTGAGAAATTTGATTTGTTAAGTTACATTTCACCAAGCGATTTGAAGTCCTACGGATTAATTCCTGAGTTAATTGGCCGTTTCCCGGTATTGAGTCATTTACTTCCCCTAGATCGCGCTGCCTTGCGCCGCATCTTAACGGAACCGAAAAATGCCTTGATGAAACAGTTTGTAAAAGTATTTGAATTAGACGGTATTCGTCTGACCTTTGACCAAGCCGTTCTGGATTTTATAGTAGATAAGGCCATTGAATTTGAATTAGGCGCCCGAGGCTTGCGTTCTATTTGTGAAGCAATTTTCATGGATGCTATGTACGAATTCCCGTCGTCCAATAAGAAAAAGTTCCATGTGACCTTGGATTATGCGGAAACTGTATTCAATAAATCAAAAGTGGGCAGATTATTCGCCGCTTAGTTTATTTTTATTGACTCGTTTATTAACTTTGCACCTCGTTTACAACATTTTACCTTTAACATGAAAACAATTCAGTTTCGAGAAGCTTTAAGAGAAGCAATGTCCGAAGAAATGAGAAGAGATTCTTCCGTATTTCTGCTAGGAGAAGAAGTCGCCGAATACAACGGTGCATACAAAGTTTCCCAAGGAATGCTTGATGAATTTGGTCCGAAACGTGTCATAGACACACCCATCGCTGAATTGGGCTTTGCAGGAATTGCTGTGGGTGCATCCATGAATGGCTTGCGTCCAATCGTTGAATTTATGACCTGGAACTTTGCGATTCTTGCTGCGGATCAAATTATTAATTCTGCGGCTAAGATGTTGCAAATGTCAGGAGGACAATATCACTGTCCGATTGTATTTCGCGGAGGTAATGGAACAGCAGGCCAATTGGCGGCTACACACTCACAAAGTTTTGAGGCATTTTATGCGCATGTACCTGGTTTGAAAGTGATTACCCCTTCAAATCCAGCAGATGCGAAAGGTCTGTTAAAAGCTGCCATTCGAGACGAGGATCCTGTGGTCTTTTTAGAATCTGAAAAAATGTACGGTGATAAAGGAGAAGTTCCTGAAGGTGAATATATTATCCCAATCGGTGTGGCTGATGTTAAGCGAAAAGGTACTGATGTCACCATCGTTTCTTTTGGTAAAATTATTAAGGTCGCATTCGCAGCAGCCGAAGAATTAGCTAAAGAGAATATTAATGTTGAAATCATTGACTTGCGCACAATTCGTCCATTAGATTATCATACAATCGTAGAATCGGTTAAGAAAACAAACCGTTGTGTGGTAGTTGAAGAATCATGGCCTTTGGCAAGTATTTCTTCGGAAATAGCGTACCACCTGCAACGCTATGCGTTTGATTACTTGGATGCTCCGGTAGAACGGGTAACACAAACCGATACGCCGTTCGCTTTTTCGCCTACCTTAATAGATGCTGCTTTACCGAATGTTGAGCGAATAATTAAAGCGGTTAAAAGAACTCTTTATAGAGCGTCTTAATTTTTAATTAACCGAATTAGACCTACAGTTTTTCCGTCAGATTTAACCTTTACAAGGTATAATCCTTCCTTCAAGCTAACAAGTGAAATTGTACTAATAGGATTATTGGATAGAATAGATTTTCCTGCAAGATCAAGAATTTCTATATTTATTTCACCTGTGTAATTTGTAAATAGTGACACTTCATCTTTTGTTGGATTCGGATAAAGATTGAAATAATACGTTGGATCAAGTAATGATAGCGATTGACAGATTTCATTACTAGTAATCATTGGAGCAAAAAACGTTGCCAATTCAAGTTGTCTAAAATTCATATTATCATAGGCATGACAAGGATTATTCACTTGATCTAAACAGCTCCCTGGTGTAAAGGCAAATTGATTTGGAAAATTGGTCCCTGTGAAATTATTTTGAATGTTATAACCAAGATTTCCTTGATTATTCCAATCACTTATTGCTTGGCTTCCGTGAACAATTGGGGTATTGGCAATTGCGTAACAATTATAGCCATTGGTCATACACCAATCTAGACCCCAAAAAACTTCCTTGCTATCTATTGGCACAATTATATCGCAAGGTTGATGGTAGGAATAAATGGCTGGTTTGGTGATATTGGCAGGATGGTTTATTAATAAGTTGTTAAACATTGCCCCGAACATATTCCCAATTCCTTTAATGGTGTAATTCACTTGTGATGGTTCAATGTTGCCATCAATATCCCCCAAATCCGGACGAGAAATACTTGCTCCGAAAACTTCTCCAACATTATGAGCACAGCTCGACATATTTGCATTTGGTGCAGGCAATGAGGGTAATGCAAAAGTGGATAACGGACGCTCTTGCATGTCGTTCATTAAACCAACTCCCAAGGCTATAAAAGAACAAGCACTTTCCCCAACAAGAAATACGTTATTTGTATCAATAGAGAATTGTTGGTTTCTATTAATTAAATAACGAAGAGCGCCTTTTGCATCTTGAATACCTCGATAATTTGCCCTGATCCATTCCGCTGTATCACTCGCAAATAGACAATTATAGCTTGGGTAATTACAACTCCATGTATTTTCATCAGAAATAAAACCTAAGCGATAAGAAATGCTAGCGGTCACATATCCTCTTCTGGCAAATTCTTTACAATAGTCTTGAACACTTACATCGTTTTTTGAGCCTTGAATAAAAGCACCTCCATGGATAACGATAAGTAATGGCCAGCGTGAAATTTGAGAATTAACTGGACATTTTGGTTCATATATGTCCATTGCTAAACTGACGGTGTTTCCATTGAAATCGATCGAAGTACCATAAGTTTCATTTAAAGTACTGTCGTAGGTATATTGTTGGTCAATCCATTGCTGACATAATATATTTAAATATGAAAGGAGAAAAATTGGAAGTAAAATAGTTTTCATAATTATTATTAAATGGTAAATAACATTTGAATATACAAAAAAAAGGGGCCGAAGCCCCTTTTTTTGTGAATCAATCTTGTGATTATAATACCACTAATTGTTTTGTTGCAGATAATCCATTCGGCCCTTTAACAGTAATGATGTAAAGTCCAGCCTCTAGGTTTTGAATTAGCATGCTGTTAAAGTTAGTAACCGGCTTCTCCATAACGATACGTCCAGTTTGTTCAGCCACAATTACTTTGGTTACATTCCCTTTCCATTGTACTTTAGCATCAGCATTGGTTGGATTAGGATATACATTTAAGGCAATCAATCCAAGAGATGATAGGTCTGCTGTAGATTCGTTAGCTACTTCTACGAAGGTACTTGTTGCGCAACCATTTGCATCGGTTGTAATTACACTATACGTTCCTGCAGCTAATCCATATACATCTTCCGTTGTTTGTCCATTGGACCATTCATAAGAGTATCCTGGCGTTCCACCGCTAACATTAAGGTCAATGCTTCCGTCATTGTTTCCAAAATCAGCACTAACGATAGGGTTTATTTCAATAGCTTCTGGTTCATTAATAACATAGGTTCCGCTGGTAGTACATCCATTGGCATCAGTAATTTGTACAGCATACGTTCCTGCACCAAGTGTCGTGTTGCTTTCGGTTGTGAACCCATTACTCCAGTTGTATGTATAGCTAGGATTTCCATCATTCACTGTTAAATTGATTGATCCATTGTTTCCACCAAAGCATGTAACGTCCGTAAGCGTTACCTGTTCGATTACTGGAGAACCATTATTAACTGTAGCTGTTGTATTAATAACACATCCATGGGCATCTGTAATTTGATAGGTATACGTTCCAGAAGTGAGGTCACCAAAATAAAATTCAGCTTGTCCATTACTTGTGTTCACTTGATAAGGTTCTTGACCATTAGAAGGTGAGATGGTTACCGAACCGTTCCCTTCAGTACATGCATTACTAACGATAGCGACTACGTCCATATTTCCTTGCGTTGCAATAGCCATAGATACGGCAGCGTTTGCATTTAATCTACCCGCACCAATGGATCCTGCATACGCTGGATTCAACGCGTCGATATTAACTGAACTTGCTTTTAAAATTTGTTCGATTTCGTCGTTATCAATGCATGGATTTACACTCAACATTAAGGCTACTGTTCCCGTTACAAACGGAGCAGCGTATGAAGATCCAGAGGCTGTAGTGTAGTTAACAGGAGAATCTGAGATATTTACCTTATATCCTGGAGCCGCTAAGTCAACTCTGCTGTTGTGTTGGTGTGTCGTATGCGGATCTCCAATGTTTTCTTCGTGGTTATCGTGTTCTCCAATACTCGTTACAGAAAATACATGGTTGTATGAGGCAGGGTATGCTAGTGCGGATGGGTCACCACAGGTTGTTCCATTTCCAGCTGCGGCAACTATAAATGTCCCATTTGCATATACTTCATCAATCACATCTTGTTCAAATTGGCTGAATGAACAACCCGAGAACCAACTCACATTGATAACATCAATTCCTGCGTAAGTAGCCAATAACAGTTGATTAAAATCCATTTCATAGAATGCAATGGAAGAATTAAAACCAATCGAACTAACTCCTACCATATTATCTGTCTTACCAGCAGCAATTATCGCTACTGCTGTTCCATGTTCAGCCGGTAAGGTGTTGTGGTAGTCATAATACGTGATTTTCCCGGCTAATTCTTCGTGGTATGGGTTTAAGTTTTCATCGCTGATACCAACTATGATTCCTGCATTAGATTGTGTTTGATTCCAAGCTTGTGGTGCTTTAATTAAGTCCAATGCATAATTGGTATTAAACACAGCGTTATAATCATTTGGAACATACAAGGTTTTATATTCCGGTGCTCTTTCAATTTCAGCTATAACACCTGGAAAGTTTCTAAGTGTATTTTCTAAGGTTGCAACGTCGCACGCACAATTGAATTCATAAACGCTTTGTAATTTTTCATTTTTTGAATTTGAAAGGGCCTGATGAACTTCACTCACCCCAATTTGATTCAATGCATTTGCGAATGATGGGTTTGTTGACCCTATGCTCCCGTTGTCTAATACACGCGGTGTGCTTTGAGTGTCTGAGATTCGAGCCCAAATTCTTGAGTTTTGCGCTTCTGCAGTAAAACTGCTAATTCCGATTAACCCGGTTAATAGGATGCTTAAGTTGATTTTTGTTTTCATGGTTATATTTTTTTAAGTGGTTTCTGAGACAAAGATGAAGACCATTTAAAAAGGGTAGGGAATTCCATGTCAACTTGTACACAAATTACACCTTGTTACGTGGGTGTGTTTACGCAGTTTTGTGGATAAGGCTACGCGTAACTACTTAGTTACTAGTTATTTTTGAGCTGTTCGGTATAGGAAAAATGCAATGATCCCAAACAGTAAATTCGGCGTCCATACAGCGATTATCGCGGGTAGACCAACATTCAATGCAGCAACAGCCATTACTTTCATGGCAAAAATGTAAACAAATACAAATCCGAGCCCAATGGCTATGTTCAAGCCAATGCCCCCTCGTTTTTTGCGTGATGCTACCGAAACACCTATTATGGTTAGAATATACGTAGCAAACGGATAAGATGTTCGTTGATGCATTTCAATTTCATAATAAGGCACCCTCGAAGAACCCTTCATTTTTTCTCGTTTAATTAGCTGAGCTAATTCCGGGTATGTCATGGTCTCGGCTACATTTTCTCGCTGCGCCATTTCATCAATTGAAAAACTAAGCACCGTATCCATACTGGATCGGTATTGTACCTTGCCTTTTGGGAAACCGATCTGTTTGATGTAAACATTTTTCAAGGTCCATTGCGTAGTTCCCGGACGATTAATCGCCTCGTTTGCTTTTAAAAAGAAGATGGGTTGACTGGAATCACCCCACTGTTGTACTACGAAGTTAGTTACTTTCCCCGCCTCATTTGTGTAATTGGAAAAGTACACTGAAGTATTCCCTGGATAATCCGCATGGTAATTTTCAACCATCATCACGTCCCGGTAATATTTTTCTTCAAAACCAAGCCTCAGTTTATTCGCATTCGGAACAATAAAGTGATTCAACAGCAGCGAAAGGAGCATAAGTATGGTCGCTGCGATCATATATGGCCTGATGAAACGAGCTATTGGTTTACCTGAAAACCACATCGGAATCAATTCGGTGTCTTGCGCTAATTTCGCCGTAAACCATATCACGGAGATGAAAATGATCATGGACGAGAACATGTTGCCATGAAACAATAAGAAGCTCAAATAATATTCGAAAATTATAGCGCTGACAGGCGCGTTGTTAGAAATGAACTCACTTAATTTTTCCGATATATCGAACACCATCGCAAAAAGCATGATGATACCCAACATGAAAAAGAAGGTGCTTAAAAACTTCCGAATGATGTATTTATCAAGAATACTTAACATTATAAGCGTCTCGTTAACATTGGGATCAATTCAGTTTTCCAGGATAAAAATTCACCTGTGGCAATTTTGTTTCGAGCTTCTTCCATGAGTGATAGGAAAAAAGTAAGGTTGTGCAGGGTGGCAATCTGCATTCCTAAGTTCTCTTGTGCCTTAAATAAATGTCGTAAGTAGGCTTTCGTGTACACATGATCCGCCCAAAGCCCTGTGCTGCTGTCGATTGGACTAAAATCAAGTTCCCACTTTTTGTTCTTTATGTTGATTGTACCTTCTTTGGTGTAAAGTAAGCCATGACGTGCGTTTCGGCTGGGTAATACGCAGTCGAACATGTCGATACCAAGCCCAATGCATTCCAATAAATTCCATGGGGTACCAACGCCCATGAGATAGCGCGCCTTTTCGTGGGGCAATACATCAGTTACAATGTTGGTCATATCATATAGCTCATGCTCTGGTTCGCCAACAGATAAGCCCCCAATGGCAATACCGACATCCCCGAAATCAGACATGTATTCAGCGGATTCGATTCGTAGGTCTTTATAGACAGAACCCTGTACAATTGGAAACAAGGTTTGTTGATGCCCATATTTAGGGGAGGTGTTGTCAAATTGATTAAAACATCGCTTAAGCCATTCATGTGTTAATGCTAAGGAGTTTTTTGCATAACCATAGTCACATGGGTAGGGTGTGCATTCGTCAAAGGCCATGATGATGTCTGCACCTATGGTACGTTGAATATCAATAGCAAATTCTGGTGTGAAAAAATGATAACTCCCGTCTAAATGACTTTGGAATTTCACGCCTTCTTCCATAATTTTCCTTGTGCCTGCAAGCGAATATACTTGGTACCCACCGCTGTCAGTAAGAATCGGACGTTCCCAATTCATGAATTTGTGTAATCCTCCTGCAGCTTCCATGACCTCCATTCCTGGCCGCATGTATAAATGGTAGGTGTTCCCTAAGATTATTTGTGCCTTAATGTCTTCCCTTAACTCTTGTTGGTGAATTCCTTTTACTGTAGCCGCTGTACCAACCGGCATGAATATCGGGGTTTCAATGGTTCCGTGGTCCGTGTGTAAACGGCCGAGCCGAGCTTTAGTGGAAGTATCGGTATGAAGTTTTTCGAAGTGCATAAGCGTGTTGATAAAAACACGATCCAAAGATACAGCTATTTACGTTCTCACCCCATCTTTGCATTCTCGAATTAACGCATATGAACTTAGCATCATTTAATATGTCAGGAATTAATCAGTGGATTTTTATCCTTTTTATCGGTGCCTGGGGTATTCAGTTTGCATATTTAGTGTTCATTCACCTACGTTTTATTTTGTTTCGTTCAAGCCCGATTGACCCAAATGGACAATACCCTCCACTCAGTGTAATTGTTGCGGCTCGTAATGAATCGGAGAACTTGTATGAGTTAATTCCCTTGATATTAGAACAAGATTATCCAAATTTCGAGATCATCGTAGTGAATAATCAATCAATGGATGACAGTAAGTGGCTTTTAAAAGCATATCAGAGACAATATCCAAACATCCATGTGGTCGAACTTGAAAAAAATCAACACCTTCGTCCAGGAAAGAAATTACCGCTTACCCTGGCTGTTCGTGCGGCTAATTTTGATCATTTTATCTTTACCGATGCCGATTGTAGGCCTACCTCAAAGCATTGGTTAAAAACAATGGCCAAAGGCTTTTCTTCCTCCACAGAAATTGTATTGGGTTACGGGCCATACGTCGTAGAAAAAGGCTTCATTAATCGCCTAGTCCGTTTTGATACCGCTTGGATTGCGATGAATTATTTTTCTTTTGCATTAAGTGGTTTGCCATACATGGGGGTGGGGAGAAATTTAGCCTATTCAAGAAAAGCATTTGAGTCTGTCGGTGGATTTAAGTCACATTATTACATTGTTTCCGGAGACGATGATTTATTTATTCAACAAGCTGCTAAAAATCGAAATTATACCATTGCGATAGAAGAAGAATCTTTTTGTCCCTCGGCACCAGAAACTACATGGAAACGTTGGGTGTATCAGAAAAGACGTCATTACAGTACCTCTTCGCATTATAACGTTATCAAAAAATCGTTGTTAGGAATATATCCTGTGAGCTTGTTTTTTCTTTTGATTTCCTTCATTTCTTTGCTCCTGACAAATACCATGGTTTGGGTGTCGGTTGGGTTGTTTTTCGGGTTAATCCTGGTGAAATGGCTCATACAAGGAAGGGGATTGTTCAAATTGAAAGAAAAGGGCTTGGCTTGGTTCTTTCCGTTTTGGGACTTCTTTTATGCGATATTCATACCCTTGGTGTTTTTGTTATTGAATCGAAAACCTAGAAACAAATGGTAGAATTTGAACACCTGTCGGACAAAGCAAAGCAGGATTTAACGCTTGTAGAACTTGCTAAACAAGGAAACCAAGCGGCATTTGCTTCTTTAATGGATCGCTACCGAGAATCTATTTATTTCATGATGCTTAAAATGGTAAAGAATTCTGATGATGCAGAAGATCTAACCATAGAAGCGTTCGGTAAAGCGTTTAACCGTATTGATCAATATTCTCCGAGTTTTGCTTTCAGTACATGGTTGTTCAAAATTGCTTCTAATAATTGCATCGATTTTATTCGCAAGAAACGCATTCAAGTGCTTTCAATGGATCAGGGAATAGCTACTTCAGATGGTGGTTCGATTCGAATTGACGCCAAAGCCCAAGTGAATAATCCGGAGGAGTCGATGATGCACGATCAAAAGGTGATTCACATGCGCCTATTGGTGAGTAAGTTAAAACCTCGTTACCGTCAACTCGTAGAAAAACGCTATTTCGAAGAATTATCTTACGAAGAAATCGCAGACGAATTAAACCTTCCCTTAGGAACAGTAAAAGCACAATTATTCCGTGCGCGTGACTTCCTTGCCGGAATGATGGACAAAACAAAGGATACGATTTAATGCAGTGGAACGGATTAGTCATTATTTCCCATCCTTAAGTACACTTCAAGTAGCGCAGTTTTCAAAACTTCTGAACCTTTACACGATTTGGAATAATCAAATCAATGTGATTTCAAGAAAGGACTTAGATAATTTTTACGAACGTCATGTGTTACATTCCTTAGGAATTGCTAAAGTATATTCATTTCAGCCAGGAACTACGGTACTCGATGTGGGCACGGGGGGTGGGTTCCCAGGAATACCTTTAGCCATTCTGTTTCCTGAAACAAACTTTGTATTGGTGGATTCTATTGGTAAAAAGATTAAGGTGGTTAATGAGGTGGCATCGGCCTTGGGATTAACCAATGTTCAAGCACATCATTTAAGAGCAGAACAAGTAAAAGGCACCTTTGATTTTGTTATATCAAGAGCAGTTACCGCCATGCCGGTATTTGTTGAGTGGGTAAAAACCAAGATTAAAAAAGGTAAGGCGTCCGATGGATTTTCAAACGGTATTTTATACCTAAAGGGAGGAGATTTAACTGAAGAATTTAAAGGCCTTCCGGGTAAATTCAAAGAATATCCGTTGTCTAACTATTTTTCAGAAGATTTTTTTGAGACTAAAAAAGTAATTCACTGGGTTAGTTGATGCTTAATCTTGGCTTGTATTTCTTCACAATCGCTCAGTAGAAAGAAACTCCCCGTAACAAGTATAGCTTGATGTTCCTTTCGATGCGCCAACGCTGCATGAATGGCTTGATTTACCTGTTCAAACCGCTCCGTCTTTTTTAACTTTAATTCGTCGATCACTTGCTTTAAATGGTCCCCTCGATAACTCCTGGGGTTAGTAAATTCACAAAAATACCAGGCATCAATTACGTCGTTAAACTCCGATAAATGCGCTAAAGATTTATCATTAGACGCCCCGAATATGACAATAGGATTTGAAATTCCCATACCTGCTAACGAATCCATGGTTGTTTTAATGCCATCTGCATTATGAGATGCATCATACCATAGGTTTTGATATCGTTCGGATGGAAAGAGTCTGCCAATAAATCCGGTATGGTTGAATAAGTTTAACCATGTTTCTTGGACATTAATTGCCCGGGTGTCGATGCCAAGGATATTTAACGCGTGCAAGGCTAACCCCGCATTTTTTCGTTGATAGCTTGGAAGAATTTTGGTTGGGTCGTTAATCCGTTCGTTTGAGAAAACAATGGGGGCGTTTAGTGAACGTGCTTTTTGTTGAAATATCTCAGCCAATTCTTCCCGTTCTTCTCCACAAAGGACCGGTACTGAAGCTTTAATGATTCCTGCTTTTTCCGATGCGATTTCCGCCAAGGTATTTCCCAAAAAGGCTTGATGGTCAAATCCAATGTTGGTAATGACAGCCAGTAGGGGAGTGACCACGTTCGTTGCATCTAATCTTCCGCCCATGCCGGTTTCAAGGATTACATAATCGCACTGCGCGTTATTGAAATGTACCAAGGCCATCGCTAAGGTGATTTCGAAAAAGGACAGATCTGCTTCGTATGATTGAACCTCTTGACAAAATTCAATCACTTCAGCTTCCTTGATTGCTTTCCCATTCACGCGGATTCGCTCTCGGAAATCTACCAAGTGTGGAGAAGTAAAAAGTCCAACACGGTATCCGGTTTGTTGCAGAAAACTACTTAGGAAAGCACACGTTGAACCTTTACCGTTCGTTCCTGCTACGTGAATGAACTTAAGCTTAGTTTCAGGATTCCCAACCTTGCTTAGTATTGATCGGGTATTTTCAAGCCCGGGTTTGTAGGCTGAAGCACCTAAGTTTTGATAGGATGGAAATTGGTTGAATAACCATTCCGTGCAATCGGTGTACTTATTGAGCATTCACTTTAACCGTCAGATAACAATACGCCGGTCTACCTTCAGGGTCTTTTTTGTATTTCACCTGGCGTATAACTTGACGTATTACATCATTGATAATCGATTGATCGGTGGTAGTTGTCTTACTTTTAATGCAAACGGCAGTTGAAACACCACCATCTCCTGAAACGGTTAATTTTAAATGGATTTTTAAATCAACATCTGTATTATATTTCGGTAGCACAGGATCGTTAATTCGTATTCTTGATTTACCGTCCCCAAATCCATCTCCTTCGCCATCACCTTCACCTCCGGTACCACGACCATTTCCATCAAACGGACCATTACCTCCTCCTTTTCCACCGCCATTTCCGCCATCACCGAAGGGATTGTTGGCACGGGTAGGTGAGCTCGATGGGTTATTCGGGTTATTGCCAACCGTATGATTAGAGTTTCCGTTTTGGATTGGGGTGTTCCCTCGATCCGTTACTGTTCGCTCGGTTTGCTCCATTGGTTCTGTTCGTTCATCCATCGCAGGGGTTCCGCCGCCTTTCGCTGAACCGCCATCGGCAATAAACAACTCATCTAATGGGATTTCATCCAATATTTCATCCTGAACTACCAAGTGATTCGCGAGCGGTGGATCCGAAGGTTTTAACTTGGATAGAAATAAGAAAGAAAATAAACACAAGGCTAAAATGCTGCCACTGGAAAGCACGGCACTTAGTCGTTTTTCTTCTGGAAGGCTATCAATGTTCCAATAAAGGGTTGTTGCATTTGTTGTCATAGGTTCTTATATCGTTTTTTCCGCTAAAAAGTTACAGGCTTATCCACATAAAAATGAAACCGATTAAATATCCTAAAAGGGCTAATGGGGCAATGTTTTTAAGGTACCAACTAAAACTAATTTTTTCCAGTCCCATGGCGACAACTCCAGCAGCCGAGCCGATGATTAATATGGAGCCTCCAGTTCCTGCAGTGTAGGCGAGTAAATGCCAAGTAGCATGATCAATCGGATAGCTAAACATTCCCATGGCACCTGCAACTAATGGGACATTATCAATTACGGCAGAGGCAAGACCCAAGATTCCCATAAAGAGTGGTGTGGAAATTCCAGCGTTTTGTACGCTTTGTCCTAAGTTGAAAATAAATCCAATGGATTCAAGCGCCGCTACGGTTAATAAAATCCCAAGAAAAAAGAGAATCGTTGGTAATTCTACCTTTTTAAGGGATTTCATGGTCGGACTTTGTGGGGTAAAATCAGATGTTACTTCCGTGAGTGTGAAGTTTCGCTTGGTTTTGATTTCGGCGTACAGTGCGAATAGGCAAAGTGCGAGCAACATGCCCATGTAAGGGGGAATATGAAGTATCGATTTTAGTAACGGAACCGATAAAAATAACAGTACCCCAAGAATGAATTCTATTTTTCCGTTGGTATTTTCTGGTTTTTCTGTAAGTAGTATTTCACCTTTAAATGCAGGAATAAAACGCGCTACTAAAAGCGGAAAACCAATCGATAAGACGGAAGGAATAAAGGTGTTTATTATCAGCGGAGTGGTACTCACTTTATGTCCGATCCACAGCATGGTAGTAGTAACGTCACCAATCGGAGACCAAGCGCCACCAGCATTCGCTGCAATGACAATAAACCCGGCAAACCATAAACGGTCGGTTGGGTCAGTAATGATTTTGCGATATATTGCAATCATCACTAAGGTCGCGGTCAGGTTGTCAATTACGGCCGAAAGAAAAAAGGCGAAGGTGCAAAGTAAGACCAATAAGTTCCATTTCTTTTTCGCCTTAAAAAATCCCTGCACCGCATCGAATCCATTGAAATGGTCAATGAGTTCCACAAGGGTCATCGCACCAATGAGAAAGACCACGATTTCAGCCGTTTTGCTTAAGTGATGCTGTAGCGCCTCATTAATGAGTGCTGTTTTTTCGCTTGTATTTCCAACCAAATCAGGTACAAATCCCAATTTTGAAATCAGGAGTTCGGCAGAATTCGGATCTAACCATTGTGGAATGTAATTAGGGAAGACAAATAGGAGTCCCCACGAAAGTACCATCATCAAAATGGCGGGAATCATTTTATCTATCCGATGCCAATGTTCGGTAGAGATAAATACGTATCCAACGATAAAGATGAATAGTATGTAGACTGTCATTATTGAGCGAGTTGTGTCAATGCGATTTCAAAAGCGGTTTTCGCTAAATTTTTGGTATTGGAATTGGCTGCATGCACTTTCTTCAAGGCATTGCCGATAATTTCTGCGGTATCCTCAAAAATTAGCGCTTCATCAATTTCTTCCAGGTCGTTACTCATGAGGTACGCAAACACCCGAGCCATGCCACAATTCGCGATAAAGTCAGGAATCAAGGCCAGGTGCTCATCGGCATATCCTGCAATCGGACCAAAGAAAATCTCAGGGTCGGCAAAAGGTACATTCGCACCTGATGAAATGACCGATACACCCGCGTTAATTAACCGTTCTAATTGATTTTGATTCAACATGCGGCTACCCGCACAAGGAACAAAGACATCCGCTTCGACATCCCATATTTTTTGATTGATTTCTTCGTATGAAAGTAAGTTCGGATGGGCTAGTGCATTACCATTTTTCGTGATAAATAAGTGTCGGATTTCTTCAAACGAAAACCCTTCAGGTTGAATTAATCCCCCAACACGGTCAATGATTCCTACAATCTTAGCTCCTTTTTGAGCTAAATAAAATGCCGCGGCTGACCCAACATTTCCCCATCCTTGAATTATTACTTTTTTCCCTGATAACGATCCTCCCCAAATGGTATAATATTGGTCAATCGAAACACAAACACCATATCCCGTAATCATATCGGCGACCAGGTAGTTTTTGGAGGTATCTGGACTGTATGTTTCGGAACTTAAGGTATGTGAAACTCCTTTTTGTAATTGCCCGATGCGGTGAATTTTTTGGTTTGAATTCGGCTGAAAATGACCGTTGAATACTCCTTCTTGCGGATGCCATACGCCGTTGGCTTCGGTAATCGGAATTACTTCATGGATTTCATCTACGTTTAAGTCTCCACCGGTTCCATAATAGGTTTTTAGTAAGGGCGCAACCGCCGCAAACCAGCGCTTCAATACGCCTTCTTTTCTTGGGTCGTTGGGATCAAAGTTTATACCTGACTTAGCGCCGCCAATGGCTGGACCGGCCACCGTGAATTTAACTTCCATGGTTTTTGCTAGCGATTCCACTTCGCGCTTATCAAGTCCAACGCGCATTCGAGTTCCGCCACCTGCAGCACCACCGCGTAAGCTATTAATTACTACCCACCCTTCGGCCTCGGTCTCAGCATCCTTCCATTCAAATACGATTTCTGGACGTTTATTTTCAAATTTTTTTAATAATTCTATCATGTGTTTTTTGTCAAAGCCCAAAAATACCGCGATAACGAACGCTGCGACGGAGGAAAATGTTAATTTTCTCCAAGATTCAATGTGAATAAACCACTTATCTCGGATAATGCAAGGCACCGCCACACACATTTTCATGAGCTCCGGTAACAGAGGCAAGGGAATTAAATTCTTGGTTTAAAAATCGATAACCGAGGAAAGAAAAAATAATGGCCTCTTTGAAATTTATAATTTCAGCGCTCGGAATGATGAGCTCTCCGGTATAGTTTGCTTTGATGTGGTTTGTTAATGTAGTATTGAATGCCCCTCCTCCTGTAATGTAGGCTCGCTTCAAGTTGTGTTTTTCCAATACGGACACCAGTTGATGAGCAATATGTTCATTGATCGTGGAAATCACGACGCTTGGTGATATATGCGAGGAAATACAGGGATAAAAGTTTGATTCGAGCCATTCTGTTCCTAATGATTTTGGACCATCCTGTTGATAATACGCTAACTGATTAAGTACTTGAAGTAGGGTGGGGTCGGCTACATGGCTGGCGGCAATTTCACCTCCGGCATCGTATTCCTTTCCGAGTTGTCTAGCATAAGTATTCATTGGAAGGTTTCCCGGGCACACATCAAACGCTACCGTTGTTCCCCTGTTGGTAAAGCTAATATTTGCAAACCCACCGATATTAATGAAGGCCTCCGCCATACCGCCAAATAACAGTTGATCACCAATTGGGACCAACGGAGCGCCTTGACCGCCAGCCGCCACATCCAGTGATCGAAAGTCATTGATTACCGGAATTCCGGTATGGTAGGCAAGGGTAGAGCCACAACCTAATTGAACGGTAAATCCATCTTCCGGTTGATGAAAAATAGTCTGACCGTGCGAAGCAATAGCGTCTATGCTTTCTTTTTTTAAATTATTACTGGCAAGGAATGAATTTACCGCCTCGGCATAGAATCTTCCAAGTTCTGCATTAAGTTTGAAAATCGCTCGAGGAGATTGTTCTTCAATGCGTAATAAGCGTTCTTTTAATGGAGTGGGAAGCGGGACCGTTTCGGCAGCTTCTAGAACAAAATCAACCTGCTCGGTGTTATGAGAGAAAAGAACGCAGGCAATGTCTAAACCATCCAAGGAGGTACCCGACATGAGTCCGATTATTCTTTTTTCCTGTATCTGATTCGAATTATTCAATAGAAAATAGCTTATTTTTGTAAAATTAAAAATCAAAACTACATCGCATGCATTTTGAACTAACCGAAGAGCAATTAGCCGTAAAAGAAGCAGCCAGAGATTTTGCACAAAACGTACTTAAACCTGGGGTAATTGAACGTGACAACTTACAGAAATTTCCAGCGGAAGAAATTAAGCAATTAGGCGAATTAGGCTTTATGGGAATGATGGTTGATCCGAAGTACGGGGGTTCTGGAATGGATACCTTATCCTATGTGTTAGCTATGGAAGAAATTTCAAAGGTTGACGCGTCTACTTCGGTATGTATGTCGGTTAACAATTCCCTCGTTTGTTGGGGTCTTGAAAAATTCGGAAACGAAGAACAAAAGCAAAAATATTTAGTTCCTTTAGCAAAAGGAGAAAAAATTGGTGCATTCTGCTTGTCTGAGCCTGAGGCCGGATCAGATGCTACTTCTCAACGCACTACTGCGATTGATAAAGGGGATTACTACCTATTAAATGGAACGAAAAACTGGATAACAAATGGTTCATCAGCTTCTATTTATTTAGTTATTGCACAAACCAATGTAGAGTTAGGCCATAAAGGAATTAATGCCTTCATTATTGAGCGTGGCATGGAAGGATTTGTGGTAGGTGCTAAGGAAGACAAAATGGGAATTCGAGGTAGCGATACGCATACCTTATTATTCAATGACGTTAAAGTACCGAAAGAGAATCGCATTGGCGAGGACGGTTTTGGATTCAAGTTTGCCATGAAAGTATTGAGTGGTGGACGAATTGGGATCGCAGCGCAAGCCTTAGGGATTGCAGCGGGAGGTTTGGAATTGTCTGTTGCCTACTCCAAAGAGCGTCAAGCCTTTGGAAAAGAAATTTACAAGCATCAAGCGATTGCGTTTAAAATTGCAGATATGGCGACAGAAATCGAAGCAGCGCGAATGTTGGTTTACAAGTCTGCAGTAGATAAGGACCAAGGAAGAAACTATGATCAATCCAGTGCCATGGCTAAATTGTATGCCTCAAAAGTCGCGATGGAACAAACCGTTGAAGCGGTACAAATTCATGGCGGTTATGGCTTTGTGAAAGAATATCACGTGGAGCGCCTTATGCGCGATGCGAAAATCACCCAGATTTACGAAGGAACTTCAGAAGTTCAGAAGATCGTAATTTCGAGAGGGGTGTTGAATGCGTGATAGTTATTCCTAAAGGTGCGGTCCCTGAGCTTGTCGAAGGGCGCACCTTTAGTGAAATTTTTATTGTTCCAGCGTCCCTAATTTGTAAGTAGAGCCTGTCGATTGATCGGTCCCTGAACTTGTCTATTGATCGTTCCCTGAGCTTGTCGAAGGGCCGATAACACCAAAACAAACTCACTTCTTCACTTTCTTCAACAATTTGTTGTAATCCTTCAGTAGTTTGTTCTCTTCTTTAAGCAATTGGATTTCTTCGCTTAGTATGTAGTGTGTCGTACTCAGGTGCATAAAGAAGTCATATTCTAGTACCCTAGAGATGCTTTGAAGTAACCCCGTATCTATCGTTTTCCGAGTAAAGATGGAATAAATATTCTCTCTTGATTTGATTGCCAATGTGTATTTCCTCCATGCGGCGAAATTCCTCATTTCCTATGGAACTTCACTATGCATAATCGTTTGAAAAAAAACACATAATGGGTTGAAAAAATAAATACTTTATGTATGTTTGCTTTGTAAATACAAAATCAACCTTATGAAAAAACTACTTTTACTATTAGCGATTCCAGTGGCGCTTTCTATTACTGGGTGTAAAAAACAAGGATGTGTTGACCCAATTGCGACAAATTATTCTGATGCTGCAAAAAAAGATGACGGATCTTGCACGTACACGAGTAAGTTAATTTTTTGGCAGGATATAGATGCTGCAACAAGTTGGAGTCCGCTTGGTGTAAGTAGTTTAAAGTTTTACGTAAACGGACAATATATTGGATCCTGTATGGCTAATGATTATATGACTGGTCAGCCTTCTTGTAGTCAAAATGGTCAAACTGCAACGACGTTAGAGTTAGGAAAGAACAAAACAGGCACGGTTCAAATTAAAGTAACCGACCAAACTGATTTTATTTGGTATGAAGAATCAGTTACAATAACAGCGGGAGATTGTAATTATTATCAAGTTTTTTAAAAGTAAGATATATGAAATCAATTTTATTATTATTGAGCGTTTTTACATTATTTTTTGCGAAGGCGCAAAATACGTTTGAAATGTATAACAATACCGATAAAGAAATATATGCAGCATATGCATTTTATGATTTTGAAAATAAGTCTTGGTCAACGAAAGGTTGGTATAAAATAGAATCTTACTCTACAAGTACAATAAACCTTGGCTCCTATAGTAGCTTTATTTATGTGCACGGTTTTTCAGTGAATCCTGGATCATTTTGGGAAAGTGAGACAATAAATTCATGGGGTAAAGATGTTAGCTTGTGTGTTGATAAGAATAATGCGTTTGAAATCAGATACGCGGATAAAATAAATTGTGAGACAAAAAAAACATTCTCCAAATATTCAATAAATAGCGGTGTTAATAAATGGACGTTTAATCCATGATAAGTTCAAAAGATATGTTTAACAATTTCAGAATTTTCAGATTCGTTGTTTGTTCTTGTGCGTTTTTTGGTTTTTATTCCTGTACAAATTCTATTTCTGAAAAGGAGCTTGAAATTAGGGAAAGAGAATTAGCGTTAAAGGAACGAGAATTGGAAATGGGAATTAGCACGAATTCACCACGCTCGCAAGAGAGAAGTGATAATAATAGAAATCAAAATAATAGTAATTCCAGTTATAGGGTAAGAACAGAGAGTGATTTAAGAAATGAATTAGAAAGCAAGGAAAAACGAAATCCTAAAACATATTTATCTGTTGATTATGATTTGAACTATAGACTCTTTTCGGGAAAAGATGAAATAAAAGGAACCATCTATAATTCTGCAACAATGGCAACATTTAAAGATGTGATTTTAACTGTTACTTATTCATCAAATACCGGAACGAAGCTATATAGCGAGAATTTTGTAGTCTATGATTTTATTTATCCTGGTTCTTCAGCAGATTTTAATATAAAAACATATAGCCCTGAGGGTACGAAACAGATTGGGGTAAAAATAAAGTCTGCATCAACAGATTAAGTAGGATTACATCTTGGAAATTTTAATTCAAAGCAACTATGAAAATACTTATAAGCTTATTAATTTTTTTTACTGTATCTATTGAAGCTCGTGCGGATCAATTAGCTTACATTTCGAAAGACCAAGCAGAAAAAGCAGTTGAGCTTTTATCGGAACAAAAAGAAATAGTTCTTTGGTGTGCCTGTTGCGAAGGAAATATTAAACAAAAAGTGAGTATTTCAAAAGTTTATTTTCAGTTTACAGGGCATGAAAATTTTTATTGTGTTATGTTAGAAGCAATTGATGAAAACGGTAATAAAATTACAGAAGAGTTAGACCTTGCATACGTTCATTTTAGAATCGGTTCAAAGGCTTATAATGTTGGACATACTTTAGGGTTGGCTTGTGATCCTTGTACTATTCCTTTTATGTGGTAGAATTGATATTTTAATGTGTAGAGTACTTCACTGTAGTTTCAATATTCTAACAAAACGATATTGTCTAATAACATTACCAAACTTCAATAGATATTAATTTTGAACTTTTACTACCATTGGGCGTGATTATTCCCCCATCCCCCTAACCACCTTCAAGGCCTCTTCAATATGCTGTGTAGCGTTCAGTTGAGAATTGAAGATCCCGCGTACAATTCCTGATTTATCGATGATGTAGGTTACCCGGCCCGGCAGCAGTCCGAAAAGGTTGGTGGGTACACCAAACAAGGTGCGTACCTCTTTTTTCTCGTCTGCTAATAAGGGGAACGGTAATTTATACTTCATTGCAAAGGCCTTATGGGCCGCTGGTTTATCAGAAGAGATCCCAATCACTTCACAGCCTAAGTCCTGAAACACCGTGTATTGGTCGCGAAAGCTACATGCTTCTTTGGTACATCCTGGGGTATCGTCTTTCGGGTAGAAATACAAGACCAGGATTCGTTCTCCAATAAATTGGGTAATGTCTACAGGGGTACCGTCTTGGTTGTTCAAGGTAAAAGCGGGAAGTTTATCTCCTATTTGTATCATGCGGTTTTATTTAATGCGGTTTTAAATCGGTCGAGTACGCGATTTCGCGCAAAGGTATGCTCAATCATTGGTTTCGGGTAGGATGAGGTTCCATATTCAGGGACCCATTTTTTGATGTATTCGAATTTCGGATCAAACTTCTCTTGTTGTGCCGTAGGATTAAATACCCGAAAATACGGCGCCGCATCGCAACCTCCTCCGGCGGCCCATTGCCATCCGCCAATGTTACTCGCTAGTTCAAAGTCTAAGAGTTTTTTAGCAAAATAAGCTTCACCTAAGCGCCAATCAATGAGTAAATGCTTGGTTAAAAAGCTGGCCGTCACCATACGTACGCGGTTGTGCATAAAGCCTGTAGCGTTGAGTTCGCGCATTCCGGCATCCACGAGCGGATAGCCTGTTTTTCCCTCGCACCAGCGCTGAAAATGGCTGGGCTCGTCTTCCCATACTACGGCATCATAAGCCGGACGAAATGACCCCGTCACGGTATAAGGAAAATGATAGAGGATCATTTGATAAAATTCGCGCCATATGAGTTCATTTAAAAAGGTTTCATTCAAGGGGATGGCGCGAAGGGCAAGGTTCCGTATGCTAAGTGTACCAAAACGCAGGTGAATTCCAAGTTTGGAAGTTCCTGGTTTTGCTGGGAAATTCCGTTGATCGCTATATTTTTGAATCAAGAGGTCTTCTACGGCTGTCGATGGAAATTCAATTCCAGATGGACGAAACCCGAGTGCTTCGAGGGTTGGTATTTTAGGTTCTTTGGCAATGCCCTGAACGTCTTTAAGGGCTTTATTGGAGTCAAATAGGGTGATGGGCTGTTGACTAAGTCGTTCTTTCCATTTTCGGGAGTACGGGGTAAACACGGTGTACGGGGAACCGTCGGCTTTTAGTACCTCATTTTTCTCAAAGATTACATGGTCCTTGGCACCTTGGAAATCAATTCCTTCAGCTTGCAGTCGTTCAAAGATTGTTTTATCCCGTTGCAAGGCATAGGGTTCATAATCCCGATTGGTAACGACGAGGTTCACATGAAGTTCCTTGGCCAGGACGGGAATGATTTCAATGGGATTACCGATTTCCACCCGTAGATGAATGTCGTGTGCGGCATATTCGCTAGCAAGGCGTTCTAGTTCTCGGTGTATGAATTCAACACGGGCATCGGTGGGTTCTAATTCATTTAAGATTTGTGTATCAAAAATAAAAACGGGTTGTACGTGCGTTGCGCTTTGACATGCTTTATAAAGTCCTGCGTTGTCCGTAATGCGTAAATCCCTTCGGTGCCAAAAAATTGCCTTGCTCATGGAAATACAACAATAAACTAAATGAAAGGTTTTAATCTCGTGTATGGGAACTTACTCCCCATCATATTCTACCCAATTCTTTTCTGTTTCAAACAGCTTAATGGATAGTTTGCCATAGGATTGTAAGTGGGGTAACAGGCGATTGTAACACACCAAGGCGATGTTTTCTACGGTGGGATTTAGCTCAAAGAACTCCGGACAATCGAGGTTTAAATTTTTATGGTCGTATCGATCTTCGACCTCAGTTTTAATGATGTTCTTTAGAATTTTCACATCAATGATGTATCCGGTTTCGGGATTGATTTTACCATCTATGCCCACTTCTAAGACGTAGTTATGTCCGTGAAAATTCACATTGTTACACAGTCCAAATACTTCGTTGTTCTTTTCATTGTCCCAATCTTTTCTATATAAGCGATGGGCTGCATTAAACGTTGCACGACGAACGATTTTCATATGGTTAAAAGATCTACAAAAGCGGATTTATATTCTAGTACAATTTTTTTAAACCAAGCGGTATAGTGCGATTCGTTCTTTTCAATGTCATCTTCAATTTCATGCATAGAAATCCATTTGTAGTCGCACACTTCGTCGGGGTTTATCAAGGGTTGTTCATCGGTGAACCCAATGAGCACATGGTCTAATTCATGTTCAACTAAGTTGTTTTCTAATTCAGCGCGATAAATAAAACTAAACAAGGGTGCCAAGGAAGCGGTCATTCCCATTTCTTCTTTTAATCGGCGATTGGCAGCTTCAACAATAGTTTCTCCAGGCAGGGGGTGACTGCAACAGGTGTTTGTCCATAATCCCTCTGAATGGTATTTTCCAAAGGCCCGACGATGAATCAATAATTCTCCGTTTGAATTGAAGATTAATACCGAAAAAGCACGATGTAACATACCCTGAACATGGGCTTCCATCTTTTCCATGGTCCCAATTTCCTCATCGTTTTTGTTTACAAGAATTACCTCTTGAATCATCATAACAGGTTTAAATTATGACGAACATACGAAGAGAGTAACAAGCCTACTTTGCGATTGTTTGGTATGCGCACACGTTCGTGTAAAATCACCTTGGCTGGGGTGTTTTTAATTTTCTTGAATAGTTTGTAGTAGTAGATATATGCTAAATAAACACCAAATCGCGCTTTTTTCGGAAGCTCAAGAATCCCTAAATACCCAGCGTGGAAATCTGCTTCAATATCACGTTCAATATCATGCTTTACCGTGGCGTTGAATTCATTCATATCAATCCCTGGGAAATAAACGCGACCTAGATGCTTATAATCTGCGTTTAAATCACGTAAGAAATTAATTTTTTGGAATGCTGAACCCAATTTCATTGCCGCGGGTTTTAGTCGTAGGTATTCCGTTTCGTTGCCGTCTACGAAAATTTTCAAGCACATCAGACCAACAACTTCAGCTGAACCTAGAATATACTTTTTGTATTGATCCTCATCATAGGCCTGTTTATCCAGGTCCATTTTCATCGATTCTAAAAATGTTTCAATCAAATCCAAGGGAATTTGGTATTTATTTACAACCCATTGAAAGCTATTTAAAATCGGATTAAGTGAAATCCCGTCCTTAATTGCCTGATAGGTTTGCTTTCTAAAATCTTCCAATAACCATTCTTTGTCAAATCCGTGAAAAGAATCAACGATTTCATCCGCAAAACGCACAAAACCATAAACGGAATATATCGGTTGCTGAATTTCTGCATGAAGCATTTTTATGCCTAACGAAAATGAGGTACTGTAACGCTTTGTTGTAAGCGTACTCATTTCATGGCTAATGTTGTCAAATACTTGTTTCATTTCTTGGCGTGTTGGTTGATATAGTTAGCGACCACTTCTCCTGAGATAATGGAGGGCGGTACACCAGGACCCGGAACAGTGAGTTGACCGGTATAGTAAAAGTTTCTTAGGTTTTTATTTTTTATCTGCGGTTTAAAAATAGCGGTCTGCTTTAGGGTGTTTGCTAACCCGTAGGCATTTCCTTTAAACGCATGATAATCTTCTTTAAAGTTAGAAATCGAAAAGCTACGTTTGTAAACGATGTTGTCCTTGATGTCATTTCCCGTCAAATGCTTTAAGCGATCAAGTAACAAATTGAAATAATGTTCTCTGGTTGCTTCATCATCTACTAAATCTGGTGCAATAGGAATCAGGAAAAACAAATTCTCAGATCCTTCCGGTGCAACCGATGGATCGGTCAATGAAGGTGCACTCAGATAAAATAATGGAGCCGTTGGCCATTTCGGATTTTTATAAATTTCTTTACCGTGTTCCTCAAGCGATTCATCAAAAAACAAGTTGTGATGTTGAATGTTCGATACACGCTTATTGATTCCTACGTAATAGAGTAGGGCAGATGGTGCCATTACACGTTTGTCCCAATACGCATCTGAATAGTTAGCTGAACCATTAAGTAACGCTTTCTCGGTGTGTTGGTAGTCCGCTGAGGAAATAAACACATCGGATTCGTAGCGATTTCCATGAATGTCGATGACAGCATTTACTTCACCATTCGATTTTTCTAAGCTCGTGATTTGGGCATCTGTGATAATTTTTACTCCTTGTTCTTTTGCGATTTTCTCAAAGGCTTCAATAAATTTATACATTCCGCCCATTGGATACCACGTTCCCAACTCCATGTCAGCATAATTCATGAGTGAATATAAGGCGGGTGTATCTTTGGGCATGGCTCCTAAAAATAATACAGGAAATTCTAAGAGTGCTCTTAATTTCGGATGCGTAAAAAACCGATTGATGTAGGATGAAAAGGAGTTTGTTAAATCCATAGATAGCAAGCCTTTTAAAAGGCGTACGTCCATAAACTCGGTTAATTTCATCGAAGGTTTGTAAACCAAATCCTTCATCCCTACTTCATATTTATATTTTGCGTCCTTGAGGAATTTCTGCAATTTTACCGCGCTTCCTGGCTCTAAGGATTCGAACATCGCTTCGAGTTCACCCATGGTTGCCGGGATGTCAGAAAAACTTTGGTCTGCCCAATACACTCGATACGAAGGGTCTAGTCGTTTTAACTCATAAAAATCCGCTGTGGTGTATCCGAACTTTTGGTAAAATTGTTCAAACACATCAGGCATCCAATACCAACTTGGACCCATATCGAACGTAAAACCCTCTTGAGAAAACTGACGAGCACGACCACCAATGGTTGGATTTTTTTCTAAAATGGTTACGTCCCACCCTGATTTTGCTAGAAAAGAAGCAGCTGATAATCCAGAAATTCCTGCACCAAGAATAGTAGCTTTTTTCTTCATGAACTTAGTTGTCTAAATATTGATAGTCTGGCAACTGGTCCATAAGCCGCTTTCTTGCGATGAAGATACGACTTTTAATCGTACCGATTGGTAATTTCATCGAATCTGCGATTTCCTTGTATTTATATCCTTCAAAATGCATTTTAAATGGCATTCGCAACTCATCGGTTAAATCTTCTATTTTTTGAGTAATTTCTTTAGTAGCAATGCGCTCTGTTGGAGAACCCATGCTTGACTTGTGGTTGGTAACCATATACGAATCTTCTGAGTGATCAAAAATCATTCGTGTTTTTGCATTACGGCGGTATTGATTAATAAATATGTTACGCATAATCGTAAACACCCACGCCTTGAAGTTGGTGTTTGGCGTGTAATATGAACGATAGTTTATCGCCTTGAGTAAGGTTTCTTGCGTTAAATCACGGGCATCTTCACGATTCTTCGTAAAGTTCAATGCAAAAGAAAAGAGGTTCCCCTGCAAATCGATTAAGGCTTCGTTGAATTCTATTGTTGACATATTGTTTAATTATTTCGATATAAAGTTAAACAAAAGCGTTTAACAAAACACAAAAAAGATTAAACAAAATCTAAAAAAGTGTTAATATCACACCTAATTAGCTGTAAATCAATCTGATAATTATTGAATATTTTTTAGCATTACCTCCGTCATGCGTTCCAAATCAAATCCCAATTTCCAGTCCCAATCCGCTTGCGCGTAGTGATCATCAATTGAATTTGGCCACGAATCAGCGATGGCTTGACGAAAATCTGGTTCATAAGTAATTTCAAATGCAGGAAGATGGTTTTTGATGGAAGAAGCGATTTCTTCGGGGGTAAATGATATTCCGCCGAGGTTGTATGCTGACCTAATCCGTAAACGCGAAGCTGGCGCGTCCATTAATTGTATCGTTGCTTTTATGGCATCGTCCATGAACATCATTGGTAACGCGGTATCTTTCGAAAGGAAGCACGTGAATTTCGCCTCTTGTTTTGCTTTGTAAAAAATATCAACGGCATAATCCGTGGTGCCACCTCCTGGTGGACTTTTGTAAGAAATAAGTCCCGGGTACCGTATGCTTCTCACGTCCACACCGAATTTATTGTAGTAATATTCGCACCATCGCTCCCCCGCTTGTTTGGATATGCCATATACCGTGCTTGGTTCCATTACGGTGTGTTGCGGTGTGTTATCTGCTGGTGTTGTTGGGCCGAATACAGCAATTGAACTTGGCCAAAAGATCTTTTTTACATGCCCTTCTTTCGCTAAGTCGAGAATAGTAAAAAGTCCCTCCATATTTAGTTTCCATGCGAAATCAGGATTTTTTTCTGCGGTTGCGGAGAGCAGTGCAGCGAGAAGATAAACGGTTTCAATTTGATTATCAATAATATAGCTTCGTACTGAATCGCGATTCAAAATATCCATTTGTACGTATGGACCGTCCTGTATCAGTGTTGGTGCGACTTCTTTAATGTCCGCAGCAATGATTTGATCTGTTGAATATTGGTTTCTTAACGTCAACGTTAATTCTGTACCGATTTGTCCTCCTGCACCTATGATTATTGTTTTTCCCATAAGCACAAATTTAACCAAGAAAATGCCTGAAAAAAATGGAATTTAGAAAAACTGACGAAAATCATTTGTAACTTGGTCAACCTAGCGGTACATTTGATTTTTAAATTTCAAAAAAATGCCTTTTTATCATAAACTTGGACAAATTCCTCCAAAACGTCATACGGTGTTTAGA
>Ga0315907_10001895_pt1 | contig 27543 bp, 20 predicted proteins | sample LakEriMetagenome_3_FD_203525 | JGI IMG/M metagenome (GOLD analysis project Ga0315907, IMG submission 203525) | Freshwater fungal communities from buoy surface, Lake Erie, Ohio, United States - Buoy 12 MA123 | ecosystem: Environmental > Aquatic > Freshwater > Lake > Lake biofilm | place: USA...
CTTTAGGTTTTACTACAGGATTAATTGAATACCAATCTAAAATTTTTGATCCTTTATTTCCACTTGCAGGCTTATCTTCTAAAATTCCATCCTCTGTATAAACAGTATCAAGTGCCTTTGTTATATACTCACTTTGTAAAATAACATTGTCAATAAATTTAGTTAATGTCATTCCCCCTGCTATCGCCAATGTTCTTGTATTAGGATTATAAGTTAAGTTTTTTCTACTATCTTTAGCACTTATTTGACCGCTAGTGGTAGGGGAACCCATTTCTGCTTTGACTTTATCATATCGTTCCTGTGATGTAAGTTTTGCATACTTAATTGCATCATCAATTTCAATATGATATGAGTTGGTATATTTGGCTTTACCATTATTATAAAGTTGTTGTTCTCTCTCATTCATTATTTGAACAATACCTCTTGCATTTGGATTGTCAGCGTCAATTTCATTACCAACCAAAACTTCACCCACTGTTGTACCCGATACTTGTCTATCTTCTGGAATTTGATTTCTTTTAACACCATATGCTTCTTGCACAGATAATGGTGTAGCCTTAATAGTATAAACTGTGCTTTTTCCATCAAGCCTAAATGAAAAATCAGTTATTGAAAGAGGAAAGAAACTAGCATTACTACCTACCTTCGTTCCTGTTTGACCTGATCCGGTACCTGAATACAACCCGCTTTCTCTACCTGGAATTATTTCTTTAATTGCGTTTCCTGCATCATCGTACCCTAAAAAACTTATTGAAAGAACATAAAATTGTTTTATTGAATCTTTATTGTCTTGTATACCAGGTAATCCGCTGTTCAACGCTGCTTCTAATGCTCTTTGTTTAAGAACACTTGTAAAACTGAAGCCCATAGGCTCATAAATTTTAAATTCAAAATTTATTGAATTAGTCGCTGATTCAGTTGCCTTTGTATTACAAAAAGTCTTAAAGGTCAAATCATCAATAAAGTACTCAGCGTTTTCATTAATTCTAGGAGCATCGCTTTGAGAAGGAGTGCCACCTGATTCAGCAACCGTAAAAAATCCTTCGTTTGTTCCTATGTATGTCATACCAGATTCTATGAATCTAATATATGCTTCAGCAGTGACCATGTACAGAATAAGTTTATAAGTAAAACTAGCATATTCGTTAAGAGGATTTTTTGGTCTACCGCCATATAAAGCAACTAGGTAACCATCATTTTCTTCTCCTGTTACTTCAATAGGTCTTGAACCTACCGTTTCACCTGCGGGAATAAAGCCATCATCTTGTGCCTGATTTTGATCTGCCATATTATATGCCGTATGCTGCTGTTAGTGTTTCTTGTTGAGGTAAGTAAATTCCTACCCCTGTGATAAAATCGAAAAGAGGGTCTTTTAATCTGTTTGGATTACGTTGTGCAAACACCCACCATAACGATGGGTTTCCGTACAAGTCATAAGCTAATAAATCAGGTCGCAAATTATATGTTGGTGTAATTTCCCAATATACATCATCTGCTTTTTTTGGTAGTGGTCTATCTACCATAATGTCTAAAAATTGATTGTTAACAATGTCTGTTGCATAATAAGGACTAGTTGTTGGATATAGCATTACCAAATTCCTCCAATATCTGATTTTCCAGTTCCAACTAATAATCTTCCTGTAGCATATTCTTTAAGACTAAATGCATTTGCCATAGCAAATCTAGAAATAATAGGAATACAACCTATTTGAATTTGAATTTTAGTAGGTACGTAGGTTGGATTTGAAACTTCTGCAATATTAAATTCAGGTCGGGTTGATCTTGCACCGGGAGTTAAGCCTGCATTTTTCAATCTAAAAAAAGATGATAATAAAGTTCCGATAGATGAACCACCTAATATATTTTTTGGTGTATTAGTTTGTGATTCAATGTTTTGTCCTCCTGTGTTGCTTATTACGCCCGCTTTAATGTAATCAACATCTGTAGGTAAAGTATAGCTAAATGAAGTTATTGCAACTGGATGATAGTTAAATTGATACTGACCAAATCCTGACAGATAACATAAAGGTGGCGGAGTACCTCTAAGAGGATTACTATCAGCACCATAAAACATTTTAGTTACTGATTTGAAAAAGTGTATTACTGCTAGTAAATAGTTTGCTTCATGTGTATCTTGTGCAGTGAAATCACCAGTAATATTAATATCTCCTACATTGCTATTTTTGTATTGATATATCCTATAATTAGTATGAGCCAAGTCTGTTGGTTCATAGTTTGCATTATATGATACTGATACCTGAGGAACATAGGGAAATATAACTCCTTGCGTTGTGAACAATGGATTTAATATATGATCGGCACTTTGTCTTGCTTCTGGGTCATTATATAAATAGGTAGATCCTGGGGCTAAACTAATTCTAAATCTCCAATCTTGCTGTGCCAAAAACTGCGCCTGTTGTCTTTGAACAGATTGTTCTTGTGTAGTGATTAAACCACCTAAATTTACGCCGCTTGCAGGATCTTCTAGATTACTTGGTTCAAAGTTCAGTGGTCTTTCAAACTCGTTGACTGGTTCGTCGGTTACTGTTCGTTGTGCTTGTGATTGGAAATCATATCCGCTGCTTTCATTATTAACTGGTTCATCACCGACTGTTCTTAAAGGAGCAGGTACGGGAAAGTTTGCAGCGGTCACTGATGTGCCAGATGGTGCAAAAAGTGTGGTATTAACATTTGTTGGAGTAGGGTTTTGAATTAAAAATCCAATTGGGGACGGACGGTAATACCCTGCTTCAGCACTGGATATTCCTGCTTGACTTAATAGTTGTTCCTGACTTAAATTGGGGCTGGATTGGCGTAATTCATTGTAAGCCTGTGCTTTTTCTGGGTCAAATCCATTTACAAATGCCATAGTTGTTTCCTGTTATTTACATATTTATCGCTAAATAATATGACGTTTTTTACCTTTTCTCTTAAAAAAACTTGCATTTCTATCACTTTTGATGTTACTATAGTGATAACTTATTAACCTAACTTATGACAATAACACCTAAAAAACCAGTAAATTACCTAAACAACAAAGATATTCTCAAAGAAATACATGCAAGCAAGAACACATACTGCACATATCTAGACAAAACTAGTGATCATAGATATGATTTTATAGTAGATATGCCGCATGCTAGTATCGAAGAAAGCCTTAAGTATGCTGCAAAACCTAAAATTATAAAAGAAGCAAAAGAAACTAGAGCAACTAGACTTAGCATAGAAACCGGTGAAACAGTAAATCCAAAAAAGATTCCTACTTCTGATTTAGTATTCAGGATAATGACTTGGGATCATATTCCTGTAGCCCCTAAACAACCTAGAAAAGTAGAAAAGAAAAAATCAGCAAAAGACATATTTGAATTTGAAGATACGATAGAAGATATTTTTGTTGATTTGGATGATCCTACAACAAAAGATGAAGTAGACGATATGGTTCATGTTCGTGTCAACTTTCCTCCCTTCCAACATTTTCGCATGGACGAGAACAAAACCTTTCATTGTATAGGAAAGAGTCACTGGAGTGGTGATTTAAAAACGGGATCATTCAATAAAGATCATGGAAATATAACTGACAAGCTAGCCAGAATGTACATTATGTTATGTGAAAAATATGCTATGAAATTTAACTGGCGTGGATACACATATAACGATGAAATGCGCAACAGTGCTATTTTACAGTTGACATATGTTGGATTACGATTTAACGAAGCCAAAAGTCAAAACCCGTTCGCATATTATACTGCAGCAATAACAAATAGTTTCTGCCGTGTATTAAACAGTGAAAAACGAAATCAAAATATACGTGACGATATATTAGAAATAAATGGACTAAACCCAAGCTGGAGTCGTCAAAATAGTGAAGGCTTTTCAACATACGAAGAATAACCATATGTATTGAAAAGACTTACATAAATTGCTATACTTAACCTATGACAAATTTATTTAAGAAGGCAGCAGTATTCACAGATATACATTTTGGATTAAAATCAAACAGTTTGCAACATAACCAAGACTGTGAAAAATTTGTAGATTGGTTTATCTCTCAAGCAAAGATTGAAGGGTGTGAGACTTGTTTCTTCTTGGGAGATTATAACCATCATCGTGCTAGTATCAACATTCATACCATGCAATATGGTCTTAAGGCACTGGAGAAATTAAATGATAACTTTGATAGGGTATATTTTATCCCAGGCAATCACGATCTTTATTATCGTGACCGTAGGGACATTCATAGTGTTGAGTGGGCTAAACATTTACCGAATGTTGAAATAATTAACGACTGGTATATCACAAAAGATATTGTAATCGCTCCTTGGCTAGTGCAAGAAGATTGGAAACGATTACAAAAACTTAGCGGTAAATATTTGTTTGGTCATTTTGAATTGCCTAACTTTTTCATGAACGCTATGGTAGAAATGCCGGATCACGGTGAAATTAATTCTACGCATATGACAGGATTTGAAAAAGTTTTTACTGGGCATTTTCACAAACGTCAATCAAAAAAGAATGTTTGGTATATAGGGAATGCTTTCCCACATAATTACGCTGATGCAGGTGATGATGCTCGGGGCATGATGATACTTGAATGGGGAGGTGAGCCGGAGTTTCATAGTTGGCCAGATCAACCTAAATATCGTGTCTATAAATTAAGTGAAATTTTAGAGAACCCTGAAGGACTACTTTTAAAAGATTCTCATATAAGAGTCCATTTAGATATAGATATAAGTTACGAAGAAGCAAATTTTATTCGTGAAACATTAATCCCTAAACATAGTTTACGTGAAATGGCACTCATACCTATGAAGTTAGATCAAGTGTCAAATGATGTTAATGCAGGTGAATTAAAGTTTGAATCAGTTGATCAAATTGTATTAGATCAAATTGGTGCAATAGAAAGTGATTTTTACGATAAAAAATTGTTGTTGGAGATTTATAGAAACATATGATTCAATTAAAAAATATAACATTACGTAACTTTCTAAGCATAGGTGCTGTGACTCAAGCTGTTAATTTTGATCGCACAGACCTTACTCTTATATTAGGTGAGAATTTAGATTTAGGTGGTGACGGTGCTCGTAACGGTACAGGTAAAACAACATTAATACAAGGTCTGTGTTATGCACTGTTTGGTAGTCCTATCAATAACATTCGTAAAGACAATTTAGTGAATAGAACTAATGGTAAGGGCATGTTAGTTACACTTGAATTTTCTGTCAATGGAACTGATTATAAAATAGAACGCGGCAGAAAACCAAATCTACTACGTTTTTATACAAACAACGAACAAATATCAAAAGATGACGCACAAGGTGAGAATAAAGAAACACAAATAGCGATTGAAAAAGTAATTCACATGAGCCTAGATATGTTTAAGCACATTGTTGCCTTAAACACATATAGTGAACCTTTTCTTGCAATGAAGGCAAATGATCAACGTAACATTATTGAGCAGTTACTTGGTATCACTTTGTTAAGTGAAAAAGCAGAATCAATAAAACAGTTAATTAAAGATTCCAAAGATAACATTCAGCAAGAAGAATTTAAAATAAAAGCAATTGAAGAGGCTAACAAAAGAGTAAAAGAACAGATTGACGCACTTAAACGTAGACAAACGCTTTGGAAACAAAAACATGAGGCAGATACAGAATCTCTCATGAACCAATGGTTAGAACTACACAACGTAGATATTGCTGCTGAATTACAGGCACACAAAGACTTAGCAACATATAATGTAAAAGTTAAAGAAAAAACAGAATTGCAAAAGTGGTTAACTAGTGCTGAACTGACCTTAGCTAAAGAAAATAAACAATTAGAAAAACTAAAGTTAGAGGTTGAAACACTTAGAAAGCACGAATGTTATGCTTGTGGTCAGCAAATGCACGACACTAAGCATGAAGAGGTATTAGCTAGCAAAGAAAAAACATTGCAAGAAACAGCTTTGCAAGTTCTGACAACATCAGGTGAAATAGAAACACTTAGTAAACAAATTACTGATTTAGGTGAGATAGGTGTGATGCCTAAATGTTTTTATGACACAGAACAACAAGCATTTGAACATGCCAACAAGATGACAAGTTTAGAAGATTATATCAGAAAAAAAGCAGAAGAAACTGATCCATATTTAGAACAAATTGCTGATATGGAAAATCAAGCTTTGCAAACTATTGATTTTAATAATATTAATGTACTTACTAGAATAATGGAACATCAAAAGTTTTTACTTGATTTATTAACTAGTAAAGATAGTTTTGTTCGTAAAAAGATTATTGATCAAAATTTAAGTTATCTAAATGCAAGGTTAACACATTATCTTGACAAAATTGGTTTACCACATCAAGTAATATTTTTAAATGATTTAAGTGTAGAAATAACAGAACTAGGTCGTGAGTTAGACTTTGACAATTTATCACGTGGTGAACGTAATAGATTGATATTAGGGTTAAGTTTCGCTTTTCGTGATGTTTGGGAAAACTTATATGTCCCAATTAACACATTGTTTATTGACGAATTGATTGATAGTGGACTTGATACTATGGGAGTTGAGAATAGTATTGCTATTCTTAAAGATATGAGCCGTCGTAGGCAAAAATCTATTTGGCTTGTATCACACAGAGAAGAACTAGCGGGAAGAGTACCTAGCGTATTAAAAGTTATTAAAGAAAACGGATTTACAAGTTATAACACAGCAGTGGACGTGGAATGAAATCAACATTATATATAGACATGGATGGGGTCGTAGCAGACTTTAACAAATATGCGTATGACGTATTACGTGCGCCTCCCAGTGAAGGTATCTACCCCGATGAGAAATGGGTTAAGTTACGTGACAATGAAAGATTGTATAGAGATTTAGATAAAACATCCTATGCAGATGAACTTATTGAATTCTGCAGAGAGTTCGCATGGAACAAATATAACTTAATATTTTTAACTGCAGTACCAAAAAACAACGATGTGCATTGGGCATTTTACGATAAAGTAATGTGGGCACATAAGCATTTTCCCAATATACCTGTACACTTTGGACCATTCAGTAAAGATAAACATGTTCATTGTGTGATAGGAGATATATTAATTGATGATAGAACTAGTAATATAGAAGAATGGCGTAGTGCTGGTGGTATTGGAATACATCATAAGTCATTCAAAGACACTATTGAACAATTAAAAAATCTACAAGACGATTGATATGATAAGTAAACACATGCCTTCACCACAAAAAGCAAAAGGATCAGGATTTGAGCGAGAGATAGCTAAATATCTCAGCGATGTGTACGGAGAAAGTTTTATTCGTGCGCCTGGCTCTGGTGCTTACATAGGAGGCAAGAACCAAAATCGCACACAAATTTTGCATGAGGGTCAAATTCGTAGCTTTAAGGGTGATATAGTGCCCGGCGAAAGTTTCCCAAAGTTTAATGCAGAATGTAAATTCTACAGCGATTTTTCATTTCATTTGTTACTTAATGGAGAACATAAAGTACTTGATAGTTGGTTAGAACAACTACTTGCTGTTGCAGATCCCGGTGATTGCAACATACTTTTTATGAAGTTTAATCGCATAGGAAGATATGTAGCTGTACAATGCAAATTTACATGGATTACTGATAACTTCTTTTTTTACGGAAGTAAAAGATTTGGTGATTGGTATGTTATGGAGTTTGACACATTCATGAAGCAAAACAAAGATATCATTAAGGCATATTCAGGCAAATCAACAGACACCACGTCACCAGACTCAATTTTAACAATTTCAATTTAATCAAGTAATTACAATTTGACGACCGAGTTGTCGGTCCTCCTTGAGGACGTACAGGTAGTGCTGTGCTGACGGATCTGGAGTATGCTTAGGAGTGATCCTAAGGAATACCGATAGGGCAATCGTGTGGAGCGAACCCTAAATGAGTTCATAGTTTACTTTGTCTTGCGACTATGAAACATGCGTTGCTGATGGCTAAGGCTATCACTACAGTCCCAATAAACTTTACAGAGCAACCGGTAGCACATAACAGCGAAAGGGCTAGTTATGTGGGGAATAGACAACATGGGTGACGGTCATGGCAAGTACCTTTACCATTGGTAGTGCTGAATAGCACTACCATGGCTTCTAATCGGCAATATCTAAATAATAATAATCCCGAGTATATGAACGAACGAAGTGAGTGAATAACGAAGGGATTAGATGAACGCAGTTCATCTTAAAAGAATGGAATGTTTGTTTTCTTAGTTGTTTCTAAGTTTTCTTCAATAATTTCATTTAATGAAGCCGTTTCTGCTGGACTCATGTTTAAAACATCTGTATAACTAACGGAGCCACGCATATACCAAGCTATTCTTTGTGCGTTTTTCTTAATAGCTTTGCACTCCTTTTCCATTCCGTCTATCAGCTTCCCAATACCCTCGGAGTCAAGGTATAGAAGCCTTAGACGAAAAAATCACTGACATTGAGTGTAAACATCTGGTCATAATCATGTCCACAACCAACACATTTAACATTCAATGGTTTCATCTGAGTAGTTTCTCTTAAGCTCAAGCTTTTTTCTTTAATCTTTTCAACTATTCTTTTATCTGCATTCTGTAGGAAATCTAAAATATAAGCTTTTTCTGTTACAGTAAAATCATTACTTGATATGGAATCAACGGTGCTTGCAATTATGTCCAACGTGCTAAATGCAATGGTCTTGAACAAATCGCTTGATTTTTTATCTTTTTCAGGACCATCATCCATTGCAGTTAACATTGCTAGGGCTTTTTGTATTTCAAATTGGCGGACTGCATTTTCTGTTAATTCTTTATAATTCAATGGTCTGAATTTAATTTTTAAGTCGCCCATATTGATTGGGTTGGAATAATCACCAGCTACGAAATTATTCAATATAAAGGATAAGTTTATTCCATATTTGAAATCTTCATCACATTTTGGACAATGTGTTTCAATCTCCATATCATTTCCATTTGTTGCTATCCTAATTGCTACCAAAATCGCATCTAAGTCCGTGCTACTTATCTTCCATGGATCTTTGATCGCAGGCACACAACTTCTGATAATATCCGCTACTGCAGTACCGTTATAAAGACTATCCGGAGTTTTACTAGTAATTTCATCAATTGCAGTCATTGGGTAAATTGGGATTTCCTCGTTTTCAGGCATAGAAATAACCTCCGCTGAATAATCTAATCCCTTACTTGGCAACTTCAAATATATGCTAGGTCTACGGAAGTACTGCTTTAACGGGTTATTTTCTATTGACATACTATCTCCAAAAAGTGTGATTTTTTTAAACTAAATACTAACAAGATATTTAGATCCATAATTTACGGAGGAATAATTCCTTGGATGAAGCCGCGCTTAACGCAGAACTAGCCAAATTAACCGATGCAGCAGACAAATTAGCTTTTCAAAGTAGTGCCTCTGCGGGCATGTTTGAAAAGTTTGGTAAGTCAATGGGGATGACAGCAGAACAAATCTCAAAGACTACTTTTGGCGTAAAACAAATATATTCAGGGGCAATATCATTTAATAGATCCCTTTCTTCAAGTGAAATTAGTTTTTCAAAGTACAGTTCAACAGTAACACAAGTTTCAAGTGGATTAAGTTCAATCTTTGGCGCTATGATGCCATTGGGTAAAGTTTTAGGCGGCGTTACCGAAGTATTAGGAGATTTGGTTACATCTGTCTTTAAACAAAATGATCAATATTTAAATGCATATGACACACTAGCAAAGTTTGGATACGCAGGAGAAGGAACCGCTGATAGTCTATTTGACATTACTAAAAATACTGGATATTTAGGTGACCGTGTTGGTGATCTTGTGGGAGTTACCGCAGGTTTAGGGAATGATCTAACATTCTTAGGTGACACTGCAGGAAAAGGTATTAAAGCTTTTTTTGATATAGCAAGTATCTCAAAAGAGCAAAGAGCGGCGCAAATAAGATTAGGTTATTCTCAAAAAGAAATTACACAAAACCAAGCTGATTACATAAAGCAACAAACTAAATTAGGTGTTGTAAGAACTAATGATTTAAAAACATTAAAAGATAGAAGTTTAAATTACGGTAAACAATTAATGGAGTTAGCTGCACTTACAGGAGAAACTCCAGAAGCAATTAAGGCTAAGCAAGCAGAAGATTTAAAAGATTATGCATTTAATATTTTCTTGCGAGAAGAAGGCAAAAAAGCAGGAGCAAAAAGCCAAGAAGTAATTGACAGATTAATGAATGGCGTTACACAGGTAGGCTCCCTATTTGGCGCAGACAAGCAAAAAGCATTTAGGGAAATTGTAAGCTTAGGTCCAGCAGCACAAAGTGAAGAAGCAAGAGCCATGTTACGTGTAGCAGGCAGTGATATTTATAAATGGGTAAAACAGTTCAAAGACGGTGAAATTGATATTACTGAATTTAATAAACGTTACGGCGCAGCTTATAACAATTTTGAAAAAAATATGGGTGAAGCTGCTGCAATGAACAAAGACGTAGCAGAGCAATTTGGTGCAAATTCAGAAACGGCTAAAGGAGCAGCAAAAGATTTAACCGCAAAACGTGAAGAAATAGTAGACCGTCAAGCAGAAGCCGCAATGAAACCAAAAGAGGGTGGGTTAAAAGAAACACAGATAAAACTTATTGAATCTCAATTAGAAGTACAAACAGCATTTCAAACATTGGTAAAACTAGTTGCCGATTACGTTAATCCAGGGTTCACATATTTACTTCAAGGGTTAGATCAATTAACTCAAGGCTTTATGAAAAAGTTGTCTGATTTGGGTGTAGTAGATCCGGATTTCCCCTACATGTTTAAAGATGCAGGTGACTTAAACAAGATGCTTATGGAGAAACAAACTAGACTAGGCAATCTTTATAAAGATAGAGAGGAAACTTCTAAACTGGAAGCATTAGGAGTAGACTTAAGTGGACCGGTTGATGCAGTTAAAAAAGCATATGTTGATGCACAGATAAAACTACAATTAAATGAAATTGAAGGAATTAAAAAACAATTAAAAAGATTAACTGGTAAGGACACGCCTACAACCACTACATCACCCGTTTCTAGTTCTGGTTCCTCATCAGGTATGGGTGGAGGTGATTTTTCAAATACCAATAATTATAATTTTGGTATCTCCTCAGGACCAATGAGTGGTTACAATGAAAAACTTGGTGATAAACTTCAAGCGGTAGTGCCATTACCAGACGGTAAAAGTATTCCAGTGTCATTTAAAAATTTACCAAGTGAATTATTAAGTAAGAGACAAAATCCATTATTGCAATCTGAAAATATTTCAGGATTACTCAGTGGTTATGCCTCATCTATTGTTAGTAATTTAAATCAAGTTAACAACACAGTAAATGTAAGTCAGGGCGGTGAAGATAGTGGTTTAATAAATCTAGTTTCAAGTAAAATGGATTCACTTCTTGACAACATATCTAAAAACAATCAACTACAAAATGATATGCTTGTATATTTAAGGCGATAAAATATGGCACAAAATGCTTCAGATTCAGTAGTACAAATTACTGCTGCCCTTCAAAGATATAACACTGCAATCAATTCAGTTGGTAATTCCTCACGTGGTTTAGCAAGTGCAGTAAGCAGTTTTAAAGAAACTGTTGAATCAACAAGTTCGGCTTTAATGTCGAGCGAGGTTAGTTTCACCAAATGGACAAAAACGGTTGATGATTCATCAAAGATTTTAAAACTAGGTGCTTTGTTTGCCCTTACTGGATTGCCTAAAACTAGAGCAGTGGTATTTGGTCTTATTGAGGCGGGAAGGCTTTTAGTCAATGCAGTTCTAGAAAGTAATGATGCACAATTAAACACCTATGATGCAGTAGCAAAATTAGGTATAGGTATCGGAAGCAGTGTTGAAGGTTTTACTAAAATATCAAATGAAGCAGGATTTTGGACAAAAAACAATATTGGATTACTTAAATCTTATGAGAAATTAGGTACGGGGTTAACAAACTTAGGAGACACTACTAATATAGGAGCTCAAGAATTTGGAAAGATTGCAAAAACAGGAGATGGTGTAGTCAGTGAGTTTATGAGATTGGGTGTAAGTCAATCTGATCTAGTAAATTTACAAGCAGATTATGTATCAATGACACAAATGTTAGGTACAAAATATCAAAAAAATGATGAAAAATTAAGAGATGAAAGCAGAGCCTACGTTACATCATTGGTAGGCTTATCAAGACTTACAGGTGAAAATATTGCTGACCTGTCAGCTAGAATAGCAGAACAAGCAAGAGATGTACAATTTAGTATGCGTTTAAGAATGTTGCGTAAAACTGAACAAGGAAAACTTTTAGCAGACAAATATCAAGAAGCAGAAGTAATTGCTCAAAGCTTTTTAGGACCTGACGTTGCTAAAGGAGTACGTGACTTTTTAGCGACAGGAACAGCAACCACAAAAGAAGGAGAAGCATTACTTGCTAAGACAAATGGACAAATTGTTCAATGGAAAGCTGATTTAGATGCAGGACGTATTACTCAATATGAGTTTATGCAAAAAATAGCAAAATCTTCTTTAACCTACGAAGAAAAAAATAAAAAAGCATTAATGCAAAGTAAAGAGTTTAGAGAAAAAACAAATACAAGTGTTCAAGCACTGAATGGTGCCGAAAGATTGATTCGGATGCAAAGTATGGAATCAATAAAGGCTGAACTAGAATTATATAAAAAGGGTGAAAAGGCTGGGGAAAAAGTAGATGATGCACTGAAAGATGTACAAATAGCCAATTTTGAAGCAGCTCAACAAACCGGCATTGCTAAAGATAAATTAATTGGAGTAATTCAAGAACCGGTAAACGGTGCGTTAAGAAAATTAGGTGATTTAGTAAAACAAACAGCAATAGGAACCATAAGATTAGGAGCATGGTTGTTGGGTTTAGATAGTAGTAAAATTGATGAGGCACTAGTCGCTTTAGGAGATACATCACAAATCAAAGGTTATCTTGATGTTTTAAACAAATCAATAAAAGAAACTGATAATCAAATACAAGCACAAAAGGCTTTTGCAGATATACAAAAAGATAATGAAAAAAAATTACAGGATGCAATTAAACGAAAAAAAGAGTTAGAAGGTAAAATTTCTCAAGCAGGTACATCACAAGAAAAAACTAGATTGTCAGGTGAATTGGCATCAGTTGATGCAGAAGCTAAAACATATCAAGATAAAATTAAAGAATCAAAGCAACAAGAAAAAGAAAAATTTGGACAAACATCAGAAGAATTACAACAGAAACGTGAATATTTAATTAAAAGAAAAACAGTAGCAGAAGGACAAAAAACAGAAAGTGAAAAAGCAGAAACACGAAAAGCTGAAACTTATAAAACTTATCTAAGCGGTAAGGGAACTGAGTATGAACGCTGGACTAAGATAAATCCTAATTTTCAAGAAAAAGTTTTAGCCATGGCTCAAAAATATTTTGAGATGACAGGTAACAAACTTAACATCACAAGTTCATATCGTTCAGAAGAAGAACAGAAGGATATGTATGACGAATGGCGTAAAGCAGGTGGACGTTATCCTTGGGAAAAGAATCCAAATCCAAAAGTTTGGACAGAAAAATACGGTTGGCTATATATGCCATCAGCATCACCAGGGGGTCATGGTGCTGGAACAGCAGTTGACATTAATAGAGATCAGTTAGATTGGTTAGAAAAGAATGGATATTTGGATGACTTTGGATTACGCAGACATTATCCTATAGAAAATGATCCAGTGCATGTAATGCCAAAAGCTAAAGACGGAGGTGTGTTTGGTCCTGGTTGGTTAGAAATGCATGGTACAGAAGCTAAAGTCGGAATGAAGGGTAATACGATTCCTATTGAATTAAAACAATCGGGAGGTATGAATGACTTTTCTAATATGCGAGGATCAATTACTAAACCTAAAATTTATAGTCCAAATGCACCCGTAAAATCAAAATCTGATGAATTTGCAGGGGTGTTATTAGAAAAAATAGACGATTTGAATCGTAAAATATCCGAAAGCAATAGCATATACAGTGATATTAAACTGTACATAAGCAATTAATAATAAATAGTAATCATGGCATATAAAAAACGTTTTTCCACTGTAAACACTACAGGTCAATTAAGTCCTATATCAGGAAACAATAGCAACAGCGGTGCATGGAATGGCCCTGGGTTTAATAACGAACCTACAGGTGGCTGGAACAATGCAGAGTTTGGCTACAAGAATTACATGAGCCGTTTGCCTGAAGTCTACACAGGTCACCCAAATCGTATTGAACGTTACAACCAGTATGAAATGATGGATGTAGATGCTGAAATTAATGCTTGTTTAGACATTATTGCAGAGTTCAGTACACAAAGAAATGAACATAATAACACACCATTTAGCTTAGAATTTAAAGACGATCCAACCCCACATGAAGTAGAATTACTAAAGAAACAATTGCAGCAATGGTGTAAACTCAACGATTTTGACAATCGTATATTTAAGATTTTTAGAAATACTATTAAGTATGGGGATCAGTTTTTTGTACGTGATCCTGAGAATTTTAAATTATACTGGGTAGATGCAACTAAAGTAGGTAAAGTTATTGTCAATGAAAGTGAAGGTAAGTTGCCCGAACAATATGTAGTTAAAGATATAAACGTTAATTTACAGAATTTAACTGTTGCAGCAAAGACAACGACAGACTTTCAAGCACAACCACCAACAGCAGGATATAGTGCACCATACAGTTATACAGTACCAAATGAGCCATATGGCACTACAGGAAGTAGATTTAGTTTAGGACAAAACGAAGCAGCAGTAGATGCTAAACACGTAGTTCATCTAAGTTTAACTGAAGGATTAGATAGATATTGGCCTTTTGGTCAAAGTATATTAGAGAGTATTTTCAAAGTTTACAAGCAAAAAGAACTATTAGAAGATGCTATCTTAATCTATCGTGTTTCACGTGCTCCAGAACGCAGAGTATTCAAAATTGATGTAGGTAACATGCCAAGTCACATGGCTATGGCGTTTGTTGATAGAGTAAAAAATGAGATTCATCAGCGCAGAATACCAACATCTCAAGGTGGCTCAAGTGTATTAGATGCTACATATAATCCGTTGAGTATCAACGAAGATTACTTCTTCCCAACAACAGCAGACGGGCGTGGCTCGACAGTTGAAATGCTACAAGGCGGTCAAAACTTAGGTGAAATTGACGATTTAAAATACTTTAATAATAGATTAGCACGTGGTTTACGTGTTCCTAGCAGTTACTTACCAACAGGACCTGATGATGGTCAAGTGCCATTAAACGACGGACGTGTTGGTACAGCAATGATACAAGAATTCAGATTTAATCAGTATTGTGAGAGATTACAGAACTATATTGCACAGAAACTAGATGACGAATTCAAGCTATTTTTACGTTGGAGAGGCTTTAATATTGATAGTGGATTATTCAATATTAAATTCAATGCTCCACAAAACTTTGCAGCCTACCGTCAAAGTGAGTTAGACAAAGATAGAGTAGCTACATTCTCAACTATGGAAGCGTTCCCATATATAAGTAAACGTTTTGCACTGCAACGATTCTTAGGTCTTACTGAAGAAGAAATTACCGAAAATGAACGCATGTGGGAAGAAGAACGTGAGTCTGAAGTTACTGACGATGTTAAGGGCAGTGACTTACGTAGCATTGGTATTAGCGCAGGTGACATTGATACAGATTTAGAATCTGCTGAGGGAATGGATCAAGGTGAAATGCCTCCGCCACCTGAAGTAGCGCCGGGTGTAGCTGGTCCTCAAGCAATGCCGGGTGGCGGCGTTCCAGCAGCAGCGGCGCCGGCTCCAGCGATGTAAGATAAATACATATCTATGAAACTTTTTGAGATGTTTAAACCAGCAGTGCCCGGTTATCAAGATACTAGTGATGATAACAGCAAACCTCGTTGGAAAGAAAGCCGTAAAACAAAGCTAACACTAAGACAAATAAGAAAACTACGCAAGATGTTTGATGTAAGAAATTTTGAAAAATCTAAAAACTTAAAAAAGATACGTAAACAATATCAACCTCCTGCAGCACCTCCGGCAGCTTAAATTTCTATATTCTACTAAAAAACGCAAAAAAACAGCACATTTTGTGCTGTTTTCCTATATACCCAATAAATAAATATTACAAAGCCATTTCTAAAGGAGATATTAATAATGGATAATAGAAAATTTGAACAACTTATTGAATTAATAATCAATGAGAATGAAGAACAAGCACGTGCATTATTTCACGATATAGTGGTTGAAAAATCCAGAGAAATATATGAATCAATAATGGACGAAGAAGCAATGGCTGAAGACATGTCCGGCGGCCTATTAGATGAAATTAGTGCTGACGTAGAATCTGACGAAGAAGGCATGTCAGAAGATGAAGATGAATTCGCTGACATTGAGATTGATGATGAAGAAGGTTTCGGAGATGAAGAATCTGAAGAAGACCTAGAAGACCTAGAGGATCGTGTTGTTGACCTAGAAGATAAACTAGACATGCTAATGGCTGAGTTTGAAGAATTAATGGGTGATGACGACATGGGTGATGACGACATGGGCGACATGGATGATGACATGGGTGACATGGATGACGAAGATATGATGGAAGCATCTGATGATGACGAAGAATCTATGGAAGAAAGCCTAGAAGAATCTGTACAATTAACTAAAGTGTCTGGTTTGTACGATAGTAAAATTGGTGGTGATGATGGCGCACAAACAAAGAGCCCAGCATTAACAAAGCCAAAAGTAACACAAACAGGTGCTAAGCCAGTTAACTTCAGTGGCGAAAGCTCAACAGGTGGTACAAAGGGTGGTTTATTAAGCCCAGATACTAAAGATGTTGAACATGCTAGTCAGTGGAGAAATCGTCCAGCACAAAAAGGTATGAACTTAGAAAAAGCTCCTAAGCCACAACATGGCAAGGGTAGTGAAGGTCAAAACAACAGCAGTGTTGTAGCCGAATCTAAGAAGTCTGTTAAAAAAATAATTAAGAAGTAAGGACTCTAAAAGCAAATGGCTTTGTATCTTAGAGAGAATCTAACGTTTGACCGTGCTAACATGGTCGTTGAAAGCGTTAGTGACGGTGAAAATAAGAAGTCCCTTTACATGAAAGGGATCTTCATTCAAGGCGGGGTAAAGAACGCAAATGAGCGTGTTTACCCTGTTGATCAAATCGCATCAGCCGTTGATCAACTCAATGAGCAAATTATGGAAGGCAACTCTGTTTTAGGAGAAGTTGATCATCCAGATGACTTAAAAATCAATTTAGACCGCGTCAGCCACATGATAACAAATATGTGGATGGACGGTCCTAATGGTTTTGGCAAATTAAAAATATTACCTACTCCAATGGGACAGTTAGTTAGTACCATGCTAGAGAGTGGCGTAAAATTAGGTGTTAGTAGTAGAGGAAGCGGTAATGTAGATGATGCTACTGGTAAGGTTAGTGACTTTGAAATAGTCACTGTGGATATTGTCGCACAGCCTAGTGCGCCCAATGCATACCCAAAAGCAATTTATGAAGGCATGATGAATATGAAGCATGGTCATAAGTTGTTAGGTATTGCAAAAGATGCACAAAACGACAAAAAAGTACAGAGATACCTGAAAGACGAAGTGGTTCGTCTTATCAAGGACCTCAAGTTATAATAGGGGAATACAGCATGTTTGATGCTATTAAACCATTACTTGAGAGCGGAATTATCAATGAAGAAACCAGCCAAGCTATAAACGAAGCATGGGAATCAAAATTGAATGAGGCTCGTGAGCAAGTACGTGCAGAATTGCATGAAGAATTCGCACAGAGATATGAGCATGACAAGAATGTAATGGTGGAAGCCCTTGACAAAATGGTAACTGCAAATCTTGATGAAGAAATTCGTGAATTTTATTCTGAAAGACAAGCAATGAACGAAGACCGCGTAAAAGCACAGGTCAAATTACGTGAAAACGCAAGTAAGTTCAATGATTTTATGGTAACTAAGTTAGCAGAAGAAATCAAAGAACTACGTAATGATCGTAAACTACAGGTAGAAGGTCAGCAAAAGCTTGAGCAATTCGTTGTTCACGCATTAGCACGTGAAATTAAAGAATTCGCACAAGACAAGCAAGCCGTAGTTGAAGCAAAGGTTAAGTTAGTTGCTGAAGGACGCAAACAATTAGAATTACTAAAGAACAAATTTGTTACAGAAAGTTCTAAGCGTTTAAATTCTGCTGTTACTAGTCACCTCAAGGGTGAATTAGGTCAATTGAAAGAAGATATCAAAGTTGCACGTGAAAATAACTTTGGTCGTAAAATCTTTGAAGCATATGCAAGTGAATACAGTTCAACTCATTTAAATGAGAAGGCTGATACACGTTCATTATTAAGTATGTTAGAAGAAAAAGATCGTCAATTGTCAGAATCCGCCGAAAAAATCAATAAGGCGAAAGTCTTAATTGAAAGTAAGGAACAAGAAGTTCGTGTTATTAAAGAATCCAATGAGCGTAATAAGGTCATGGGTGAATTGCTATCTACTCTAAATGAGGAGAAGGCAGGTTTAATGAAGAACTTATTGGAAAGCGTACAGACACCGCGTCTACAGTCCGCTTTCGACAAGTATCTTCCAGCAGTACTCAATACTGGGTCAGAAAAGCCTGTTACTAAAAAGGCTATGATTAATGAGTCAGTAAAAGAAGTAACTGGAGATAAAGCTGCAATCAAACCAAAAGTTGAGGATGAGTCACATCACCGTGACAATGTTATCGACATTAAGCGTTTGGCAGGGCTTTAAAATTAGACATACAAAATTAGGAGAAATATAATTATGTCACAAGTACTCTTAGAAAGCCGTTGGGGCGAAGCCAAAGAAGCTCTGATGGAAGGCTTAAAAGGAACTCGTCGTTCAACTATGGGTGTTTTATTAGAAAACACTCGCAAACAGTTACTCGCTGAAAGTTCAGCAGGTACAACAACAGCAGGTAATATCGCTACTCTTAACCGTGTAATTCTACCGGTTATCCGTCGTGTTATGCCTACTGTTATCGCTAACGAATTAGTCGGCGTTCAGCCAATGACTGGTCCAGTTGGTCAGATTCATACACTACGTGTACGTTATGCTCAGTCATTAACTGACAACAGCGCAGCGCAAACAAGTGTAACAGCAGGTGAAGAAGCGTTAAGCCCATTCAAGATCGCTCAGGCGTACTCACGTACACCAGGTGGTGCTGCTAACCCAACAGTAACTAGCTATACAGCTAACGATACTGCTGCGATGGAAGGTAACGGCGGTCGTCAGATCAGCGTTCAAATCTTACGTCAGGCAGTTGAAGCTAAGTCACGTAAGTTACAAGCTCGTTGGACATTTGAAGCTGCACAAGATGCACAAAGTCAGCATGGTATTGATGTTGAAGCAGAAATTATGGCTGCTCTAGCACAAGAAATCACCGCTGAAATTGATCAGGAAATCTTGTTAAGCTTACGTACTCTTGCATCAACAGAGTTTACATACAACCAAGCTACAGTATCAGGTACTGCTACTTACGTTGGTGACGAACATGCTGCACTAGCTGTTCTAATCAATCGTGTTGCTAACCTAATCGCTCAGCGTACACGTCGTGGCGCTGGTAACTGGGCAGTTGTTTCTTCAGCAGCATTGACTGTTCTACAGTCTGCTACAACTTCAGCATTTGCACGTACTACAGAAGGTACATTCGAAGCTCCTACAAACACTAAGTTTGTTGGTACATTGAATGGCGCTATGCGTGTATTCGTTGATAGCTATGCTCCTGACACAACTCCAGTATTAGTTGGTTACAAGGGATCAAGTGAAACAGACGCAGCAGCATTCTATTGCCCATACATTCCATTGATGAGCAGTGGTGTTGTTCTAGATCCATCAACATTTGAGCCAGTAGTTAGCTTCATGACTCGTTATGGTTATATCGAGTTAACTAACACTGCCTCGTCATTCGGCAATGCCGCCGATTACGTCGGAGAAATAGCTGTCAGCAATTTAACTTTTCAGTGATTTTATTATACTGAAAGTTATCTTTCTAAAAAGGGAACCTTGGTTCCCTTTTTTATTGCTAATTTGTAATATGTGTATATAATTTAACGCAGCAGACTATAAATAATAGTATGAAACATTTTATATACAAGACAACACACAAAAACGGCAAATACTATGTTGGTAGACATAGCACAGAGAACCTTAATGATGGTTATATGGGTTCTGGAATTTGGGTATCAGAAATTAAAGACAGATCAAGTTTGTCAAGAGAAATATTAGAATATGCAGAATCATTTGAACAACTTATTGAGTTAGAGGATAAGTATCTCATAGAACATTATGGTAAACCAAACTGTATGAATATGAGCAATAAAAGCACAGGATGGGCAATTGGATCAGCAAATCCTATGAATAATCCTGAAGTAGTAGCAAAATTTAAAGGTAATTATCATTGGACTAGTAAAAATTCTGAATTGTTAGAAAAAGTAAAAGGTGACAATCATTGGATGAGTAGAAATCCAGAACGAAAAGAAGAATTTATTAAAAATAATCCTAATTTTGATGGAAGAAACGCTAAACTAGCATATGAACGAGGTAATCACAATTCAATTAAAAGCAATCCAAGCACTATGAATAGCAACAACGGAACACATCATTGGCAGAATGGTAAGGCACCCAACTATAAAGGAAAACTTAATAAGAAACTAATTGAACAAGGTCGTCATAATTTTTTAGGACCTGAAACAAATCAAAAACGAATAGACGCAGGAACTCATAACTTTTTAGGTTCGGATGCAAATCTAAAACGATTGGCTGAAGGTACACACCCTTCACAAAAGAAACAAAAATGTGAACATTGCGATAAAATTATAAGTATCGGTATGTATAAAAGATGGCACGGTTCAAATTGTAAACTAACCACAGAGTCATAAACAAAGACGGAATTGAAAAGAAGGTCAAAAAAGACACATTACAAACTTGGTTGGATTCTGGTTGGAAAATAGGCGGAAAACCAAGAAAGACTATAAATACATTATAATTTCCACTCGGGATGGGAAGAACAAGGAAGCAGACTTCGGTCTGCTTTTTTGTTGGCTACACTAGCAATATCCAAAAATGATAAATACTTAATAAATTATATTGGGACAATTATGGCTTTAGATCCTTTCAATTCGGTAGGTGGTTATTCAGTAGGTATACCACCAATTACAGTAGTAGATCAAAATGGAAACATCCTTGGCAACATAGGTAATATTGCTAATTTAAGTTCGCAAAACATAAGTGCTTCCGGTAACATTACGGCTGGTACATTTTATGGCAACTTAATTGGTAACATCACAGCTAACATCACTGTACCAGGCGTTAATACAGCTATCATCTTTAATGATTCGGGTTTAGCAAATGCCAGTGGAAATTTTACTTTTGATAAAACTCTCAATAAAGTTAACGTTACTGGCGCATTAAGTGCAAACACATTTAGTGTAGGATCCGGTAATTACGAATTAATTACACAAAGCGTAGTCTTTGCAGTTACAGCTAGTATGGCAACAGATCAAGTATTACATAGAGTATTAGCAAATACAGTTTGCTCTATTGATTATACTGTAATTGGTACTGATGCTACGTCAAACACACGACAAACAAGTAAATTATTTACTGCAGTTTTAGGAAGCAATGTTGGATATTATGAATATGGTACTATTAATATGAACGGTGGCGTTGGAGATTTTAAAGTACAGTATAATAGTGGTAATGTTGAATTAACAGTTGATCCCTTAACTTCATTTTCTACTAGCTATAAAATAATGGTAACTTCTTATAAAGAGAGTTAAAATTAAATGGCTATAAAAGCACTAAATTCCGTAGGTGGCTTTTCGGTAGGAGAAAACCTTCTAACAGTAATATTATCTAATGGTGATATTACAACAGGTAATGCAAATCTTACAGGGAATGTTTTTGCAAATATAATTTTAACAGACAATTATAGATATGCAAATGGCGATCCTGTAGACTTCCAATTACCAGCCGGCAACCCATACGAAATTCAATTTAACAATTTTGGTGATTTTGGTGCAAGCCCTGATTTAGTTTTCACACCAGCAAACTCTACATTATTAATTAACGGATTAGTACAGTCTAATACTATCGCTACTGTTGATACTATTACTGCAGGTGGTAATGTAACAGCTCCGTTCTTTTTAGGCAATGTAATAGGAAATATATCAGGTAACATCGTAGTGCCTGGTACTAACACTTCAGTTCTTTATAACGATAGTGGCAATGCAGGTTCAAGTGACGCATTTCAATTTGATGAAGTAAGCAATGTATTAACACTTACTGGTAATTTTTCTGTTGGCAATATTTCTAATGCTAATTTAATTCAGTCAAACTATTTTGACGGAACTTTAATTACAGCAAATCAACCAAATATAACTACAGTTGGATCATTAGCTAATCTTAGCGTAGTTGGCAATATAGATGCTAATGTGGTTAATTTAACTACGTTATCAGTCAGTGCTAATATTACCGCAAGTAATATAAATGTTTCAGCTACCGGCAATTTTAATACATTAAAAGCAAGTAATTTAAGTTACCCAACAGTAGATGGTTCACCAAATCAAGTAATTTCAACAGATGGCAACGGAATCTTAGGATTCGCCACAATCAACACATTTGAAATTTCTAATGGCACTAGTAATGTTTATGTTTACAATAATGCTAATGTAATCATAAGTGTTGCTGGCATTAATAATGTTTTAGTTGCAATGAACAACGGTGTTCATATCACAGGAAATTTAAGTGTTTCATCAAATGTCACTGGGGCACTGATAACTTCAACCGGTAATATAACAGCGTCAGGAAATGTAGCTGGTAATATTTTTATAGGTAACACAGCGAATATAACAGGAAATATAGATACTAATAATATAAACATTACTTCTACTGTAAAAACAGGCAACGCCAATATTACTGGTTTTGTTGTTAGTAATGTGGTACCCGGATCAAATAGTACTTTGAATTTAGGGTCAATTGGTCAGAGATGGCAAGATTTATATTTAGGTAATACAATTCAACTTGGTAATGCAGTTCTTAGTAGCACAGGCAATAGTCTTGTTACATCAAATGCTAATTTACAAGGTAATACGATTGTATCAGTATTAAGTGTTACAGGCAATACATTTAATCAAAGTGATGTTACTATATCAGGTAATCTTACAGTAAATGGTAATACTAATTATATAAACGTAACAAATTTAGCAATTAAAGATCCATTAATAAATTTAGGCGGAGATGCCAATGGTGCAAACATTGGGGCATACGACGGTAAAGATAGAGGTTTAATACTACATAATTACTATAGCAATGGATCAGGTCCATATAATCAAGCCTTCATTTGGAAAACAGCAAACTTAGAATTTCAAGCAATATCTAATGTAACAAGCTTTACAAGTGAAATCGTATCATCAAACGGTCTAGCAAATATAAGAGGCAATGCTTTTATAGGTAATTTAGAAGGCACTGTATTACAAGCTAGCCAAACAAATATTACAACAGTAGGAACACTAACAACTTTGAGTGTTACGGGTAATATTGATACAGCTAATAGAGCAAATGTTGGATCATTGCAAGCAGCAAATTTATTATATCCTGTTGCTGACGGAACAGCAAATCAAGTGTTAGCAACGTATGGTAATGGAGTATTATTTTTCAATACTATTTCGACCTCAAGTCTTACAAATGGTAATAGTAATGTTGTTGTAAATGCTAATTCAAACGTAACTATAAGTGCAAACGGTGTTGCTAATGTAGTTACAGTAACTTCAGTTGGTGGTAATGTTACAGGTAATTTATCCGTATCTGCAAACACAAGTGCTAATAATTTTTCAGCAAACTATAATATTAATATTGGTAACACTGCACTAAGTTGGGCTACCCTTACAACTACCTCAACCTCAGCTAATCAAATTATTACAAGTTTAGATGCGAATGTAATACGAGGTGCAGAATTTTTAGTAAAAGGTGAAGAGGCTACCGGAGGCAAATACACAGTAGTTTCATTATCAGGAATTCATAATGGAACTTCAGCAAATTATGCTGTGTACAGTTCAGTTAACATGGGCGGTCAAGTTGGGCAATTAAGAGTAATTTACAGTTCAGGGTTACTTTCACTAGCAGTCACACCTGCTACAAGTAATTCTACAGTTTGGACAACACAGTATAGAATGATATAAAATGGCAATAGTTAAGTTTAATTCAGAAGAAGGTTTTTCAGTAGGCTATAATCCAATTGACGTTATTGACGCCAATGGTAACGTTGTAGCCAATGTATTAAACGTAACAACAAGTGCAGCATTAGGTAGTATCGGCAGTATTACAATTTTAGGTGGTAGTAACGGTCAAGCAGTTGTTACTGATGGATTAGGCAATCTAAGTTTTGAAACTATTGCCGGTGGAGGTGGAACACCTCAAGGACCATTTGGGGCACTTCAATATAACAACTTTGGTAACTTAGGCGGGGATGCTAATCTATATTACAATCCCACACTAAACATTTTATATGCACCTGTATATAGTGGTGATGGTGCATTACTATCTAATATACCAGGACCCAATGTAGTTGGTGTTGTACCCAATGCTAACTTTGCAAGTTATGCTGATTTAGCTACTTTTTCTACTTTAGCGTTTTATGTTTCTGAAGCAGATCAACCAAATATAACAAGTGTAGGTACATTAACCTCACTGAGTGTTTCAGGCACGGCAAATTTAGGTAATATAAATTCTGGCAACGTAACTGCTGCAAATTTCTTTGTAGGTAATGGTGCATTCATCAATTATGTTGATGCGAATGCTGTTGTTGGTACAGTAGCTAATGCGAACTATGCAGTATTCTCATTAAACACAATTAACTCAAATGCTGCAAATTCAGCATTAAATGTTATAGGATCAAGTCAGCCAAATATTACAGCAGTAGGTAGTTTAGGTAATCTTGTTGTCATAGGCAATGCTAATGTAGATTTCGTTGAAGCTAATGGAATGATTAGCAATAGTTCGCTTTTAGTTAAGGGCGATACTACTATGTTAGGTAATTTAATTGTATATGGAAATACAATTTACGCCGACGTAACCTCTCTTGTAGTCAAAGATCCTATAATAGAGATGGGAGGAAATCCAAACGGTGATCCGTTAACTGCGAATGATACGTTTGATCGCGGTTCACTAATGCACTACTACACAACATTACCAGTTGATGCATTTATGGGTTGGGATAGTTCTAACGCAGAATTTGCTGTCGCAAGTAATGTATCAATGGTAAACAATACAATTACCATACATAGTTTAGGTAATTTAAGAGCAGACGTATTCATAGGTAATGGGGCAGGGTTAGCAAATATTGTTGCTGCTAACATAAATGGTGCAGTAGCAAATGCAACTTTTTCCGATAATGCTAATTTTGCATATTATGCAGGAAACATAACTGAAAACGCACAACCAAATATTACTAGTCTTGGTATATTAACGGATTTAAGTGTTAGTGGTAATATAGATTCAGGTAATGCAAATTTAGGAAATCTAGTTTATGCTAATTTCTTTATAGGTGATGGTAGTAATCTAGCAAATATAAATGCAAGTAATGTTTTAGGTACAGTTTCAAATGCAGCATATGCGGCTACTACCGACACAGCCACAACTGCTGGAACTGTCACAACAGCAAGTCAACCAAACATAACGAGTGTTGGTACTTTAACTTCTTTAACAGTAAGTGGCAATGTAGATTCAGTAAATGCTAATTTAGGTGACATTGTTACTGCTAATTTTTATGTAGGTAATGGTTACAACTTATCTGATGTTGCTGGTGCAAATGTATCTGGTATCGTAGCAAATGCTAATTATGCTGCCTATGCTGATTATATTTTAACAGCAAGTCAACCAAACATAACAAGTGTAGGTACGCTCACAAGTCTAAGTGTAAGTGGTAATATAGATGCAGCTAATGCCAACTTAGGTGGATTAGTTATAGCAAATTATTTTGCTGGTAATGCTTATAACCTATACGACTTCTTAGGTGCTAATATTTTAGGAGAAGTTGCAAATGCAAACTATGCAACGTATTCTAATGATGCAGTAAATGCAGTAAACGCAACAACTGCTGTTACAGCAGGTACAGTCACTACAAACGCACAACCAAACATTACTAGTGTTGGTACGTTAATCAGTTTGAGTATTGCAGGCAATTTAACATCTGCAAATGCTAATTTAGGCAACACTGTACTTGCAAATTACTTTGTTGGTAATGGCAATGCATTGGCAAACATCTACGGACCAAATGTAAATGGTATAGTTGCTAATGCAAACTTTGCTGCATATAGTGAATTAGCAAATACTGCAAATTCTGCTGTAATAGCAGGTACGGTTACTACAGCAAGTCAACCAAATGTAACAAGTGTTGGTACATTAACAAGTGTTAGTGTAAGTGGCAATGCAAATGTTGGTAATTTGAATAGTACAGCGAACGGTAGTTTTGTTGGTAATATAACTGCAAGCACATTTATTGGTAACTTTAACGGAACAATTTTAAGTAATGTGCCAGCACCCGGCAATAATTACGAAATTATTTTCAATAATTCAGGTAATACTGGTGCTAGTAATGCATTCATATTCAATACTTCAACCAATGTTGCATCAGTAACAGGTAACTTAGCAGTAGCAACAACAATTACAAGAGACGGTAAGATAGTTCCAACCTATGTTGTACAATCAGGTGCCCCTGCAAACGCACAGCAGGGTGACGAATGGTATGACACAGACAATGATAGAACTTATCAATATTTGTACAATGGTGTTACATATCAATGGGTAGATGTAACAAGTGGCTATCTAAATGCAAATATAACTGCAGTAGCAAACACATTAGCATTGCGTGATATAAATGGTAATTTATATGCAAATGTGTTTAATGGTAACAATGCGATATTAACTAATCTTACAGTTAACACAAGTATAATAGGTAACGTAGCATCCTTTGGTAACGCAGTATATGCAAATGGTAGTATTACACAGCCAAATCAATTGGCTACAAAAGAATATGTAGATCAACAAACAACTGCTGGATTACATATTCACGCTCCGGTAAGAGTTGAGTCACCTGTTAATTTAACCGCAACTTATAACAATGGTGGAAATACACTAACAGTTACGGATATTACAGGTAATAATACCTTTACGACATCAGTTAATCATGGGTTAAACGTTGATGACACAATTGTACCCGCTACTACTACAAATGGATTAACTGCAGGAACTGCTTATTTTGTTTTTTCAACGCCTGCATTAAATCAATTTACATTGTCAACGACTTTTCATGGTACATTATCTAATTCTTTCACCAATGGAACAAGTTTAACTATTAGTGTAACTGCTAACCCAGGTATGGGAGCTACCCTTACTAATTCAGGAACACAAGCAGCACTTACTATTGATACTGTTCCTCTTTCTGTAAATGATCGTGTATTGGTTAGATCCCAAACAAACGCATTTGAAA
>Ga0315907_10001899_pt1 | contig 27491 bp, 27 predicted proteins | sample LakEriMetagenome_3_FD_203525 | JGI IMG/M metagenome (GOLD analysis project Ga0315907, IMG submission 203525) | Freshwater fungal communities from buoy surface, Lake Erie, Ohio, United States - Buoy 12 MA123 | ecosystem: Environmental > Aquatic > Freshwater > Lake > Lake biofilm | place: USA...
ATGAGATGCCGCAGCACCCCTGCCCGCTCGGTGTCGTTGAGCGTGTAGCGGTTGGCCAGCACCTCCACGGCCTTGACCGGGTCACCGGTCAGCGGGATCTCGCGCGTCTTCTGCATCTTCAGCGCGATCTGCCGAAACGTCGTCTCCGAGACAGCCGCCTCCACCACGTCCCGCACCTTCAGGAAGAAGGCGCGGTCGTCGGCGGCGAGCGTGTCGTCGCGGTAGACGTTGACCGATTCGGTCTCCGCACCCAGTGCTCGACCGACGTGGGTCTTGCGCAGGGCATGGTCCGAGGCAATCAGGCCGTTGCGGCACACCAGTCGGAAGACGAGCGGCTGCACCGACAGGGTGCCGCAACCCACCTCCGAGTTGGTGATGACGATGCCGGCCTGCACGATGTCGCCAGGAGCGACCTCGAAGCTCACGCGCGGCGTGACGACCTTCAGGTACATCTTCGTGTCGGTGAGTTCCACCGACTCGAAGCGGGCACCTTCCAGCCGCTGCAGGATGGGCAACACGTTCTCGGCGAGGTCGAAGTTGTCCAACCGCCGGTAGCGATCAGACAGCACCGCTCTCACCTGCCCGTCCAGCGTGCGGATCATCCGACGGTCGCCGTCCGACTGCAGCCAGGTGTTGACGTTACGGTCGAGCAGCAAGGGCTGCTCGCTGCGCATGCGCTCGAAGTAGGCGAACGGGATCTTGAGCTTGTCGGCGAGCTGCCGACGCGCCAGGTCCGTCACACCGTACTCGCGGGCGACCGCAGCGTCAGCACTGCGGACATCGACCAGCATCTTCAGCGCGCCGCCCTCTTCGGTGCGGCACTGAAGCAGGGACGAAGGCACGACGAGGTCGCGCTTGGAGGACATCTGGCGCTCGAGTTCGCCAGCGAGATCGATGAGGGTACGTCCGGTTTTCATGGAAAAGCTCCTTGGAAGAACGCGAAGACGACCCCCCGCCACGCGGGGAGGTACATCCCCGCATGGGTGGTGAATCGGCCCGGGTTGATACCCGGGCCGCAGAAATGCACGGCAAGCCGTGCGGTGGGAACAACGAAGAGAACGAACTACAGAAGACCGCGTTCAGCAAACGACACCAGGTCGTTGCCGCCGACGATGACGTGGTCCAGGACCCGCACATCGATCAGTTGCAAGGACGAGCGCAACGTCTGCGTGAGGAACTCGTCAGCCCGGCTGGGCTCAGCCACTCCGGAAGGGTGGTTGTGGGCCAGGATGACCCCGAGCGCATTGAGCTTCAAGGCACGCTTGACGACTTCGCGCGGGTAGACACTGGTCTGGGTCAGGGTGCCCCGGAACATCTCCTCCGCCGCGATCACCCGGTTGTGAGCGTCCAGGAAGAGCACGAAGAAGACCTCGTGCTCGAGTCTGGCTAGCTTCACCCGCAGGTAGGTGCGCACATGGACCGGCGAGCTGAGCACGTCCTGCCGCTGCAACGCCTCTGCCAGAGACCGGCGCACCAGTTCGGTGGCCGCCTTCAGCTTCGACGTCACTTGCGGTGCCCCGTAGGCCTGGGCGCTCGGCTCGTGCAGCAACCTCGCAAGGCTGCCGCTGGCGTCTTTCAACAGATGCTGGGCATGGCGCTGGCCCACCAGCACGCCCAGCAAGTGGGCGTCAGACAAGGACTCGACGGGCGAGTGCAGATCGGAACTCATGGAACTCTCCTTCGCAAACGGTGGGGAGAGTTCCTCCCCCCAGGGAGCGAACTCCCCAGGGGGTGGATGAATGACAGGCCGGTCGGGTCAGAACGGTATGGATTCGTCTGCCGCAGATCCCTCAGCCCCCTGGGCGGGTGTCGGGGACTCCGGCAGATCGATGGCCACGCCGTTGACCTTGGCGAACTTCACGCGCAGCAGGCGCCCCTTGATGGCGACACCGGGCTGCCCCTTGTTCTCACCCTTTTCGAAGATGAAGAGCTCGGGGTAGATGTCGGCCAGCCGGAAGCCGACGATGACGCGCCTCTCGGCGGCCACGTCGTCTCCCAGCATGCGCACGACCTTTTGCGCTTGTGCGCCGCTGACGCGGCAGTCGAACTTCGTGTAGCCGACATCGTCTGCACTGCCGCGCATGGCCGAGATGGTGCAGGCGATGAACTCCTGACCGTTCTTCGGCTTGATGACGCGAACGCGGTTGAGATAACCGACGCCCTCGACATGCAGGTTGAAGAACGACGCGCTGTTGGCTTGAGTGGACTCGGACATGATGGCCTCCTACGGACATGGAACACAAGAATTGGGAAGACCACCCCCTGCTCGGGGACGGAACTCCCCGGCTGGGTTGAAGCAACTCACGACATCTCCGAGCCTTGCGGCTCCCGGTTTTCAGGAGATCTGACCGGATTCGGGCGATGCGTTACACGCATCAATCGGGCTGACTCAGCCAGCGGAAGGAACCTCTGCGCAGACCGCCCGCCCACAGGCGCAGCGCCACGCGATGACCGATGCTGTTCCGGCTTCGACGGGAAGCGCAACCTCAGTGCGGACAGCGGTGGGAGGGCAAGAGGCGGCGGACGGCGGCAGGCTGACGGTGACCTCGATGGCAGCCGAGTTACCGATCTCGACTCGCCGGGCCGCCACGCGATAGCCGTGGAAAACGACGCTCTCGGAGCCATGCGTGCGGGCCGCAGCGATGGCGTCGCGGGCGATCGCGCACAGCATCCGCCACTGGACCGCATCGGGCTGCGGGTCGCTCGACGCTCGATTCAGGCCGGCCCTCACAGCAGTTGCCCCTCGGCCGGCACCGACGGTTCGGCCACTGGGCTCAGCGATGCTTCGCGCAGCAGCAGGAGTTCCGCCGCCGTGGGGGTGACGCGGCGCTGGGTGTGTCGCGGCGCCTCCTCGCCAGTGAACACCGCTCGCGGCACTTCGCCGAACAGGCTCACGGCCGCTTGCACGCGCATTCGTGCCGCCTCTGCGGCGCCAGGCAGAAAGTCGGCCCGCGACAGCGGCAGCATCTCCTCGCGCATCAACGACCGCTCCCAACGGATGGGCTCCAGGAACAGGGCGCGCAGCCCCCGGCCGATCTCCCGGATCGCCTCCCGCGCCGCCTCGTCGCTCAACCGGTCCTTGAGCATCAGCGTCTGCACCAGGCGCACGTGGTAGTCAAACTCGACGATCGCCTCGGCGGTGGCGTAGCCGTAGGGGCTGCGGAAGCCCAGCTCCACCGTCACCGGCCGGCTGGAGGCCAGCACCGACAGGCTCAGACCCCGGCTGCGCAGTCGCTCCAGCTCTGCCTCACGCGCCTCGATGGTCCTGGACATCTGCGCACGGATCTCGCCCAGTCGCCGGGTGACGCGAATCAGGATCCAGTCGGCGTAGGGGTTGTCGCGCGCGGAGAGCGCCCATATCGCCCGCAACACGGCGGCAAAGCGCCGACCACCCGGGATGGCCGGCGTCTGGCCGCTGGCGTCGGCGCTTCGGCCGGTGAACATCTGCCAGGCCTCGCGGGTGTGCAGCGTCATCACGTCGGGCGCCTGCTCGTCCAGCCGGCCGATGGCGCTTCGGGTGCGGCTGCGCGTGCTGGTGGGCGCTTTACCGCTCGCGAGGGATTCCGGGGCGGGTTCGCCTGCTGGCTTCGCGCTCGTTGCGATGTCGGCGCCGACGGTGGTTCGAAGGTCTTCGGTGGGCATGGTGTGGTCCTCAGGGCTATGGGTTGCGGGGACAGGGGCGCGATTGGCGTTGTTGGATGAAGGGCGTGCCGCGGCAGGCATCACCGCCCGGGCGGCGTGCCGATGCGGCGGCGCATGTCGCTCAGCAGTTCGCTGATGCGCTGCCTGCGCTCGCGCTCGCGCGCCTGGTATTCGGGGGTTGCACGCTCGGCGGCGAGCCGGCGCTCTTCGGCGTCCTGCGCCCGGCGCGCTTCTGCTTCCCGGTGGAGGCGATCGCGCTCGGCGGCAATGCGGGGCGCAAGCTCTGGCACGAACTGGCCAGCAACGGCGCGCTGGATCAGGCCCCGCAGGTAGGCGACCGGGCTGCGCACCCGCTCGGTCTGCAGCCGGCCGGCGAGTTCGTCGAGGAGCGCCTGGGGCTGGTCGGCCACCTGGCTCAGCAGCCGCTGGGCTGCGTTTCGCTCTTGGGGCAGCAGCCGATCCGGGAAGATCAGTGCTTCACCACCACCCACGGCCGCCGAGAGCGGTGGCTCCCCGGCCGGCGGTGACACAGCGTTCTGTGGTTGTAGTGAATCACCTGTACTCTGTTCTTTATGGGGGATGGCGGTTTCGTCGGAACACTCATGGCGGTTTCGTCGAATCAAGCCTGGCGGTTTCGTCGAAACAAGACTGTGGGAACGCCGCACTCTTGTTTCGACGTTTGGTGACACGCTGGCTGTGGCGTTGCCACGGACTGCAGCGGAACCCGCCGGAACGGCCAGCAGGCTGTCGGAACGGCCACCGAGCAGCGCCACCAGAACCTCGAGCCGCACCCGTGCGAAGAGGCTCGACGGCATGCCCGCCATCCGTTCCTCCCACACGCCGATCTGCAGCAGGTCGCGTCGGGCGGCCTCCTGCTCCCGCCGCGAAAGCCCCAGTTCCTCGAACCAATGGCCGGCCGAGTCGGCAATCCAGACGTCGCGCTGACGCCGCGCCTGAAGCCGGGTGAGGTGCAGCGCACGGGACAACAGCAACCCGCCGTGGATGCCGCCAGCCACCGCGGCGAGTGCGCGATGGAATGCCACCGCCGGACCCAGCAGCTCGGCGATCAACATCCGGTCATGCCAGTCGGTGCCCGGGGCGGTCAGAAGCCGGGCGTCCACACGTTCGGCCAATCGACGACCGAGCACCTCCAGGTTGAGTCGAAAGTGCATCCGGGCGGGTAGGCCGAGGCGCTGCTCTTCGAGCAGAACACGGGCGCGCAGCAACCCGCGGGCACTCGTCTGCTCGCGAGCAGACAGCCCCAGCTCGAGCCCCCACTGCTCGGCGGTCTTGTGGAACCAGCCGTCGCACTGCGCGATGTCGCGGCCGTGCCGGCTCCAGTACACCGCCTGCGACAGCAGCAGGGCTGCCTTCACGTTGCCGGTGAGGTCGACCAGCCGGCGGTGGAAGGCGATGTGACGGCCCAGGAGCGGCCAGATCGTGGTCAGGAGCGCGCTCGCTTTGTCGGCGGGGGTCTGCCCTTCCCCGACGGCGTCGAAGCGCTCTGGCCGGCTTCCAGGGCTACCCGCGGCCGTCATGTCGGCAGCCTCATCGCCGGGGCCTTCCTGCATGGGCCTTCAATGCAGCCCAGACCGCTGAAGCGCGCACCCGGAACCACAGCCGGGCCGGCATGCCGACCCGCCGCTCCTCCAGCAGACGGGCATCCCGCAGCGCCCGACGTGCAGTCTCCTGTTCCCAGCGCGACAGGCCCGTCTCCTCGGCCCACTGCTCCTGCGACTTCAGGAACCAGCCGTCGGCATCGGCGTCGAGCGACTGCGTGGTCCAGATCGCGTGCGACAGCAGCAGCGCGGCGTGGACCCCGCCGGCCACCGGCACCAGACAGCGGTGAAAGGTCACGGGGGTGTCGAAGACGTCGAGCAGCAGGTCCGGGGTGATCCCCAGGGCTTCGGCGCGGGCGCTCATGCCATCGCCTCGAAGTCGCGGATCACCACTTCCAGCACGGCGATGGGCAGGTGCGGGAAGGACTGGTGCAGCTGGTAGTACCGCGCTCGCAGGGCAGGCTCACCGATCGCCCGCCACGCCAGGTAGATGCGCTCGCGCGTGGCATGGTCGGGAAGTGCGACGCGGCCCGATGGCCGGCGCACGCCGAGTTCGCGGCGCAGCCGCAGGGTCAGCTTGCGCCGGACCTTGAAGAGGCGAGCAATCAGCGCCGTGGAGGCGCCATGTCGGATGAAGTAGGTCTGAAGCGCATGGGCCTCGTTGACCAGGGACACGATGCGCAGACCGGCCTGCAGGGCGTCGCCGTCGACGGCCACCCCGATCTTGACGCTCCGCATCGAGGCCAGGCGGTTGAGGTCCGTCGCGGAGAGTCGCCTCAGGCTGTCGAGCATCTCACCGGCCAGGCCGGCAGCACTGAGCTCCTCCGGCCCGGCCCCGGCGAGGCGCACCGTGACGTGGTTGAGCAGGACGAGACGTACCTGCGTGTCGAGCAGCGGCAGCATCAGGCGGCCTCCCCGGCAGGTACCGATCGCGACTGCCGAAGCGCGGCGAGCAGCGCCAGGAAGGCGGCGGCGGTCTCGTCCTCAGGGTCGGCGAGCCACCGGATGAACTCAGGCGGTGGCGGTGGCGGCGGGTCCGAAGGTGGTGGCATCCGATCAGGCTCGATCAGAAAGGCCAGCGCCGACCACGCGCGACGCCTCACCGCATCGGCCTTCTGCGACTCCGGCAGTGGGAGCAGGCGGCAGCCGAGGACGGCCGCCGGATCGCGCGCAATCTCGGCATCGAAGCCCGCCTTACGGGCGAAGTCCGCAATGGCGGCTGCCGGCCCATCGACGGCCGGGCCGAGGGTGCAGTCGGATCGCTGCTCGCCCTCCTCGCGCGGCAGGTCGCAGTCCGGTCGCGCGGTCCCGGACGACATGGCCTGCCGCAAGACTTCGACCGGCTCGCCGAGCCGCCGTGCCAGCGCCAGTTCGCAACCCTCTACCGTGGCCTTGACCGAGAAGGAACCGGCCATCGCCCGGAAGACGGGTTCGAAGACCTCGCCATACAGCGCGTCCTCCGAGATGCCGGCCTGCGCATGGGCGTAGCGCCGCAGCGCGTTCAGGCGCGGCTGCAGTGTCTTCACATCCAGCCCTGCCAGGTCGGGTGCCACCTCGCCGAGCGCGCGCAACCGGTCGGTGGCGTACAGATACAGCGCCAGCGTGGCGGTATTCACCGCCAGACCGAGGCCATGCAGGGCGTCCTCCAGCGGGCGCAGCGTCAGCGCCCTGCCCTGCTCGGCCTCCAGCCGGGTCTTCAGCGCCACGATCCCGGTGGCGCGGTCCCAGAAGCTCATGTCGCCGCGCTGCTCGTTCTCGATCAGGTGGGCGGTGAGCACCTGGGTCTCCGACCGCCATGGGCGAAACAGCACCACCAGGCGACGGAACTGCGGATCCTTGGTCTCGGCCCAGAGTTGCCGTAGGGCCAGCAGCCGGGTGTTGCCGCCGGCCTCGACGATGTAGTGCGTCTCGCCAGGCCGCTGCGTCACGGTGATCGGGCTGCGCAGCCCGCCGGCGCGGATCGACTCCTTGATGTCCTCGAATTTCGCGTTCCTGGTGCGGCGCGGGTTGTGCTCGTAGGGGCGGATCTCATCGATGCCGAGTTCGATCTGGCATTCGGAGCGCCTGCTGGCCTGCGGCGGCAGGCTGCGTGCGTTGTTACTTGGGTTGCCGACGGACAGGGACTCCGCCACGCGGCGGCTGCGCTCGTCGAGCGCGGACTTGCCGCTGCTCATGACGACACCCCCTGCACCCGGCGCCCGTCGGCAAGCATGCCGCGCAGGCTGGGCATCAGCTCCCACGCCAGGCAGTGCATCACCGACCAGGCGCTGGGCATCGTGCCCTCGCGGCGTCGCTCGTGCTGATGCACCGGCACGCGCAGCGTTGCGGCCTCCTTGTAGGCCTTGGCATGCGGCACTACGGTCTTGAGCAGCGACACCCGCTCATGCGGCCGGTCGAACTCCCGGGCGATGCCGGCCACGATCAGCCGGGCGTCGGCAGTACGGTCCTGCCGATAGATCACCGCCTTTACCGGCGCCGGCGGCGCCCCGAGCGCACTTCCCGGTTCCAGTCGGGCGAGCAGCTCCATCGTGCCGTCGCGGAACTCGCGCGCCGAAAGGATCTCGGGCGTGATCGGTGACACCAGCACGTCGGCCGCCATGACGGCCGCATCCTGAAGAGGCCCGATGGCGCCCGGTGTGTCGATCAGCACGCAGTCGTAGGCCGAAGGAACGAGCCCGGCACGCAGCGCGTGGCGCAGCCGGAAACCCCGGTCGATCCGCCCCAGCAGCCAGTTCGGCAGCCGCCCCTCCGGATCATCGGAAGCCACCAGATGCAGGTTGGGAAAGACCGTCCGCGTGATGCTCGCCGCAGCCACCTCGCCGCGGACGATCACGTCGGTCAGCCCAGCGACCGGTTGTGGTGGTGACAGCGGGAAGTACTTCGACAGCGACGGCTGCACGTCGGCGTCGACCAGGAGCACGCGCAGGCCCATGTCGGCCAGCAGTGCGCCCAGGTTGGCGGTGAGCGTCGTCTTGCCGACGCCCCCCTTGGTGCTCGCGATGGTGAAGGTGATCATCGATTCCTTGCCTAATCAGGACGGTGATCAGGCATACGGAATCGCGCTGAAAAGTGTCGGGTCAGTCCTTCAAATAGTTGCCCAGGCCCTGCTGGTCGAAGATCCGGCGGATGCGCTTGATCTCCTCGTAGAGCGTGCCACGCGGGATTCGGAGCCGCTCGGCGGCCTCTTTGATCGAGAGCCCCTCCTCGCCCAGCAACTGGCACAGGCGCTGCTGTGCCGGCGTCAGCAACGCCATCACGCGGGAGAGATCGATGCGAGCATGGCGACTGTCCACATCGCCCGAACCGGCCGGATCAGCCTGCTCGTCGGCCAGTATGTCGCCGAGCGTGATGCCGTCCTCCGTGCCATCAAGCGGCGCATCAAGCGAAAGCGCGCCGGGGTCACCGGCGCGCTTGTCTGCGGTCATCTCACGGACCATGTCCGTGAGTTTGTTGCGGAGTACCTGTGCCATGTATGACACCGGTGGTCGTGGGTCTGGGTCGGGCGGTATTCGCCGCCGCGCCACGATCCAGTGCGCCAGGCACTCCTGCATCAGATCCTCGAACTGCTCACGCTCCAGGATCCTGTGCTTGCGCCGGTATTCATTGACCAGCTTTTTCGCAGTGGCAATTTCCCAATTGGCCAGCCCCTGCTCTTCTTTGAGAGCCATGTCCCCTCCCGTCGGCTTGACGGACAGGGGATCGGGCGAAATTCAATTGGGGTAGATGGACTGATGGCCTAGGTAATGGGTCTATTTCCTTGGTCTGAGCCTCCTCTCGACAGCAGGACCCGACACTTTTCGCGCGGAATCCGTAACCCGATACCAAGGTGGATGCCGATAGGTGCCGACGCCCGGCGACAGACGTTGCCTCGCGGACAACCTCGGACGCAGCCGCCCTGGTCCCCCAGAGGGCAATAGCCATTCCGGGGAACGTGTTCATGCACCGGTGGCGTGTCAGCAGTGCGGACAGCGCAGTCGCGACTGTCCGCACAGGCGCTACCAGTGAAGGCGAGAGGACGGCTATGAAACGGGGTTACGGAGTGACGAGAGGCACATCGGCGATTGCGCAGACGGCAACACGCGCTGTACCGCCAGCAACAGGGCTGACGCCGGATACGACCAGCGACGGCGATACGCAGGCAGACGGACGAGGACAGGAGACCCGTGGCGATTTCGACGCTCGCGCGATCCGCGAGATGCTCAAGAAGGCGGGAGCCGACCCGAAGTCCCTGCGCCGCACGATCCGCCGCACCGAGCTACGCCAGATCGTGCCCCTGGCCGACTCGACGATCTACGAGATGGAGCGCCGCGGCGAATTCCCGCGGCGGTTCTTCCTCACGCCACGGTGCGTGGTGTGGGACCTGGCGGAGGTGATGGCATGGTTGGATAGTCGCAGGCGCGGTGGTGACGGCGGAGTGAAGAAGGCGCCGACGCCGGACTATCGACTGAGACCACGCGTTCGATGATCAGGATGACCGACAGGAACGCAGCGATTACAGCAGTTGGGTCGTCCCCACCGAGATCACGCTTTCGCACGTCTACCAACCAGCCATTGACTTGCTCGGACTCCATCCTGACGGCCAACTCCGCTTGCAGCAGGTCACGAACGAGCAGTACGCAATCGATCGGCAACAGGATGCGAAAGTCGTACATGCCGTCAAGCCTGAGTGGCAGCGATCAGGGCATCCATATGGGGCTTGTCAGTCTCGGTGATGGCATCTATGAGGTCCTTGACCGCGTGCTCGAGGTCGAAGATCAACTCGTTGCTTCCAGCGAGCCGATCCAACGTGTTGCCGTGGCTGAAGTAGTGGAAGATCTTGAGGATGCGCTTCGCACGCTCGACCCCGAACAGGATTTCGGCCCGCTCGTCGACCTGTTCCGAGTCCTTCGGCCCAGGAAGCCTGGAGTACGTATAGAGCTCGATGAAACGCCTCATGGCGTTCGGCAACAGCATCAGCACTTCATGGACGGTCTTATCGGGCGCCTTGTGGAAGCGATGAATGACCTCAAAGAGGAACTGATATTCAGACTGATAGCGTGCGAGCGAGGCAGGCATGTCTTCCAGCGTGGAGGACTTCTCGGCGATTCGTCTGATCAGATAGAGTCGCTCTCCCTGTTTGCTTGTCTTGGGTTTAATCTCTCTGAGCAGGTTGAAGAATTCGAAATTGTGCGTCGAGATGAACAGTTGCTTGCAGGTGGTCTGCCAAGGCGCGTTCTTGTCCTGCTGCTTGAAGAACAGCGCTCGGATGGCGGCGGTCACCTGAAAGATGTGATTGGCATCGAGACTTGAGATGGGATCGTCGATGTAGACGATGGTCTCCTTGAATTCCGCGGGCTTGATCTCCTGCAGCTTTGTCAGGAAGTACGAGAAGGCAACGGCCGTTCGCTCTCCGTCGCTCATGTTCTTGGCAACGGCACCCGTCTTCCGGATTAGTTGAAAGCGGTCCTGGCCTGCTGCATCCTTGACGACCCGGATTTGGACGGCCTCGCTGCCCAGCATGGAAGCCAGGCGTTCGTTGATCCTTTCCCGGCCTTGTTGTGCCTGACTGATCTGAGCCTGAAGACTACTGATCTCCGGCCGCAGCCTTGCGGCATAGGCTTTCAGACGATCGGACCGATTCGCGAGTCGCGTCTTCTGTTGCTCCACGTCAGTGGCAGCCTGGTCGTCCATGAACTGCTGGACGTAGTGGTATCGGGCCCGTCTCGAGGCATCGGCTTTCGCCTTCGTGAAGTTCGAGGCCAACTCGTTGCTTTGCTTGATGACGAGGTTGACTGCTGCTGCCGCGTCCTTGATTCTCTTTTCGAGGCCAGCAGCCAATGGCGTGGGCGCCATGGCCTTGCGGGAGTCGTCAGCCTTGCGTTGCACTTCGTCTGCGAGTTTCCCTACAGCTTGGTTGAATGCGTCGATGGCTGCGGGAAGAGCTTCAATGGCGACGGCGTAGGCTTCACGAAACTGAGCGTTGAGTTCGGCGGCCTTGGGCCAGCTCAGGTTGAAGACAGCCACCTTCACACGCGCAAGGAGCCTATCGACCCGCTCCTTGTGGTCCGCCAGATCTTTCGAAAAGTGCGCACGAAAGGCTTCGAGGCGATCCTGGGACAAGTCGTTTCCGCAGAACTCACACGTTCCTGCGCCAGGGTGCAGTGCCAGGCCGCCTTGGACCCAGCGTTCAACGGCAGGATTCTCCTCAAGATGTTTGATGGTGTTGGAGAAGCTTGGCGTTGCGGCCAGTACCGTGACAGCCTCCTTGTGGAGATCCTCAATCGACGGAGCAGCACGCAATTCTTCGACCGTGCTCGGCTTCTTGGAGTCAGGCGTCAGCGCGAGTTCGATTGCATCAGCGAGTTCCTTCTCCATCAGGAGCTGGGAATCAAGAATGCCGACTGCGACAATATCCTGCCCGAGATGTACGGCCGTATAGGGATCGACCTTCAGGTGTTGGCGGATGAACTTGGCAGTGTCGGTCTTAGCCTGCGCGATCCGCGTCTTCAGTTCCTCAAACTTGCCGTCCAGTTTGCGTTGGACCTCATCCGAGCGCTGGATTCTCTTGGTGAGCTGATCGATCTTTCGTTGCGCTTCCTCGGATTCCTTGCCAAGCAGCAGGATGGGGTTGAAGCTTCCGCCATCGAAGTGCAAATTAGCGCGGACAAAGTCCGAATTGAAAACCCGAACCGACAGACTGCACCGACTGAGGTTCTTCTCGGTGATCGAATCATCGGAGGTTCCAATTGTGAATTCACCGCCGGACAAGTCAGGATTGGCCGATTTGGTCTCAAGCTGAGCGAACAGACGGGATAGGGTGGTCTTCCCAGAGTAGTTCCAGCCGAAGATGAGATTCTTGATCCCGAAGTCTTGCGTGCCTGCAGGCTTGCTGTAGCTCTGATAGACGCCGAGTCCCTTGATCTTCTCGATGCTTTTTAGCATGTCGCCTCCCAGATGTACGACGCGAGATTACCGTAGGCGACTGGCGAACTAGTATGTTTACCGAAGTGAAGGTCCGCTTTGTGAGGTCGCCGACGTTCATCGTTAACCGCCGAGCGTCGCGTACCAGTCTGCAGCCGTCACTCGGGCGTATCGGTAGTCCCACTGCAATCGACGCTCATCCACAAAGAACGGCCACGCCCCATCACACCGGCGCCGCCGTCGTCACTACCTTCATGCTTGGCGGCAACAGCGTCGGGGTATGGCTCTCCCCGGCCACCCACGCATCGATCATGTCCGCCCACTCCTGCAGCATGTGGCGCCGCTGCTCAGCGTACTCGGCCTTGTTGTAGACCCCGCGCGATGAGCGGCCGTCCTCGTGGGCGAGGCACTTCTCGATCCAGTCGCCGTTGAATCCCAGCTCGTTCAGGATGGTCGACCCCGTACGCCGCAGGTCGTGCACGGTAAACGGCTCCAGCGGCAGGTTCGACTCCTTGGCCTTCTCGGCGATCACCTGGGTCACGCGGTTGAGCGTGGCCTTCGACATGCAACGATCAGCGTCGTAGCGCGACGGCAGAACGAACTTGGACCCGGCCGCGCAAGTGTGCAGCGCAATGAAGATGTCCAGCGCCTGCTGCGACAGGTAGACGTTGTGCGGCTTGCCCGTCTTCATCCGCGACTTCGGGATCGACCAGACCGCGTTCTCGAAGTCGATCTCGTCCCAGGTCGCCTCGATCAGTTCGCTCTTGCGTACCAGCGTCAGCAGCACGAGGCGCAGGGCCAGGCGAATGGTCGGCAGTGTCGCTGTCGTCTCCAGCAGGCGGTGCATCAGCCGGATCTCGGAGGGCGACAGCGCCCGATCCTTCGGCATGAAGGTCGCGATCGAGGAAGGCCCGACCTCGTCAGCAGGGTTCGGTGCCTTCTCGCCGTGCATGGCCGCATAGGCGAACACGAGCTTGACGATCTCGCGGGCGATGACGGCCGTGGCCGGCGCACCGCGCCCCTTGATCTTGGCGCACAGGGCGCGCAGGTCCTCGGGACCGATCTCGGCCATGCGGCGGTTCTGGAAGACCGGCAGGATGTCCCGGTCGATGATCGTCTTGCGCATGGCCCTGGTGCTGTCAGCCATCCGGTGCTCGCCGAGCCAGCGCTTGGTGTACTCGCCGAAGGTCTGCGCCTCGGCCAGCCGGCTCTTCTCGCGCTGCTTTTCCTGGGCGGGCGAGACGCCCTGAGCGATGGCCTTGCGCGCCTCCATGCAGCGCTCGCGAGCCATCAGCAGGGAGATCCCGTCCTTCGTGCCGTAGCGACCGATGGTGAGCGTCTCGCGCCGCCCGTTCAGGCGGTAGTCCATCCGGAAGCTGATGGTGCCGCGCGGGGTGACGACCACGTAGAGCCCGTCACGGTCGGCGACCTTGTAGAGCGAAGCCTGCGGCTTCAGTCCTCGTAGCGTGCCATCTGACAGCATCGGCTATCCCTCCTTGGCGGAGAATTCTACCGTCAGCAGAAAGAAGCGGCTATATCGACGCCAAGTGCTTGTCCTGTATGACTTTTATTGTCTTTTCTATACCGTCACGACTTGATCTATTGTGACGGTAGAAATTTCGGGGACCCTAGCCACTCAGGATCTACCGCCAGAACTACCGTCAATTCGAACCTCATCCCCCCGATAGTCCCCGATAGATCTGGACAGACGTATATCCATACATATCAACAACTTAAGACCGTTTCTCGACTGTCTTCGATAGTCCCCGAAAGACGCCGAATCATTCCCACTCAATCGTCGCCGGCGGCTTGGAACTGACGTCGTACGTCACCCGGTTGATGCCCCGGACTTCGTTGATGATGCGGCTGGACACCTTCTTCAGCAGCGCGTACGGCAGCTCCGCCCAGTCGGCGGTCATGAAGTCGCTGGTTTGCACAGCGCGCAGGGCCACCACGTAGTCGTAGGTGCGGCCGTCACCCATCACGCCCACGCTCTTGACCGGCAGGAACACGGTGAAGGCCTGGCTGGTCAGGTCGTACCAGCTCTTGCTCGTGGCGGGGTCGATGGTGCGGCGCAGTTCTTCGATGAAGATGGCGTCAGCCCGACGCAGCAGGTCGGCGTAATCCTTCTTGACTTCGCCCAGGATGCGCACGCCCAACCCCGGGCCAGGGAAGGGGTGGCGGTAGACCATCTCGTGCGGCAGGCCCAGGGCCACGCCGAGTTCGCGCACTTCGTCCTTGAACAGGTCGCGCAGCGGCTCCAGCAGCTTCAGGCCCAACTGCTCAGGCAGGCCGCCCACGTTGTGGTGGCTCTTGATGGTGGTGGCCTTCTTGGTCTTGGCGCCGCCGGACTCGATGACATCCGGATAGATGGTGCCCTGCGCCAGGAACGTCGCGCCTTTGACGGCGCGACTCACGTCCCCGCCCTTGTGACCACCCTCCCCCACCTTAAGCTTGGCGGCCTCGGCCTTGAACACATCGACGAACAGGCGCCCGATGATCTTGCGCTTGGCTTCGGGGTCGCTCACGCCGGCCAATTCGCGCAGGAACAGCTCGCTGGCATCCACGCGCACCACCTTGGCGTGCAGCTTTCCCGCAAACATGTCCATCACCATGTCGCCTTCGTTCAGGCGCAAGAGGCCATGATCGACGAAGACGCAGGTGAGCTGGTCGCCAATGGCACGGTGGATCAATGCCGCCGCGACGCTGGAATCGACCCCGCCTGACAGGCCGAGGATCACCTCTTCGTCACCCACTTGCTCGCGAATGGCGACCACCGCCTCAGCAATGTGGTCACGCATCACCCAGTCCGGTCGGGCACCACAGATGCCCAGCACAAAGCGCTCCAGCATCGCCCTGCCCTGCAACGTGTGCGTTACCTCGGGGTGGAACTGCACGGCGTAGTAACCGCGCGCCTCGTCGGCCATGCCGGCGATGGGGCAACTGGGCGTGCTGGCCATCAGCTTGAAGCCTGGGGGCAACTCGGTGACCTTGTCGCCATGGCTCATCCACACCTTGAGCATGCCGTGGCCCTCGGCCGTGCGGAAGTCCTCGATGCCATCGAACATGCGGGTGTGGCCGCGCGCCCGCACCTCGGCGTAGCCAAACTCGCGGTGCGTGCTCGCCTCCACCTGTCCGCCCAACTGCACTGCCATCGTGAACATTCCGTAGCAGATGCCCAGCACCGGGATGCCCAGTTCCCACACGCAAGCCGGCGCGCGCAGTTCGTGCTCCTCGTAGGTGCTGGCGTGGCTGCCGGAGAGGATGATGCCCTTCGGTGCAAAGCTGCGAATGAAGGCTTCGCTGACGTCGTTGGGATGGATCTCGCAGTAGACGTGCGCCTCGCGCACACGGCGCGCAATCAGCTGCGTGACCTGGGAGCCGAAGTCGAGGATGAGGATCTTGTCGTGCAGGGTCATCTTGTGGACCTGAAGTGGAGCCAGGCCAGCAGCAGGGCCGTGAACTGCAATACCGCGCCAAAGTACAGCGGTGCACCGATGCGCCAATCGCCCTGGGGCAGATGCGACACCGCCATCAGCACGGGGGAGGCCAACACAGGCGCCACCACCGCCGTCAGGCTGTTGAGCGAGCTGACCGACCCCATGGTCTGACCCTGGGTCCTCGCGTCTGCGGCGGAGGACACCAGGCTTTGAACCGAAGCCGTCACGGTGAAGCCCAGAAGGTTGGCAAAGATGATGGCGTACATCATCCAGCCCTGCGAAGCCAAGCCCCATAGGAAGTAGGCGCAGGTGGAGGACACCAGCCCCATCACCACCAGACGTCGCGGCGGGAAGCGTTTGAGAAGCTTGCCCAGGAGAAAGCCCTGGACGATGACCGACACCACACCCACCGCCGCCAGGGACCAGCCGTTGGCCTGCGTATCCCAGCCGAACTTGAAGGTGTTGTGCAACACCCAGACGTTGTAGAGCACCCCCTGGGCCAGGCCCGTGCAGGCGATGACGCCCACCACCTTACCAATGCCCGGCAGGCCCACCAGTGCCGTGAAGGCCTTCAGGGGGTTGGCCGCCTTCCACTCGAACGGACGGCGCTTCTCAGGGGGCAGCGACTCCGGCAGCACCCACCAGCCATAAGCCAGGTTCAGCAGCGACAACCCGCCCGCGACGAAGAAGGGCAGATGGATGTCGATGGCACCCAGCAGACCGCCCGCCGCGGGGCCGATGATGAAGCCGAGACCGAACATGGCCCCCAGCATGCCAAAGCGCTTGGCACGGCCCTCGGGCGCCGTGATGTCGGCCACGTAGGCGTTGGCCACCGCGGCATTGGCCTGCATGGCCCCGCCCACCAGGCGCACCGCGATCAGCATCCACAGGCTGGTGGCCAACGCCGTGGCGAAGAAGTTCAGCGCCAGCCCGCAGAAGCCCAGCAGCAGCACCCGGCGCCGGCCCCAGGCGTCCGACAGGGCCCCCAGCAGCGGCGCTCCGAAGAAGTTGGCGATGCCGAAGGCGAAGCTGACCACCCCCACCCAAAAGGCCTGATCTGACGGCGAGATGCTGAAGGTGCCGATGAGCGCAGGCAGCACCGGCACGATGATGCCGATCGACACCATGTCGATCAGCACCGTGATGAGGATGAAGGGCATGGCCGCCTGACGGCGGCGGTCGTCCACCGGTGCGGAGCCGATATCGGTCACCGGCGGGGTCTCATTCGCTGCGGTAATTGGGGGCTTCCTTGGTGATCTGCACGTCGTGGACGTGGCTCTCGCGGATGCCTGCCGAGGTGATCTCGACGAACTCGGACTTGCCGTGCATCTGTTCGATGCTGGCGCAGCCGCAATAGCCCATGGACGCTCTCAAGCCGCCCGCCATCTGGTAGACGATGGCCACCATCGAGCCCTTGTAGGGCACGCGGCCCTCGATGCCCTCCGGCACCAGCTTGTCGGCGTTGGGGTTGACCGTCTCGTCGGCTTCCTGGAAGTAGCGATCGGCCGAGCCGGCCTTCATGGCCCCAATGGAGCCCATGCCGCGGTAGCTCTTGTAGCTGCGCCCCTGGTAGAGGATGACCTCGCCCGGTGCCTCTTCGGTGCCTGCGAACATGCCCCCCATCATCACCGTGCTGGCGCCTGCCGCCACCGCCTTGGCGATGTCGCCGGAATACCGTACGCCGCCATCGGCAATCAAGGGCACACCGCTGCCACGCAGGGCGGTGGCCACGTTGTCGATGGCAGTGATCTGCGGCACGCCAACGCCCGCCACGATGCGTGTGGTGCAGATCGAGCCGGGCCCGATGCCGACCTTGACAGCGTCGGCGCCCGCCTCCACCAGAGCCGTGGCAGCGGCCCCTGTGGCGATATTGCCGCCAATCACGTCCACCTGCGGGAAGTTGCGCTTGACCCAGCGCACGCGCTCGATCACGCCCTGGCTGTGGCCGTGTGCCGTGTCGACCACGATGGCATCCACGCCCGCACGCACCAGCAGTTCCACCCGCTCTTCGGTGCCCTCGCCCACTCCGACAGCCGCGCCCACGCGCAACTGGCCACGGGCATCTCGCGCAGCGTTGGGAAAGTCGGTCTGCTTGGTGATGTCCTTGACTGTCATCAGCCCGCGCAGTTCGAAGGACTCATTGACCACCAGAACACGCTCCAGGCGGTGACGGTGCATCAGGGCCTTGCCCTCGTCAATGGAGGCGCCCTCGTAAACCCAGATCAATCGCTCGCGCGGGGTCATCACCTCGCGCACCGGGATGTCCAGACGGCTCTCAAAGCGCAAGTCACGGTTGGTGACGATGCCCACCACCGTCTTGCCTTCGAGCACCGGGAAGCCCGAGAAACCGTGCTGGCGGGACAGCGCGATGACCTGCTGCACTGTCGCGTCGGGGGTGATCGTGATCGGGTCGCGCAGCACACCTGATTCGTAGCGCTTGACCCGGGCCACTTCAGCCGCCTGCTGGCGCGGACTGAGGTTCTTGTGGACGATGCCCACGCCGCCTTCTTGCGCAATGGCGATTGCCAACCGGGCTTCAGTGACCGTGTCCATGGCCGCGGACACCAGCGGCAGGTTCAGGCGGATGTTGCGGGACAACCGGGTGGAGAGATCGGTGTCACGGGGCAACACCTGGGAGTAGGCGGGCACCAGCAACACATCGTCGAAGGTGAGCGCTTTGCCGAGAAGGCGCATGGCCGGAAGGACTCCAGGGACAAAGCGAGATTATAGAAAGCCAAGGCGGCGGGACTGCCTCGACAACACACCTGCATGTGCCAATACCGATGGGCAAGCAAGGCACAACAGCGCTGTGCATCGCCGGCCCCAGGTAAGGGCCCTGCGTTCGCTCAGGGCGCCGACTTCACACGCCGCGCGGGCGCAGAGTCCTGACGGTAGCGCAGGCGGCGCGCTTCCTTGGGGTCACAGCGCAGCGGCCGGTAGGCCTCCACGCGGTCACCGTCCTGGAGCACGGTAGACCCAGGTTGACGGCGGCCCCACAGGCCGGCATCCCAATCGCCTGCGGCCAGGAAGGACGCCCTCGGATCGGCAGCAGCCTGCTGCAGAGCCTGCTGCAACGTGGAGCCTGGTGGCAGTTGGAGGGGCAAGTTCACCACCTGGCGCGCTGCCGGACTGCAGACAAATTCAACGCGGATCATCGAGCGCCATACACCTGCTCAGCGCGGCTGACGAAGGAGTCGACGAGGGTGTTGGCCACCTTGTCGAACACCGGGCTGACCACCAGTTCCAAAGCGCGGCTGGAAAATGCGTAACGCAGGTCCAGTTCCACCCGGGAGGCCGGACGGTTCGTACCCGCGGAGGCGATGGGCCGGAAGGACCAGACCCCGTCCAGCTCCGAAAACGGCCCGTCCACCAGGCACATGCGCACGGCCTCGTCCGCAAGGTGTTCATTGCGCGTGGTGAAGGCGTGACGCACGCCGGCATAGGCCAAGCTCAGGCGGGCCGTGACGGCGCCTTCGCTGCGCTCAAGCAATTCCGCGCGGCTGCACCAGGGCAGAAACTCGGGATAACGCTCGATGCCCGTCACCAGGTCGTACATCTCCCTGGGTGAGTACCACAGAAGGACCGACCGTTTGACGTGCTTCATACAATCAAGCCATTGTAGGCAAGGGGTCCGAGGGATCCATTCCAGGGTCCACTCATCCGATGTCACAGCAAGTCCCCCACATTGCGGAAAACCGCCGCGCACGGTTCGAATACCACATCGAAGAGGCCTACGAGGCCGGGCTGGTGCTGGAGGGCTGGGAGGTCAAGGCTGTCCGCGCCGGACAGGTGCAACTGACGGATGGCTATGTACTGGTGCGGGATGGAGAGCTCTACCTGATCGGTTGCCGCATCAACGCGTTGCGCGAGGCCTCCACCCACGTCAATCCGATGGCGGACCGCACACGCAAGCTGCTGATGCACAAGGACCAGATCCGCCGGCTGGTGGGCAAGGTGGAGCAGCGCGGCTTCACGCTGGTACCCCTGAACCTGCACTACAAGGGCGGCAGGGTCAAGGTGGAGGTCGCTCTGGCCAAGGGCAAGGCGCAGCACGACAAGCGCAACACCGAGAGGCAGCGCGACTGGGACCGCGAGAAGCAGCGCCTGATGCGGCACAAGGTCTCATCGCCCGCGGCAGGCTGAAGAGCAGGCTGCATAGCGCGCACCCGCCGGCTACCTCATCAGCAAGCAGAGCCTCGCTAGACTCTGTGGGGCTCCGGCGATTAGGCTGGCGTCAGCAGTGCTCGGACCTCAACAGCGCTCAGAAGGCTTGCTGAAGCGCCTGTTGCATGTCCGACCGCAGATCTTCCACCGCCTCCAGGCCGATGGAGAAACGCACCAAGTGTCCCGGCAGACAGTGGGCGGGTTCCCGCATGGCGGGCAGGTCGTAGGGCACGGCCAAGCTCATCGGCCCGCCCCAGGAGTAGCCCAGATGGAACAGTTGGAGGGCATCGACGAAGGCATCCACCTGCCGCGCCTCCAAACGCGCATCGAACATGACCGAAAACAACCCGGCGGCAGCCTTGCAATGGCGCCTCCAGTGCTCGTGACCCGGAGAGCCGGGAACCGCAGGATGCAGCACCTGCGTGATCTGCGGCTGGCCGCCGAGCCAGGCCGCCAGCGAGCGCGCGGACTGGTCATGAGCGTCATAGCGCACCCGGATGCTGGGCAGCGAGCGCAGCACCAGCTCACAGTCGTTCGCGGCCACGCCGATGCCCAAGGTGGCGTGGGCCTGGTGAATCCGCTGGTGCAGCGCTTCATCGCGCGTCACGACCGAGCCCATGAGCACGTCCGCCCCGCCTGAGGGGTACTTGGTCAGCGCGTGCATGGAGATGTCCACGCCGACATCAAAGGCGTTGAAGGCCAGACCTGCCCCCCAGGTGTTGTCCAAGGCACACACCGCACCTTGTGACTTGGCCGCCGTCACCAGCGCCGTGAGGTCAGGAAACTCCATGGTCACCGAGCCCGGCGCCTCCACCCACACCAGGCGGGTGTTCGGGCGCAGCATGGCCGCCAGCCCGGCAGGGTCCATCGGGTCGTACAGGCGCCACGAGATACCCCATCGGCTGAGCAAGGCCCGCGCCTGCTCCTTGGACGGGCCGTAGACGTTGGCCGGCAGCAGCACCTCGTCACCCGCCTTGAGAAAGGCCATGTTGACGATGGTGATCGCAGCCAGCCCGCTGGGCGCCAACTCGCAGTGCAGCCCGCCTTCCAGGCTGGCGATGCGCTGCTCGAGGGTGTAGGTGGTGGGCGTACCGTGCAGCCCGTAGGTGTAACCCTTCTTGCCCTGCAGCATGCGCGAGCGCAGGGCTGCCACATCCTTGAACATGACCGTGGACGCCTTGTGCACGGCAGGAGGAAAGGCCTCGAACCCCGTCGGCGGGCTGTACGGATGGTGGATCTGCTGGGTGATGGGGTCCTGAGGGGTCAGGCCGTGACCGGCGAGGCCGGCCTGTTCAGGGAGTTTCTGCGTCATGTCTTGCTTGTCTCCAGCACTGGACTTCAGGGGCCGCCACCGCGTCATGCGGGCTGTCAGATCGGCTGCGCCACCAGATCGTGGCCCTGCGTGGCCACCACGCGGGCCTTGGTGAACTCGCCCACCTTCAAGGTCTTGGAGGCCTTCTCGGGCGGCAGCAGGTGGACGGTACCGTCAATCTCGGGTGCATCGGCATAAGAGCGCCCTGCTCCGCCCTTGCGGCCCAGGGCCGGCGCCGAATCCACCAACACCTGCATGGTGGCCCCCACGCGCTCCCGCAACTTGGCAGCCGAGACCTGCTCGGCCACCGCCATGAAGCGCGCACGCCGCTGTTCGCGTTCGGCCAGAGGCAGCAGACCGGGCAACTGGTTGGCTGCCGCACCCTCCACGGCGGAATAGGCAAAGCACCCCGCGCGGTCGATGCGTGCTTGCTGCATGAAGTCGAGCAGGGTTTCGAACTCGGCCTCGGTCTCACCCGGAAAGCCGGCAATGAAGGTGGAGCGCACCACCAACTGCGGGCAGACGGCGCGCCAACGCTCCAGACGCTCCAGGTTGCGCTCCCCGCTGGCGGGGCGCTTCATGCGCTTGAGGACGTCGGGGTGGGCATGCTGGAACGGAACGTCCAGGTACGGAAGGATGCGGCCCTCGGCCATCAGCGGCAGCACCTCGTCCACGTGCGGGTAGGGGTAGACGTAATGCAAGCGCACCCAGGCCCCGTAAGGCTCGGCCAGCAAGGCCAGCCTCTCGCACAGGTCCACCAGCCGCGTCTTGACGGGCTGGCCGTCCCAGAAGCCGGTACGGTACTTGACGTCCACCCCGTAAGCGCTGGTGTCCTGGCTGATGACGAGCAGCTCCTTGACACCAGAGTCGAACAGCGCCCGCGCCTCATTGAGCACATCACCAATGGGGCGCGACACGAGGTCGCCGCGCATGCTAGGGATGATGCAGAAGGTGCAACGGTGGTTGCAGCCTTCGCTGATCTTGAGGTACGCGTAGTGGCGTGGGGTGAGCTTGATGCCGGCCACGCCTCGCGCCTCGGGCACCAGATCGATGAAAGGATCGTGGGGCTTGGGCACGTGCAGATGCACCGCGTCCATCACCTCTTGTGTCGCATGAGGGCCGGTGACGGCCAGCACCTTGGGGTGCACTTCACGAATCAGGTTGCCGCCACTGTGCCCGGCTTTGGCGCCCAGGCAACCCGTGACGATGACACGCCCGTTCTCCGCCAAGGCTTCGCCGATGGTGTCCAGGCTCTCCTTGACCGCATCGTCAATGAACCCGCAGGTGTTGACGATGACCAGGTCGGCTCCCGCGAAGGTCTTGCGGGTCTCGTAACCCTCGGCACGCAGCTGGGTCAGGATCAGTTCGGAATCCGTCAGCGCCTTCGGGCAGCCCAGCGAAACAAAGCCGATGCTCGGTGCCGGGCGTGGCGGCTGAAGAGGTTGTGGGTCGGTCATCTGCTTGTTTCAGGGGCCTCAGCGGCGAGCCGGCAAAGGGCCACGTTGCTCAAGGCTGAGCGGGGGGCTTTCCCGGAAATCCGGGCATACCTGCAAACAAACCCGCAGAGTTGCGCTGCAGTTGCTCCTGCATCTGCGCAAACAACGAACCGGATTGCTCCAGGTACTGGTTCATCAGGTTCTGCATCATCGTGGGCGACTGACCCTGCAGCCAGTGGGTCCAGGCCTCGGGGGTGAAGGCTGCAGGGTCGTACAGGCCCTTGGCCGGCGGGGCAAAACGGGCCTGCAGTTCCACGAAAGTCTGCAGGTTCTTCTCCAGGTAGGCCCCCATCATGCCCTGCATGGCGTGGCCATAGAAGCGGATCAGCTGCGCCAACATCTGGGTGGAGAAGATGGGCATGCCCTCCGTTTCCTCTTCCAGGATGATCTGCAGCAGGATGCTGCGGGTCAGGTCTTCCCCTGTCTTGGCCTCCCGCACCTCGAAGGGATCGCCCTGCATCACCATGCGCTTCACGTCAGCCAGTGTGATGTAACTGCTGGACTGCGTGTCGTAGAGCCGGCGGTTGGGGTACTTCTTCAGCACCCGTGGCCCCGCAGGCGGCGGGGTTGCCGCAGCCGAAGCCGCAGCACGTCGTTGTGGGGCCATGGTGCGTTTCTCCCGGTGCAGACTTGCGCTGGATTCTAGAAGCCGCCCAGCGGCAGCGGAGCGGAAAAAAGGCCGGCTAGCGCCGGCCTTGAGTCCGAGGGGCCGCAAAGCGCCGAAGGGCTTGCGGCCATTCAGCGCGCAGGCTCAATCGGCTTGAGCAACCACCTGCACGGAGACGTCGACCACGACGTCCGTGTGCGCGGCCACGGCCACGGTGAACTCACCCACCGTCTTCAATGGGCCCGCCGGCATACGCACTTGCGCCTTGGCCACACCCAGACCCATCTTGGTCAGGGCTTCGGCGATGTCGTGGTTGGTCACCGAGCCAAAAAGACGTCCATCCACGCCCGCCTTTTGAGCAATGCGCACCACCTTGCCAGAGATCTGCGCACCCAGTGCCTGCGCGGCGGCCAGTTTCTCTGCGGCCACCTTTTCCAGTTCGACCCGGCGCGCCTCAAATTCCTTGAGTGCCGCATCCGTGGCGCGGCGCGCACGGCGTGTGGGAATCAGGAAGTTGCGGGCGTAGCCGTCCTTGACCTTGACCACATCACCCAGGTTGCCCAGGTTGGCCACCTTGTCCAGAAGAATCACTTGCATGTCAGTCTCCTCAGACCTTGTGGAGATCAGAGTACGGCACCAGGGCCAGGAAGCGCGCGCGCTTGATGGCGGTGGTCAGTTGCCGCTGGTAGATGGCGCGCGTGCCGGTCAGGCGAGCGGGCGTGATCTTGCCGTTCTCACCGATGAAGTCACGCAGGATGTCGACGTCCTTGTAGTCGATCTCTTCGACGCCGGCAACCGTGAAGCGGCAGAACCGCTTGCGCCGGAACAGCAGCGACTGCTGGTTGCGCTTGGGGCGCTTGTCCTTGGAAAACTTGCCTTTACCGCGTGGTGGGGGCATGGTGAACTCCTTGATACTGAAACGTTGAACTGTGCCGGACCGGCCAACTCACAGGGCCAGGTCCGTGATGTGAAACAGAATGCCTTTGCCGTTTCGGGCCGGTGCCAGGAATCCCGAAGCCGTGAGAGGTGAACCCAGTGACAGAGCCGCCACTTTGGACACCAGCGACCCGATCACCACGGCACGCAATTCCAGCGTCACCTTGCGAGCCTGCCCTTCGTGCGACACCTCGGACTCATGCTGCAGTTGCAGATCGAGCGCCGGCAGACCGGCGGGTGTGTAGCGAAGCGCGCCCCGCTCAGCCAACGATGCTTGCAGAACCAGACGGTTCAAGATGCCATCGCCAGCCGGGATGAAGCTGTGGTCTGCGCCCTCCAGGCCCTCAGGCCTGAGCCTCCTGGACAGCCTTGCGGGACTCTTCGCGCTCCACCACCTTCATCATGACGGAAGGAGCGGTTTCGGCCTTGGCCTTGGCCACGGTCAGGTGGCGCAACACGGCGTCGTTGAAGCGGAAGCCCGTTTCCAATTCCGTCAGGGTCTCGTGGCCGCACTCGATGTTGAGGCAGAGGTAGTGAGCCTTGGCGAGCTTCTGGATCAGATAGGCCAGCTGGCGCCGACCCCAGTCCTCGACCCTGTGCACCTTGCCGCCGGCGTTGGTGATGAGGGTCTTGTAACGCTCCAGCATCGCTGGAACCTGCTCGCTCTGATCCGGATGGATCAACAGAACGATCTCATAGTGACGCATGAACACTCCTTGTGGATTCCGTGAAAGGAAGCTGCCCCGAAAGCGTCGAATCACACGGGTGCAGCAAGGCGAAAAGCCCACGATTATAGGCGTAAAAAGCACAACGCCCTCCTGAACGAACCGGAGGGCGTTGGAAAGATTGCGCAACGTGCTGGCCGCCCTTGGGCGAACCGGCCTGCGCGCGTGGTGGTCAAGACACCATCAAGCCCTGGAGGTGTTCAGGTTCGGGTAGCGCACATGCTCTACCAGTTCCTGCACCTCCGCCTTCGGTGCCGGAGTGATAAGGCTCACGATGATGATGACCGCAAAGCCCAACGGCACGCCAAACACGCCAGCAGAGATTGGAGAGATCCCCCACCAGATGTTGTCAGCCACCGGTGACGTCACACCGAACACGCTCCTCAGCCACGGCTGGGTGGTAGCCATGTAATAGAACGTGATGCCAATCCCGGACACCATGCCGAGGACCGCCCCCCACTTGCTTGCTCTCTTCCAGAAAATGCCCAGCACCAAGGCGGGGAAGAATCCCGCAGCAGCGAACGAGAAGGCTGCAGAGACCAGGAAGAGAATGTCAGCAGGCTTCTGCGCTGCCACCATGGCTGCCGCCAGCGCTACCACCAACAACAACACTTTCGAGATCATCACCCGACGCGAGGTGGACGCGTTCGGGTCGATCATCTTGTAGTACAGGTCGTGGGACAGCGCGTTGGCGATCGTCAGCAGCAGGCCGTCAGCAGTGGACAGCGCGGCAGCAAGGCCGCCTGCAGCCACCATCCCGGACACCACGTAGGGCAGGCCCGCGATGGCTGGCGTCGCCAGCACGATGATGTCGCCACCGATTCGGATTTCGCCCAACTGCAGGATGCCATCTTTGTTGACGTCAACCACAGACAGAAGCGCGGGATCCACCCGGTTCCACGCGGCTATCCATTCTGGAAGTTTGTCAAACGGCGTGCCCACCACCATCGTGAACATCTCGTACTTGACCAATACGGCCAGTGCAGGCGCCGTGAAATACAGGAGAAAGATGAAGAACAGCGACCATGTCACCGACTGCCGCGCTTCCTTGACGGACGGAGTGGTGTAGTAGCGCATCAAGATATGCGGCAACGCGGCCGTTCCCACCATAAGGCAGAACACCAACGCCAGGAAGTTCCGGCGGGACTCGTTGAACGCCTTCTGCGCTGCGGCATCGCCATCAGGGTTTCCAGCAAACTGCGCGGCGTGGCGAGGCATGCCAGCTAACGGCTTCGCCCGGGCATCAGCGGCAGCCTTGGCCTTAGTCCATGCGTCCTTGGCTGAAGCGTCATCCTTGGGCATGCTGGCCAGCGCCTTCTCAGCTGCCTGGACCTCTGCCAACGGCGCATTGGCCGCCTTCAAGTCTTCCACCTTCTTGGCAGCAGCGTCCTTGTCGGCTTTCAGCGCCGCAGGTACGTCCTTGAGCTTGGCGGCCAAATCATCCGATTGCTTCTTGAAGATCGCGATGACTTCCTTTTCCTTGGGGTCGTCGATCAGCCTCTTCTCTTGCTCGGTGACCTTCTGGAGTTGGAAACCATAGATGGCCTGAGGAATAGGCACGCCCGTCTGCTTTACGGACAGCCACACCACCGGGATCATGTAAGCAATGATCAGGATGATGTACTGCGCCACCTGCGTCCAGGTGACCGCCCTCATACCGCCGAGGAACGAACAAACCAGAATGCCGCCCAGACCGACGAAGATGCCGATCTCGAAAGGAATGCCGGACAGCCGGGTGGTAATCAGACCCACTCCATAGATCTGTGCAACCACGTAAGTGAAGGAGCACAGAATGGCGATGAGAATGCCCACTAGGCGAGCAGCATTGCCCTCGTACCGTGCTCCCAGGAAGTCGGGAATAGTGAACTGTCCGAACTTGCGCAGATAGGGAGCCAGAAACAGCGCGACCAGACAGTAGCCGCCTGTCCAGCCCATGATGAAGGCCAGTCCGCCATAGCCGGTCAGGTACAGCGTACCTGCCATGCCGATGAACGAAGCGGCACTCATCCAGTCCGCGCCTGTGGCCATGCCGTTGTAAATGGCAGGTACGCGACGCCCGGCCACGTAGTACTCCGCGGCATCATTCGTGCGACTCATCACACCAATGCCAGCATACAGCGCCACCGTGGCCAGAAGGAACACCAGACCGATCGTGCTTCGGGCCATCCCCATCTGTTCGAGGATGGCCAGCGCCACGACGAATACCAGGAAGCCCCCGGTGTACCAACCATAGACCTTGTTGAGTTGCTTCTTGAAAGCCGCGTTGGCTTCCTTGTTAGATAAGCCACTATCCGTGTCGAAACTTAGGCCCGCCATGGTCATTCCTCCTCGGCCACGCCGTGTTCCTGGTCCAGCTTGTTCATGTAACGAGCGTAGTACCAGATGATGATCACGTAAACGACCAACGAGCCCTGGGATGCGACCCAGAAGCTGAACGGCCAGCCGAAGAACGTGAAGCTGAGGTCGCGGGCATAGAACCCGACGACATAGGTCACTACAAACCAGATGGCCAGCAAGATCGCCGTGATCCGCAGGTTCTTCTGCCAGTAGCGCTGGTGGTTTTCACTCACCTGCATAACAACACCCCTTTCATGAGGACTGAAACATCCGGCCCCTCTCGAACCGGCCCACCACACGGACCCCGCGCGTCACCGCGCGAACCGCACCCTTTCGGCCCTTGAGGCCACAAGCCTGGCCACCCGTCAAGGGG
>Ga0315907_10001906_pt1 | contig 27446 bp, 28 predicted proteins | sample LakEriMetagenome_3_FD_203525 | JGI IMG/M metagenome (GOLD analysis project Ga0315907, IMG submission 203525) | Freshwater fungal communities from buoy surface, Lake Erie, Ohio, United States - Buoy 12 MA123 | ecosystem: Environmental > Aquatic > Freshwater > Lake > Lake biofilm | place: USA...
CATCAATAAAGATTTCGTTAGATATTGAGAAATCTTCAATTTTACTCAACGTGAAAACGTTGGTTTTGGGATTATATTTACTGGTATGGTCGTAAGCAACTAAGTACCACTTCGACTCATGTTTCTTGAGTATGTAAGGGGATAAAATTTTTCTTTTAGCCTTTTCGCTTATATTTTTTTTATATTCTATTCTTATTGCTTTTTTTTCAATCATTGCATCTACTATTTTTTCTACCCAATAAATCCCTTTATCAATTTTATTTTCACCGATTTCAATTAGGTTTATATTTTCAAGTCTATTTATTTGTCCTCTATAGCTTCGAGTTTTTAGTATTTTGTCAACAGCCATTGTATAGCTTCGACTTAGAGCACTTGGAAACTGCTCAAAAAAACTTTTCGCCATGAACAATAAATTTTCTTCCTCACGGTGTATGAAATCTTTAAAAAGTCTATAAGCTACTGGTTTTCTTGACTTTGCTTCAGCATAGTAATAACCCGATTTACTAGTTTTAATTTTTATTTTGCCATCAGTATCGTCATCGACTAGTTCTTTTAATTTTTTTACAATAACTTTTGACATATGGTCCGTGATTGGGTTTGTCCCTAGAAGGCGGTTAAAATTGAGTAATTCCGTTAAACCTGGTATTCCAGCAATTTTAGATCCTTCAGCTAGTTTATCATCAAAAACTCGAAGTTTATGTTCAATTTCTTTTGACAGACCTTCCCAAACTTCTTTCTTTTTTGTAGTAGCCATAAAATTCTTTTGAAGTGTAGTTAAATTATACTTTACATTTCGATTATTGCTTGTAAATAAAATTACACTTTATGAATAGAGGCGCAAAGTCATTAATCAATAGTTTGATTATCATTCTTTTGTATTATTTCGCCCTAGTTGGTATAACGCGTCTTTTCTGGAATACAACGAATCAGTACCAATTTGATGGTAGAGTAAAGTTCTTAGGCTATCTGCTGGTATTACTGACCATTATAATTGTTCTAGTGCCTTACTATATTTTCAGCATGCCTATTGTAGAGAGAATTTATCAAGGTATTATAGTAGTTCACTTGTCGGTCCTTTTTCTTGGGTGTAGTTATTATTTTATTTCCAAAAATTAATTTATAAAGTATAGTTTGATTATACTTTACTTTTTTAGAATTGCTGTTCTTTGAATTTTGGCTTAGATCAAATTGTAAAAAAATTAAAAAAACAAAAACACATATTATGCTTAAAATCATCCGCTTCAAGTCAGTAACTATTGTAATTATTGGTAAAAAAATTTACTCTACGATTGCTGAAAGAGGGTATAAGTCCTTCATTAAGTTGGAGGGTGTGACTTACTTTGAAACAAAGCGTAAGACACTAACTGATCTTGGATTAAAAGAAATTAGTCAAAAAAAGAGAACTGTAAAATTAACTACTTCTACATCTGTTGGGGAATTTCTAAAAAAGTGTGCTTAGTAGTTAAGCTAAGTTGAGCGCCACTTTGCTCGGTATTTTAAGTTATTCTTTAAAAAATAAAAAATTATGAAAACACTAATAATTCATCCAAATGACTCCTCCACTAATTTTTTGCGAGATGTATATTATTCAATAAACGATTTTACCCTTATTACATCTGGCGAAAAAGCAGAAGTAATTCGGCAAATCAAGAATCATGATCGTATCATGATGATGGGACATGGCACCCCTTGGGGCCTTTTATCGGTAGGTCAATTTGACTGCGTATATATAATAGACGATTCTACAGCTTCTCTTTTGGAGGGGAAAGAATGCGTTTTTATTTGGTGTAATGCGGATAAATACGTTTTAAGGCATAGTTTAAAGGGATTATTTAGTGGTATGTTCATTTCAGAGGTAGGAGAAGCCATAATGATGGGTCTTCCGTTGATTCCTCAAAAAACTGTGGATGAATCAAATTATTTCTTCTCAAAAGTACTTGGCCAAGGAATAGAGCGTGGTTTATATCATGCATATCATATGATGTTAGGCTTTTATGAAACCTTGGCTAATCGAAATATTGTGGCGAAATATAATGTACAGCGTTTATACCTTGTTCTTTAATTCTTGAATTTATATATATTTCTCTTAAATTACTTAATACGATCACTTCTTATAACATTAGACCCAAAATTTATTTAAAATGGATAATGGATTTTTAATTCAGATTACAAATAAATCAAATGTATTTAAACAGGCCCATCTGTTCTCATATGAATTACCCGAAGGTGTTTATATTCAAACATTGAATGGTTCATATGATTTCAATGCATTACATAAAACTGCAATCAATCAACCTTTTGCGGGTAATTCAATAACTTCAAACTATAGTGATATTATTCAGTTGGAGATAATAAATGATGGTGTTTGTAAGCATCTGGAACTTCTTGGTCGTTTTGAAGGAGAGATGATCAAAGTGGATGGAAATGAGAATTCAATAAAAATAAACTGCCCACCACACTCTGTTTTTACCATAAGGCTGTTTTTTCTACATTCTTAATATTCTTAATCCAAATGTCAGCTTCCCTATTTTTCATACATCTCAAAAGTTAACTTTTTAAGTTTTCCGTTATCTGTTTTGGTTGTTATCTGAACACGTTAGGTTTGTTATAGATAAGCTATCCTCGATGCATATGTATTTATGGACCCCGAAGAGGTGAGATACCTGACAAGAGAATGGATTGAAGAATACAACTACCGAAGACCTCATGAGGCCTTGAACAATCTAACGCCGGATGAATGGAAAAGGAAACTAGAAATTACCGAAATTCACAAACTAAACACTGTCTATTAAAAGGGGTACTTACAATGCTGTAAGTACCCCTAAATTCAAACATTTTTGCTAACTATAAATGGCTGGACTTTTGGGAATCTCAAACCTGGCCACAAGAGAAACTAATAAGCAATAGAAAAGAGAGCTGAATTTATTTCGTTTTTATGGTTGGATTATAATTAGAACAAAAGTTTAAGATCAATGTATGTTATATGATAGACGTATGCGAATAAATCTTCCGCGTTGTTGTTGGTAGGGAACTGTTTGATCTGTTATCGGGGTGTCTTTAATACCATTAAATAGATTAAAAGATCCATTAGCTAAGCCAGGCCCTGCATGATAATACAATTGATCAAAAAGGTTTTCAACACTAAGATCCATTCTTAGATATGGGAATGATCTGAGTGATAATCCAAGATTTCCATTAAAGATCATGTAATCGGGAATCGTCCTAGAAGCATTTACGCCAATATTTTTTGGTACCGTTGTACGCTCTCCAACTTGTCTTCCTGCTACATAATTTGTTCTAAAATTTATAGATGCGCGTAATGGACCAGCATGTTCAATATAAGAAGTCAATCCTATATTCAAATGATGCGAAGCAATATCGCCTAAGCGAATGTTTCGACTAGAAGAATCAACAATAGAACGTGTTTGAAAAGGGGCAATAAAACTATAATTAGTATTAAGGAATGTTTTTGAAAACAGAGGGAACGAGATGTTTGTCATTAAACCACTGATCTCGTATTTATTTGAGTGAACATATATTTTTGCCAAAGAGTTGATTGTTTGCAAGGCTATACCATTATTGACCCAGTATTGGAATCCAATGAGATTCCAGTTGAATCCTTTTGTTTGATCAATGTTGGTTTGACCGTTCAGTTCAATACTTATATAATCGATATGCTCTGTTTTCAAATCTGGATTAGCTTTTTTACCTCCATCGGTTGAATATTTAGTCCATTGCGATATGCTTTGAATACCATGAGAATAAATGGCTTTAGCATTGAACACATGATTGTATTGATAAACGAACGTTAAACGTGGGGAGACTTTCGTACCATAGCCACCTGATGTCCGGTTCGTATTTTGATCGCGACGGGCACCGGCTACCATTGAAAACTTATCTGTGATCTTATACGATAATTGTGCATAAAGACCGAGGTCGAAAATGTTATATAAATTTAGTCCCGACACTCGTCCTTCTGCAATACCTTTTTCTTTGGCCAGGAAAATATTTCTTTGTTTGTCTTCAAATGCCTGGGTACTAGTTGCTTTCGTATCAAAATCCTGATATATCAGATAATCCCCTGGTGTTTGTGTGTATCGTAGATCGATACCACTCGACAAGTGCAGTTTTTCATTTTTGCTGGAATAAAAATAACGTAATTCATTCCTAGCTTGCAATGCTTTGTAAAAATAGTATCTGTTTCTCCAGCCATGTTCAAAAAATGCCAATCCAGGTTTACCTAGAAGTAATGAATCGGGGTATAATAAATGAGCAAAATGAAGGTTGGTAGAGGCCTCACCAAAGGCCATTAAATTTACCCGATTCGATTCTCTATCAATACTGTGGATACTGAATGTAGTAAGATTTGTGATCTCTGAACGGTCACTTAATTTTTTCTGCATATTAGCATAGACCGTTGTATTCACAGGGGCCCACTTCGATCCATTTTTAGCCCCAGCTTCGTTTAGATCTGGGTAAATATTATTTCCTTCAATTAATTTCCAGTGACGAATACCAAACGTAAATCCACCGGATTTCATTTTTAGGCCGAGATAATAATTTTCGGTAGAATTTGCATAGCCAACAGGTGCACCATTGACCATTCCAGTATAGGCTGCCTTATCTAACTGACGAGCTCGATTGATCCCTTCTTGGGTGAGTGCTATTTGGGTGTAGTTTCCAGAGGCATCCCTTCTTACCGTATAGTATGGGTGTACCAATGGCAGTTTCATATCGATAAAGTACTTTGATAATCCTCCGATCCAATTGTTATTGGTCATGAAGAATTTACTATAGCTGAATGAATCGATATCACTTGGTTCATAGTCATAGAATTCTCCTTTCATTTGGTGTTCATCGGATTTGTAATATTTGCCTGTTATTTGTATGCTTATATCAGCGCCAGGCTTTCCTTTAACATTCAGTGTCAAATCAGCTGACCTGGTTTTGAATCCTCCTTGTAAAACATTTCCATATAATGACAGTCTAGATGGCTTCTCTTTTTTCAAGAGAGGATCGTTCAAGTGTTCATCTGGTTCTACGGTTATGATGTTGATGGCTCCAGCCATTCCTCTGGCACCATACATGCTGGAAACTGGACCATAGATCACTTCAATTTCTTTTATTGCAGATAACGGATATTGCCTGGAGATATTAGCCACATTCAGATATAGATCATTTTCTTCTACTCCATCCACCATCACTAGTGTTCGTTCTGTATTATCCTGTCGAAAACCCAATTGAAAAAAATTGGCGTAACTTTTCCCATAAAGCTTATTGATATCAAACCCTGGAATATCTTGAAGTACTTCAATGATATCTGTATAGCCTCTTTCTATGATTTGCTTGCGTGTGATTTTTATGACAGATGAAGGGGCCATTGATATGTTTTCTGTTTTTTTAGAAACAGAAATGACATTTTGCGATTCTTGAGCAAATCCTTGTTCAACAAAAAATAATAGTAAAAGGGTGCTAGATAGAATAGAACGTATCATGGATTTTAAGATATGAGTGATCATATGTAATTTAAATAAAATTATCAATAATTCTAATGAGAATTGTAGCAAATATGTATTCTGAATATTATCGATGATTTACCAGAAAATTTCTTGCGGTATGGTGTGATTATTCTATAACTGAAGAAAAGGTTATAGCTGTATTGGAGCAGATTATTCTGGCACGAGGTAAACCCAAACAGATGCTTATGGATAATGGATCAGAGTTCATAAGTAAAGATTTTGATCGATGGGCATATGAAAATAATGTTACCTTAAATTATTCGCGTCCAGGAAAACCAACGGATAATCCATTCATTGAATCATTTAATGGTAGCTTCCGGGATGAGTGTTTGAATGTGAATTGGTTTCTGTCAATGGAAGATGCAGAAGAGAAAATGGAGACTTGGCGAAACGATTACAATCACTTCAGACCACATAGTTCGTTGAACAATATGACACCGATAGAGTTCATAAAATCACGCCCGAATTCTACAATTAACAGTGTCTGAAATATGGGATAGGGTCAATTATTGCAACATCAAGATCGAAAATTTTAGGTAAATAATGACTAAAGAATTATTCACCCCCTTTATGTTTTGCATATAAATCTTGACAAACTTTATCCATCGCTTTAAAAAGACGCATATCAAGGTCCTCTTCCCTTGACATACCCGTTAATGTTAGTACAGCGGTGTAAAGGATCTCATTTTCTTTACGGGTAATGCGTTCTAGAAAATGAATTTTTGTACTCCCTTTTGGCGATTCGGAAACAATGATCTCTTGGGTGTTTTCGTCGATAGCAAATAACTTACTCATGTATAGTATAATTTATTGGTTGGTCCTTTTTAATGTAAATGGCAACGTCCAGTAGAATTCGTTGTTTTATTTCTACACCGCGCACCTTTTTTGGTTGTTCCTGTGCACTGTTGTGCAGAAGTGCGGGCACTAGATTGAGTACTTTTCCCCTTCCCATCACAACAATCAATGCCTACTTTACGATTGTGTATCTTACAATAACAGCTATTCGATTTACTTCGATTGCATTTTTGACAAAGCAATTGAATATTCGATCGGTCACTCTTACCACCACAGGAGAACGGAACAATGTGATCATATTCCAAGTTAATGGAACTGCCGCAACATTGGCATTTACCACCATCTCGAGTGTATACGATTTTCTTGGTGGTTTGAGAAATGTACCGACTCTGGCTAAAACAGAAAAAGCCGATGAGCAGTAGGGAGAGAGTAAAGAGTAGTTTTTTCATAGGTCTGAAGTTAGCATTCAACCAATTTATACTTTTAGTCTAGTTGCAAGATACTTCTTAGAAATATTTCTTTGAGCTTGCGTTTCTTTGTATCTTAAAAAAAATTGTTTTTTTACCATAATCTGTGATGTTCTTCGAAAATCAAATTTTGAACCAACAATTATCCTAACTTGACTAAAGTATAAAACAGCAGAAATCACTACAATGAGTAGCCATACCAATGTAAATCAGGAGCTTAAAGCGCTAAAAACCCAGAAAGAGGGGCTGGTTTATTTTATCCGTCATTTTGATATTGAGACGATCGACAGCCTGCTGGATGATGACAAAACCTACCAGGATTTTCCCAAGTATTTGTTTGTGCAGAAGCTGGGCCACGCTTTGGATCGGTTTATTGCAGCCAGTGATGGGCATTCGAATACTTATACTGGCACCTGTAGCTCTGCGATATGCAGTATGGGTTGTGGTGGAATACGGTTCATCGGCAATGCATCCGGGTTGTATATGGATTTGATTATCAAGGAAGAAGAGGGAAATGTACTGGATGTTTATGAGTGTCATGTCTTTTGTACAGTATCACCAAAGAAGACGATAGCACAGAAGGTGTGGATTGATAATAAAGATTGGCCGATTTAGTGGTTATAGTTAACTTAGGTTTTGTTCGGAGTGCTTTATTGGACCGTTCTTTGAAGCGGAAAAGTTTAATGTATTCTTGTGGATTGCGCCGTAGCGAATTATTGAATCTGAAACCGATTTGCGTTTTATTCAGGAATTGTTGGGGCGCAAGCAAAGTAAAACCACAGAAATTTACACCCATATAAGCACCCACAGCTTGCAAAAGATTAAAAGCCCATTCGATGACCTATAATGAAAATGTAAACTTAGAAATAGAAATAACTATCAATAAGAATTGCTCAATATATCTGTGCAGCAAGAGAATATGTGCAATTTCATTGCACCAATAGACAAGTTATATATTATTTTAAATAAAAGGAAATGAAAAGATTCAAAAAATACTGGTTTTATCTTTTACTTGCATTAAGCATATCATTAACAATTCTCGTAATTAATGATATTAATGATCCACTTATTCCGCAAATAATACAAGATATAAATAGTGGTGTAATCGGGGCTATTTTAACAACAATTATAACCCTAATTTTACTTTCAAATCAAACTGAAAATCAAGAAAATCTTACGAAGAACTCTGTTGTTTACGAAGAAAAATTAAAAATATTCAACGTTTTTTTAGATACAATTGGTCAATGTTTGGAGGATGGAAAACTAACAGCCGCAGAAACTACAAAAATTATACACAGTTTCTCAGTTCTTAGAATTCATATTTCTACCTCAAATGCTATTAAAATTGAGAATGCAATAGCATCTATTGATAATTCCTTTTTTTACTATGATGAAAACAGTGTTCCAAATTTGTCGAAGTTGATAGAATTATACACAGAAATAGCAAATGTTTTCCGTGCAGAGTTATACGGCGAAAATCAAGGCGAAAGATTAATTGCCTTCGATTTCGAAAACCTAAAAAAGGTTCTTTATCGTAAAAGAATTTCTATTATTAAACCAAGTACATTTAACGAATTATTGAATGAATTAAAAAATCATTCAAAAATTCAACACACATCAACCAAAACGGGAATAACAATTGTATATGAATTAAACTCGGAGCTGTTTGAAACACTACAAATTCTCCACAATTTTATGAGAAATGTTGTTTCTGAACTTTCAAACGAAATACAATTCAAGTTCGAATTGAACACTCAAATAGTTAATGATGAAAAATATTGTGGAATACCTTGGATTAAACTTCATTATAAAGACAATTATTTCGCTTTTTATGGGTTATCTGAAACAAAAAAAATAATGATAGGCCGAATATTACCAGAGCTAAAGCAAGTGGCTTCATTAGAAGTTTTTGAGATCGGTACAATAGAAAAATATAAATTACAGATATTAGAGGAGTATAAGCAGTTAATATTGAGTATAGATTCAAAAAGCAACATATAGCTGCGTGTAAGCAATATTGCCTTGCCGCAGAATTTATCCCGATCTCGGGGCGCAACACAAGGATACATGGCCTACACGCAAATCGTTGCATGTAACTGTAAACAGCTACTTTATTAAAAATGAAATTCTTAAAACGAATATTTCTAATAATCTTAATTCTAACTACAATTGGACTATTATTTGGTGGTTGGTTTTATAGACATTTAGTTACATATAAATCGGTAGGACTTCGAAAAAGTTATTTAGCCAACGAAAAAAACCTTGTAGACTATATTGACTCAAGTGCAAATGAGCAAACTGACCCTGAAATCGAGCAAATCATCAAACTTGGACTTTCTCTTACTTCAAGAAAACTAAACTTCACAGCTGACAAAAACGACATTGACCCAAATAATCTTATTACCTCAAAAACGGCTCATTGTGTTGGTTACGCCTCTTTCTTTGCGACAACTTGCAACTATCTTTTAAATAAATATAATCTTGCCGACACTTGGACTGCAAAACCACAAGTCGGAGAACTTTATTTTCTTGGACAAAATATTAATAAGTATTTCAATTCTCCATTTTTTAAAGACCACGACTTTGTGACAATTGAAAACAAAAAAACAGGAGAAAAATTTGCAGTTGACCCTACTGTGAACGATTATTTGTACATTGAATTTATAACTTATTTAAAATGAAAAACAAAGCGGACGAAAAAACAGCAGCAGGTAACATCAGTTTGGCAATATAGCGGCTGAACTCCTTCTATGAAATATTTGTGTAAAATTCAACACTAATAAATCTATTAAACTTTAGTGCTAAAAATCCTCCCAAATCGCCACACCGAAAACCGTTATAAATAATTTAAATTAAAAAATGAAAGAAGGAATTGTTATTTATTATTTTCCTTTTTTTTCGGAGAAAAGCTACTTCTCGGAAGAAAAAGATATTCATTTAAATAAAATAAATTCATGGCCCTATATAGATTCCTCTTTCAACGACTATTTCTTAAATATATTTTCAAAAAACTCCGATATAAAGTCAATTCATGAAAATATTTTATCCAATGACGACTTCAATTATAATGACGAGTTATGTAATTGTAATTTTTCTTTTGAGACAAAATTAAAATATAAAGATTATAGATACTTAAACGTAATTAAATGTGGATTTCATTTTTACAATTTGAGTGTTGATCAAATTCAAGATGAATCAAAATTAAAGACTAAACAATTATATGAAGTTATATCCTTACTTGATATTCCTGAACTACGCAATAAAACGGAAGAAATAAAAAAGCAATTATTTACTCAAAAAATTAAATTTCAAATTGTACTAGTAGACAACAAAAATCATTCATTCTCTGAGCGGAAATACACATTGCTTGATCTGGCGCTTGATAGAACCTCTGGAACTGCAAAAAAAACAATAGAAAATTCAACATCTCAAAAAAAGGCTCATTCTAAAAATTTTCTACAAAACTTATTAGAAAAATCAATAATTGATCAATACCAAGACTGGACTACAATTATTTCACAGAAGAAAATTATCACGCTTTTTGATTGTGATTCTTCGGAAATCAGATTTAATTTTTTGAATAACTCCGTCCAATTTGGCTTGATATACATTCAAAAAATAGTTATTTCGGAACTTATATCAATCCTTAATCTTTGGGTGAATGAAAATAAATTTGAAAACAATTTGGAATTATCGAAATACTATCTATGGTTTTCCAGAAGTTTTGATTTTAAAATTTTATCTACAAAGAATCTCTATAATGAATATTCTAGATTTTTAGATCAAAATTTAAAAATTAATGAGGAAAAAGGAATTATAAATGAAAAAATTAAAGAAATTGAAGGTATTTTAGAAAAAGAAAAAAATCAATCCAATAACCTACTTTTATTCACGATAGCCTTACTTCAATTAATATCAGTTTTTAAAGATGAGATAAAGGATGAAATTGCCAATACTCTAAATTTTAATAGTGATAAGATTAATCATTTTATTACTATTGTTTTATTGATTTTAACTGTTTTAATAATTTATTTATTTTTTAAAAAAAGAAAAATGTAAACTACTCTTAACAGAGTGTAAGCAATATTACCTTGCCGCCGAGTTCACCCCGACCCCAGAGCGCAACACAAGGCATCATCGCCAAAACGAAAACCGTTATGTGTAACCCTAAAGACAGACCATGCGAATTATAAAAATCAGCTTGACTATCGTACTTTTCTGCCTCTTGACAGTTTTGACACAGGTGGGTGGACTTGTTTATTTTTTTTCAATTTTGATACACAAATTGACAGACAAGTGGACAAGCAATAATTATTTAAAAGCGACATATCGCTTTACTTCTTTCCTGACACTTTATCTCTTGTCGACTTTTTTTATAGTTCCAGCAATCGCAAAGCACTTTGGAAGAGTTCCGCTTCCGTTGACAGAGACAAATCATCTGCAACCTTTAAACATTTTGACTTGCCTTCTCAATCGCAATTACGTTAGACCGGAGTTGAAGCAAACAGCATTTGAAGTTGCAAAAAAAATGAACGACAAATATCCAGGGACAACTACAAATTATTTGGACGCAAACTTTCCTTTTATTGACAAGTTTCCGCTTATTCCTCATCTTAGCCACAATGACGGTAAAAAACTTGACCTTTCATTTTGCTATCTTGACACCAAGACAGGCGAACCGACAAATGAATGTCCATCATTTATTGGTTACGGTATTTGTGAAGAGCCTCGTCCAACCGAAAAAAACATTGCTAACTTTTGTGCGGACAAAGGTTATTGGCAATATAGTTTTTTGACAAAAGTAATTTCGCAAGAGAGCAAACAAGATTTTACATTTGACAGATACAAAACAAGAGAGTTAGTAAATCTTTTTGCGACCCAGCAGGCAATTGGTAAAATATTTATTGAGCCACATTTAAAAATACGTTTACATTTAACTTCAGACAAAATCAGATTTCATGGTTGCCAAGCAGTTAGACACGATGACCACATACACGTTCAACTAAAATGACAAATAGAAGGGCTATACATAACACGAGCCTTGCGTCAGGTAGGCTGACGCGCAAACATAAAGCTTTGTGTATTTATTCAAATTTAGTTTAGGTTGACATTTTTATGCTCCGAAACCCACTCGGAGGTAAAGCCCGAAACCGTTACCTGCAAGCGTAGCAGACCACACGAAAAGAAAACAACAATGAAAAATACAATAATCATACTTGGACTTTTAGGGTTGACAATTTTCGGTGGAATTTACATCAAACTAAAGTTCTATGATCCAAAGCGCCGACTTGACCATGAAAAAATAGAAGTGAAACAACTTGCCGACAATGATGAAATAAAAAACGGCGATCTTATTTTTCACACCTCACGCTCTTATCAAAGTAAAGCGATTCAGCTTGCTACTAAATCAAAGTATTCACATTGTGGTATTGTTTATAAAGAAGGGAGTAGTTTTTGTCAGTTAGCAGTCAATAATCCAGGATTCGACATGATCTTCTATAAGTATAGTTGAAAAGATTTTTTAGGAATATCGAATCAGATTTTTAATTATTGGATTATTATCCCAGAATGTCTTGAGGCAATTTTCAAAAAAAAGATCGAAGTTTTCATCTTTTAAAATTGTATGATATAATTCCGACAATCGCACTCTCCCAGGAACCATTTCATCATAATAAAATTGAGAAAAACTAATCCCGTTGCTTTCAAGTTCCTCTTTCATGGTATAGTACTTAGACCAAGTAGTTAAAGGCGTATGCTGATAAGCACAGACACCACATATATAATCAGAGTCTAAGCCAATAAGGTAATTTATTTTATTTGCTTTACAAAAGTGAATGGAAAAATCGATTATCGATTGATTTTTAAATGGTTTCTCTTTGGTAAATTCATTAGTACTTCCAAAAGAGCTATCTGAGAACATCCTAAAAGATAACCACGGTTTCATTGTAAAACTTGTATCCAAAGAAAGATTTAGATCATATCTATATTTCCCAGCAACTCGATTCACCAATTGTTCATTAGAAGCAAAGGAAAGATTTGAAGTATTTTTTGCAGAAGTAATTAAAAAAGCTGAAAGCGTTACATACTCATCAACTAACGTACTATACATTAATATTCTATTGTCAACATCCATATTAATATACTGGGTTTTAAATATTGATGTGATTTGCGAATTAGGTTGATCGTGATTTATATTTTCTAAAAGTAAAATAAGTTGCAATGTATACTCCAGCTCTTTTAATTTACGATACGAACTTTCTAAAGTACCTTCTAAAGAAATAGAATTAATTAGGGATTCACAGGCTTTTTCAATACGTTGACCTAAGCTACTGCTATAATATGCCCTTAATTCATCTTTCATGATATTCTAATTTTTAACCCTGACCTCTCCAGACATAATTTTTGGCAGAAGTGTTTCACGCAGGGTTTCAGTTATTGAAATTTGAAAGGGAGTTCAACTTTTATTTTTTCCCAGGCAACAGCTATCTTACCCTCATTGTTATTTAACATTTCAATAAAGTATTGTAGTCGTTCGGTGTAATCAACTTTTTTTGGCTTCACCTTCATTCTTATAATATCTTCTTTCTCATCATATTCTGATGCTAGATGCTGTTTCCAATTTTTATTGATGATCAATGTCCATTCTTTCTCTCCTGGGATTGAGAAAAAAGCATACTTACCGGCTGGAATTGTTTTGCCACCAACTTGAAATGATTTTGGCATTATAATAAAAGTTGCATCATGAGCGCCTGTTACCCAAACCTCATCGAAAGGAACTAATCCACCCCATATAATACGTTTTCTAACACCAGGCGAATGGTAACTTATTTTAATACTATCACCATCGATAATTTGATAAGCTATTGAATTAAGACTTTTTTTCGTGGTATCCTTAACTAGATTAGGATTATAGCATACTTCAGAACTATTTTGGGAATGAGCAGAAGTAATTATTAGGAGTAATAAAAATAGAAAAATTGTAGGTTTCATTTGTATGATAGTTTGACTTTCACCTTATCTTATAAATATTTAAACGTAAATCTTTTATCTAGGATTTATTATTGAACCATAAACGCTGCAGCAATTTCAGAGGGCAATAAATTTTCCAGCAAAATCATACTTTGTTTTTAAGAGTGCACTTACACAAAAAAAGGTGCACAATTTTTGGTTCTATTAAAATGCTGCTAAAATTTACTCTAATTATATAGAGGGCCAATATAATAATACCTACCTATTTACGGGAATCTAAATGCAAAGAATCAATTGCGAATACAACGAATTGAATGTCCTGCTCCTTTTTCATCCCCATCAATATGTAGCCAGTCTAGAGTTGACATCAATGCGCATCTTTGGGCAACTTCTTTCCCATTGGATTCATAAGAAAATGTACTCCACCAACTTGCGCTTTCATTGATGTTTGAAAAGTTGCCAATATACCATCGCTCACCAGCCGGGAGTGCATTAAAACCGCTTGAATTTTTGCCATTTCTCGCTATCCACCCAGTACGACTTTTCATTTTTTCTCCGACAGATTTTCCAAGGTGATTAACCAACATTTTCCAGTCAGACTCACGAGGTATACGCCATCCTAAAGGGGCTAAACCCCTTGGATCGTTAACTGCATACCAGTTGTATATCCTTCCGTATTTCTCTCCAGTGGATGGATCGTTGTCGTAATAGCACCATGCTGGCTGTTGATTATAACCAGCTGCCTTCCACTCTTCTTTGCTTTTTGCCTCTGGAATTGGATCTCCATTTCGGAAATGATCAACATTTAGGTTTTCTGTCATCCATATTTGGCTACCTATTTTCACACTATTAATATTTCCATTTGAATTATACTGCTTTGTATTTTGCCCGTAGGTGCAAATAGAGGGTATAATAAAAAAAAGAATTAGAAATGAATTTTTCATAAACGATTTTTTATAATAACTAAAGGTAAAGTGAATTATGAATACAATCCTTATATCACTTAGTTTACAATACAAAAATACACCATTTGCCACTAGAATAACCCATTTTACCTGCTTCGATGGACTCTTTATTCTATCTACAAAAGCAATTGAACCTAATGGAAGTTTGATTAATAAAAACTTCATCATTTTCAATATACTTTGATAGCAGCCCAGTAAATTGAAGGCTTTATGGCTATTTTTGACGCCACAGATTCTAATGATTATCGGGTTTTTACCTTTACGTCAGAAGATGGGAAAATAAGCTTAGACTCCTATTATGGTGATTAAGTAGCCTATAAAATGAGCACAAAATGACAAAGGAAATTTCAATGAATAGTCGTAAAAAAATTGAAAGGATTCAAAAGGAGTTTACTGATAAATTCAACTATCTCACGCTGATTTTTCTGGATGAGAATATGAAATCAATTGATGTAAGCCGCTCACTTGTGGAAGTGAGAACCGCCAAGGGGCCGGATATCTCTATTATGGGATCCCTTAAGGTTAGTACTGTAGAACAGCGTTTCAAAGATAGCTTTGGCATTACCGTAAAGGTGGCCTATTATAGGGATCGCAAGGTTATGCATACTAAAGAATCGGTAAAAAAAACCCTTAACGAACTTAACCAATGGTGTGAAAAAAATGGTTGTGATAAATTCCTATTTAAGAAGGCAATCACTCGCAATACCCTACTTAGCATACAGGGGCAGTTGTTCAATGCCATAAAGAAATCCTATCCGGATGCAGATGCGAAAAAAATAAACAGGGGTAACTTCATGGGTATTCATATTCCATCCATACATTCTAACCGTGGCAGCTATTTATTTTTCAATACCGCCAAAAATGAAATTAAGCTTGGGTATTACGTGAGGGATGAGGATTTTATCAGTAAGATAATAGGAAAGGCTTATAATATTGAGCGGAATGCCTATAGTTTGCGGATATCCGGTAATCCGAGATTTTTGAATGTGGAGGAGGCCTATAAGGCGGCCATACAATTCCTTTCTGAATTTTCCGCGGTTGAAGTCGCCGATGGTGCCGATATGTCTACAGATAATGAAATGCAAGAATTTCATGAGGAGCTAGAGATTGATGGTTCTGGCTCTGACAATGATTCCCATGAAGCTAAAAATGGATTAGAAATTGAAGACTTTCAATTCATTCATACGCTAGTGATACTTTATTCCGCTTTTGCAAGCCAATCAGGTATTTCTGATTCGTCTTTAGATGTTTTGTACGATCAACTAAAATTGTGGGATTTAGGAATTACCGATGATGAGAAGAATAAAGAAATAATGAGAGCATTTAAATGGTTTACTAATAATTATGATGCCTCCTTATTCCCTAGGTTAAAACGTAAATTAAATGAGCTAACTACATTGGATGAGAAAAAAAGAAAACTCATTATTGATGACCTGAGACTTATATCAGCTACTTTGTTTAATTTATCTGCTTCTAAAATCCAGCTATTCAGCTCAATTGTTACAAATTTGAGATTTGAAGTGAATGAGTATGGTATTGAGCCCGTTACCAAGAAAATGATTGCTGAATTCAATAATCAATTTGATATTGAATATAAAAGCGACTGTTTACTTAACTTTCGTCATGAGGGAAGCATAGTCTTGCTTTCAATTGATATTAGAGATTTGAAAAGGGCTATTGAAGAAAATGACTTTTCAGAAGCTTTCTTACATCATATTGGTAAAGCTGATTTGGGTGATTGGGAGTCAATTCAAAAATTGACCAATGAGAAAGAAGCAGAAACCCTAAAAAAAGATTTCAAAGGAGTAAAACCCGACTATATTGTAATTATGTATTGCCAAGGTAATTATATACATGCTTTTTCTTCTGATTAATTTACAAGATCATTCAAGTTAGTAAGTAACCATATTACAATACGTAACAATTGAATGATCTACCACGTGTTCAAAGTCAATAATGTCAATAAAATATGTTTTGCCTTCAAGCTTTTTACGTTTAGTAATACGAGCTTTTGACTCAAAATGAAATGTGGTAAAAAGTTTATAAAATCCAGTTACTCCTAAGGCTGTAAATGGATTATCCTCTGTTAGACCCTTGCCTTGTATAATTTGTTGACAGCCAACTGTAATCATTGCCATTTCTTCATCATCCCAGGATTTATCAGGCATTTTATAAAAGTCATTTTTACGATAAATTTCAGCGCCTGATTTAAGATAAATGGAAGCTTTCGTATAGATATAGGGGAATCGGTTTTTATCAGCGATGATTTTTACATTATCGTTAAAAGTTTTATACAACTCGTTAAGGTTATTATATTGCTTTTTTGGCTTCCTCATAGTCGATACTATTTCTATTTAGAATAAATAATTTAAAGAGTTAAGTGAAAATCAATTGGTTAAAATGGTAGATTGTCAATATCAAAATCATTATTTATATTTTCGTTTCTGCTTTTAATATCGTCTACAAACGTATTGTCACCACGAATTCTTTCAGAAGCATATTTTAAAACCCTTGTGCCAGCACTATTTTTAGCAGCGGAAACAATATCAATATCATCTCTTAACTTCAATGAAGCATATTGAATTGACATGCCGTTTTTAGTAATAGCGGTTAGTACGATTTCCCGATTATTTTTAAGTTCTTCAGATGCGTACTGTAGCGACATTCCGTCGCACGACACTGCATATTGAATAATCTCTTGATCATTTTGAAAAGTAGAGGAGATAAATTCACAAACTTCAGGATTTATCTTTATACAATTAAGTAAAAATTCTTTATTGTTCTGTAGTTCCTCAGCAGCATATAAAAAAGCATCAGGGTATGCAGAAAGAGCAGCTAAAATAATATCTTTTTCATTTTTAATGACCTCGCCGGCATGTCTAAAGCAGTAAGGATCTCTTCTTAAGGCAGCTAATACAATTTCTTTATTATTTCTTAGCTCATCGTTGGCCATGCTCAGTATCATTGGACAATCTTTCTCTTCAATAATGCTTAAGATTTGGCTTTTGTCTTCTATCAAATATTTTTTAATAAGTTTATTTTTAGCAGCATCATATTGATATAAATCAAAGCCATCCGCATTATTTTTATCAAAGCTGTACACTATTATCGTTTTATCTGATAAAACAATAACCTTAAAATAACCATCATCATATAAATTAGAGTATATTGAAAGAAGAATATTACCATTGGTATCAGTTATATCACTCCCTATACCATACAAACCAAAATCAGCCAAAAAAAGCGGAAGAAATTCAAGTGGATTAATACTAGTATACAAAAAGGGTTGTTCCTGAATTGTCTCTGTATGTATCTTGTTGTCTTCAAAATAATAAAATTCGTTAGGTGTGTATTGCTGAAAATCTTCATTAGTCCATCTAGCAGAAATAGAACAGCAATCCACCAATTCAGAATAAGTTAATTCTGAATACGATTTATTTACAATCAGAGAATTTATTTTGGTTTCATCAAAGCACAAATCTCCAATTTGATTTTTTCGTGAATACAGTTTTAAAATATATCTTTTAAGTAGATCTTCGGTTGCCAATACCCTTTTGATTTCTTTCATTGAATAGTTTATTTCTAAATTGTATATTCTCGTGATGATTTGTATGAACTGTGGTTATTTTCTAGACTATAAAGAATCAAACATGATCTTCCATTTCACGGATAATATTTAGACATTGTAAATTATTCCAAATACGATTTATTCCAGTAGTGACTTTATCCCTCTTATAAGCATAATCTTCCTTTAAAAATTCTACCCATGCTTGATCTTGATTGAATTCATTGTAAGAGTAGATTAGGCTTAAAAAAACAATTTTTTGAAAAATTTTGTCATCGGCTTGGTGCTCATAGTCAATATAGTATTTAGAGTCTCTAATAGAAAGACAAATTTCATCATTGAATAATCCATTTGAAAAAATCATATCGATAGGGAATTCCGTAATAGAAAAATCTTGATTTTCAACTTGATTAAGTCTGGTTTCTATCAAGGTTTTTAAGGCAGTTCTCATTCGAGCGTTTTGAAATAAGGCACTATTTAAAAGCAAATCGATCCTAGACATACAATGATTATTAAGCGTTATCTAATAACCTATTTTAATAATATTTTTTACAATTTAGCCAATTCTATGATTAATTAATATATGCACATTTTCAACTACCACTTTTTAGGACCTTTCTATTTCTATTTCCAGCATACTATTCGTTGTGAAATAATAGATATACGTTTATTGTTTGTTTTGGAATTTGACCTCCGCTGGCAACCGCACCTCTTCAAGAAAATAGGGGTGGGCTGTATTAAAGCCTCCAATGGACACTGAGCCATCATGCTCTTCATAGACAAGTGCAGATATCTCATCATATAAAAAGGAACGATAATAGTCAATGGAATGAGGCTTATAATTAAAAAGTTTCAGTGCAGTCGATGGGATTGGTTCTTTTCTGCAGATATAGTCACCATCGCTTACACCACGGTAAAATATTGATGCTATCTCTGCAGGCTGAAAGGGGTCGACTCTATACCCATAATAACCAGCTATATTTGAATCGATCCGCCAATAATCATGAACGCTGAATCTTTCTTCGTCCAAAACCTTGAACGCCTCCTCCTGTGTGGAATAAGCATCATAATTGAACATATACGAACTGTCGTTGTATACGATTGGCCATAAGGAATCCGGATTCATGACCTGGTTATTGGCAAAACATAACCCATTATCGAGTCCGGGCAGTATACCATATTCAAGTATGCTCTCCCGATGAACCGGATAGGACAAATGCCAGATAAATCTATTGGGTCGGATCCCTTTAGATTTGCTGAAGCGGATACTTGAATCATGCTTTTTTTCAAGCAAAGCGGGTCCTTTATATAGTGAGGTTCTTTCTAGGGTAACCATATTCTTATACGTTTATTATTGGTGCAATGTAGAATAGCAAAGGAGATATAGTCCAACTTATGGACATATATTTGATTTATTACGATTTATATTATTGATTATGAATACTTACATATTTACTTATGTCCATATTTTGACTATTTTTATGACCTATAGAAACGATCAAAACATTCCCCAATGAGCAAGAAGGCGTTAAAGGGACAGCGTTTGGCCTTGTTTGAATACCTGATTAACCAATTTCATTTTGTGAATATCAAGCTCCTGGCGGAGGCACTCGAAATAGATCCCAAAACTTGTATTCGATATTATGAGCAGCTGAACGAAGACGTCCAGGGGGAGATTAGCGCGAACAGGAAACTTGGGTCTGAGCATTCAAATGATTGGATAGAATACAGGTCTATGAAGCACTATCCATCGGGCTATATGAGGGGCTTCAACCAGGAAAAGTCAAGGGTTGTACATTTTTCAATGAAAGATATCCATTCAATATTGAACATGGAGCAAATTGATAATGTAGAAAAAACTAAACTCAAAGAGAAGTTGTTTGTTTTGCTGGCAGGTCATATCTATAAGTCGGCAGAATACAAAAACACCCTGCAGGTAATCGAGGCATCGATAACTGAAAAAAAGAAAATGAAGATAAAGCGGGGATATTATGTATTTGGTAATAAGCAAAAAGAATTAAAAGATACAGAGTTTTCGCCGGTATATGTTGATGCCGAAAATGATATCCTATATGCCATAACGGGTGATGATAAACATAGTTTCTCTTCGTTGATAAACATCAACATCTTTACGCTGGAAGGATGCAGCGTATCTGGGAAAGATTTTACCTACTATGAATCCTGGGAGGAGATTCCTTATGATATAGAAGCGGAAAAGAAATATATAAGAGATAGGGAAGCAGTAGCCATAGATATATTGGGAAATATCAAAAAGGGAGCAGATGAGATAATTTATAAAGTTGTCCTTCAGCTAGATCATATTGCAAAAGCCCGTCTTCTAAAAAAATCAATCCGATTTTACAGCCATATCAAAAAAAATGATAACCCGGCTTTTCCTTTTAAATTAACATTGACTGTCTTTGATATCAATGAAATTGCAGGATTTATCGTTGCAAATTTTGCTCATGTCAAAATACTGGGAACGCTAAAATTCAAAGAGCAACTAAAAAAATATCTGCAAAAACTGGTGTATTCAGAAGAGTTGGAAGGACCTAAAAAATGAGTTACTCGTTCTTTGAAAAATGGCAAATATTTTTAGGCTTGTGTTTACTTTCACAATGAAATGTTGAAACTGATTATGTATATCAAATCGATAAAATGGTTATCTTCAAATTACTAAATATTTTTTATGAAGAGCATAGATAACTTAAGCCACATTATACCGTCGATTGAGTGTGATAATAAAATTATGACAGGTCAAAATAAATTATTTTTATCAGAAGAAACTTTTTCAATTAATGGTATTGACATTTTAAAAAATTCATTGGTATATACTAATGGTGTAGAGGTATTTGTAAATCTCATTCCTTTTAATGTCTTAGTTGCTAAACATTTAGTAACAAAAGATGAATTAGAGAATATTGACGGAGAGAACGATAGTAGAGTACTTTGGGATAGAGTTGGATCTGTTTTTTACTCATTTGGGGTAAAAACTTGTTATGAATTCAACAAGAAATATAATATATACAAAGAAGGATTTCCCGGATCTGCTGCGTATCCTTATTTAGAATTAATAAAAAATATACAAATACTGTCTTTGAATAAAATTCATTTTAGTTCACTGGCTTATTCATTTAAGCTCGAAGACAACGAAGTATCTTTTACAGACTTTATTAACATGGGCGACTATGAATTTGAAAGTAAATCTGGTAAAAAAATAAATATCCCTCCGTTTGTAGAAATTGATTTGAAAACCAGTAATTTCTTCCCGTTACAAGAAATTAATATCCAAGGAATAAATACAATATCGGACATCAACTATTTCGGCGAGAGCGATACATTACATTTTCAATCCATTTCTAAGGAGCTTGCTACAGAGAGAATAGATAATAGATCTGGATATGTACTTAATTATCCTACTGGGAGCCCAATAGAAATTGATTTTGATGGCTTTGTATATTGGAGAGGATTTGTTAATGATAAAATCGAGAATTGGAAATTGAAACTAAAAAAATAGTAGACATTGGGTAATTTGAATAAAAGTTTAATGCATCAAATTGATTTTATTTTAAATAAACTTAAAAATAATCCTCTTCTTTATAAGTTTGTTTCCGTAAAAGAAAAATTTCATTTAAACTTTTAGTTTTAAATGGGAGAGTAAACAAAAATAAATAGAGGCATCACTACAAAAATATTTAGTGTTCAACAATAGCTATATTCAAAATTTGATTGTACGGTAAATCATAAACGTGTAAAGCGCTTGATAATTGATGTTATCATATCCGGTGTAGTAGCCTTAATAATAGTAAGGATTTGCCGTCTTTCTCACGCATTAATAAAATTTTAGAATTTACACGAGCTAAATGACTTCCTAGTTGAAACCTATAATTAACAGAAAATAATAAAGTGGAAAAACTCTTCAAAAAAATCAAATTCACCTTCCCAAGGGCAATCGTTCAGTATAACAAAAACTACGTTTCATTTAGTTTTGGCTCCGGTCTATATTACCAATTGCGGGTACAAAAAGATAAGGTTCGCATGATGGCCACTAACTATCCCTCCAAGGCTAAATTAGGTGAATGTCTGAAGCTTATTAGAAAGCATACAATTGAGGGAAAGGATATCAATGGCAAGGAAATAATTTTTGAGGTAGGTATAAGGAATCCTGAGATATTTACTCTTCGACTGGAGATACCCTATTTGGGTAATCAGCTCGATAGTGATAAGTTCATAAAAGACGTGATTGATTCTTCAGCTAAGTTTCATGATGCCATCTTGCCGTTAGTAAACCATTTTATGAAACAACCTGTTGGAGATTTATACACACTGATGGGAGGGAAAGTAGATACTATTTCAGAAAGGTTAACCTCGGCAACAATAAATAGTAAATCACAGCCCGTGGTCCAAAAGAAAGCTATGCACAAAAAAACTAGCAGAGAAATAGAATCCGAAAGTTCTAATAAATCAAAAGTGAAGTCTAAACTGAATGAGGACCTACAGATTGGGTCTGCTTTTGAAATGAAATCTGTAAAAATTGGCACCCAGAATTGGATGACCGAAAACTTAAATATTGATCGGTTTAGAAATGGTGATATTATTGCTGAAGCAAAATCAGAGAGGGAGTGGGAAAAAGCAGGCGAAAATGGAGAGCCTGCTTGGTGTTATTACGAGAATCTAAAGAAAAATGGCAAGAAATATGGTAGACTGTATAATTGGTATGCAGTTAATGATGATAGGGGTCTCGCACCTGAAGGATGGCGTATAGCATCACAGGAGGATTGGATTGAGCTGTATAAAAATAGCCCTTATGAAGATGAATTTGCCATAAGTATCACCAGCGAATCTGAATGGGGTGATGAATCTGGAAAGGAATTAAATTCATTAGGTTTCTCGGCATTACCTGCAGGTTTAAGATTCTTTTCTACCCTGCTGAGTCCAGCATTCCCTCTTTTGACATTTACTGGTCTTGGGTCAATGTCGTCTTGGTGGACCTCCACAGCTAAAAATGATGATGAGGCATTTCTCTTTTCAGTTAATAACAATAATGGTCTTTCATTTAGACAAGGTTATTATTTTAAAAGTGGCGGTTGCTCTGTAAGGTGTTTAGAAGATAGTTTAACATCAACTAAAAAAAAGAAAAAAAGAAAAAACAAGGATGATTCATCAAGTGATTTTGAAAAAATGGTACAGGCATACAAAGACGGAGATTTAGAAAAAGTTGCGGAATATATTGAAAAGGGGAATCCTCCGCTTCAATTCAATATGGATCAATCTGTGATAGAAAATGAGTTAATATCTGTGTGTGCTGCTCAGGAAGTTGATCTTAATGCGCTTAAAAAAATCATCAAACGAGGAGATGATTTGAATGCGCGTAACATCGATTCGGATAAATATACCGCAGTACATTACTGTGCCTGGGATGGAAAAACTGAGGCCTTATCTCTTTTATTGAAGAGCGGTGCCTTGCCTGACATTGTTGGTGCAGATGGAAGAACACCAATACATTTAGCAGTCGCTCTTGGCCATACTGATGTAGTGAAAATACTACTTAGTGCAGGAGTTGATATTGAACGGAAAATCCCTGATGGGAATAAATTTTACAGTAAAGATGGCGCTACTGCTTTGCGGGAGGCATTGATTAATCAGCGATGGGATATTGTTGATTTATTGCTTGAGGCGGGAGGGGGAGCAGAAATAATTGATTTGACAGAGCCTTGTGTGGAGCATTATAAAGGAAAAAATGATTTATTCGATGTCATAAGACTTTTAGCAGAAGATGGCGAATATCAATACGGCAATTTTGATGAGGAGAAATTAAATGAATTGGAAAATAGGGCGAAGGCTCACGAAAGCCAGATAATAAATGTAGCAAAAATACTATATGAAGAGAGTTTAAATGAAAATCAACAAGAGGAGCTATATGAGAAAATTGGGGTTGCCGAGGAAGAAGAAAATCAAGTTGAAGAAATTGACTTGATTGATTTTGATGTTACTGATATAAATGTAATTAATTACTTATGTGAAAAAATCAAGAAGGGGAAGTATTTAACTAATCTTTTGTATATCAATAAAGCGCTTTATAAAAAAGGATTTGATGTTGATAACCATCAAGCCTATTTCTTTGATAGCAATGTGCTTATCAGTAATCGAGAAATGGAAGGATTTCTTGTAGTGAATATGGATGGATTTTATAGTAATTGTGTGCACGAAGATGAAATGAATCCTATTTTTTCATGGAGTGGCGTAAATGATGTAAAGTACGAAGAGGATGGTGAAGATTGTTCAATTTTCCTAGTAGGTGCTGAAGGAACACTTACTATTAAGAAAGTGGGTAGTCACTCGCTAAAGATTCTATTCACTTTTTACAAGTACGTATGGGAAGTGATCAACGAAAAATTTAAAAACGAGTCGATTATCATTTGGAATGAAGTTTGGGGAATGGGCATCAATGAAATAGGATTTAAATCATTTATAGATTATTATACTTTCGATATATCCCAAGATGATTCTTCTGTTGAAGCTAGGGAGATTGCAGAAGAAATGGAGAGCAAAGATGAGGATGATAAGTTAGATTATTTTGAACTTTTAAAAAGAAATCAACATCGAAATACAGAAAATTTAACTAATGCTCTTTTGGAAGATACTGAAGAGGAGGAGCAAGTTACGGATGAAATAGAAGAAGGGGATATCGAAGAAAAATTAGCAGAATTTTATTGCGATAATATATGGCAAAGACAATATTATGATTTAGATAAAAAATCGTTTCCTGATGTTATTAAAAGTCAGAGAGATTTGGACTTACTTTTTAGGAAATTTTCCGTTGAAGAAGTTGATCTAATTGTAAATAAAATACAGAAGACCAAAACTTGTATTTTACTTCCTTTTGTTAAGGAGTTATTGAGCAGAGAAATGGATTTGTCATCATTTAAACCTCCTTTCTGGTTTATTCCCATAGTGGCTTATGGGAATAATATTTCAAGTATTCTATATTTTAATCAGGACGGGGTATACAACACATTCAAAAACTCTTGGAGTCTGTCAATGGTTGCAAATGTAGATATATGGAAAGATATAAGTGTAGAGCCAGGATACAACGGTCTATTTGATGACAACTCAGATGATGAAATGCTATCATCACTCAAGATTGAATGGCATAATCCTAGTACGGGTAATAGCGGTGCGACTAATATTGTTGAATTTCATGGAGAGGAATATGGAGCAAGTTTAAAGATTCTTTTGGCCATTTGGAATAGTGCATGGAAGGATGTTGTAGACCGTTCTAGAGGTGCAACCCAGTTTTTTTTAGGACCACCTCCCTTTTTTGAGTCGTTTAATAATTGGGATGAGCTTATAGTATGGGCTAAAAAGAAATGATAAAGCCGCATAGATGGTGAGTGTATGTGGATGATCCTTTAGCGACTATCTGATCAAGACGAAGAGGGAACTGATGTTCTCTTTTTAGCTTTCTTATGGATAATTCATGATTACTCGGAGTGAATCTATTAATATTATTCCTGTTTAGAATTATTTGCTTTCAAAATATATTTTTTCGTAATGGTCTATATATTTATGCTTTCTGTGAATTGTTTCTGAAATGAAAGCTGTCCTTTTTATTTCAGCTATAATGTTCCCAACGTTTATGTTATTATTTTTAATTATTAAAGTTCGCCACAAATGAAGACAATTTTCATGAAAGGTATCTCTTGCAAACATTATATTGTAAAACTGAAATACTTCAAATGATTGATTGTCATCAAAACCTCCTATTAAATCATTATTTCGAATTCCGCATATAAATTCCATTAATTGTCTAGCTTTTTCAATATCTAATAATTTTATTTCTAGCCCATTATTGTCAAGGGGATCCTCAAATAATATATGATCATATAGAATCAGTCCAATTATATTTTCAAAACATAATTCATCATATTTCATAGTAGCATTGAACAACAAATTGATTATGTTATCTGAAATGATACCATTAAAAATTGTCTTAATATTTAATCTATTTATTGTAGATGAATTTTTTAAAAATAAAAAAATTAAAAAGTATCTATCTTGTATTGTAAGATTTCCCGATGGTGAATCAGACTCTGATAATGAATTACTAATTGTAGCAAATAATTTTAGTACTTCACCTTCTATTTTTGTATCCTGTAATAGAGTTAGATTTGAAACGAAGTGTTCGATATTTTTAACAAACTGGTTGTGTGTAGGAAAGAGGTCGTTATCTTGATAAATTTCTTCTGCTTGCAAAGCAGTTCCCAAAGTAACTGATGAAATTGGCGCACCTGCTAGATGAATTTCTCTAATGACATCGTTGGAAAGTCGTGGAATTAGATGTTTCATGGTAAATTGTTCAATTTCCTTATTCCATAGTGCTTGTATCCTCCTAGAGTCATTTGATATTCCTGAAAAGTAGTATTTTAAAATTTGCAAGTTAATCATAAACGGTCTGTGGTCATCAACCAGATAGAAAGATTGCTCATGTATTCTTTCTACTTCAATATTTTTCAATTTTAGCTTCTTAAGATTCATTATATATATTTTGAATAGATAAAAATATCAAAAACATTATATAGTCTAAGACATAAAATAAATTCTTTCAGGTCCTAAATATCAAAAATAAACACAATGAAAAAAAGCTTTTAAAGTATATATATTCTATTTTTATTTCAATAAAACATATCGAAATATTATTATAAATTATAAAATGGAATTCATGAAAAGCAATGGAGATCGAAATAAATTAAATCCATTTTCTGCGTTACTTCTATTGTTTTGGACCCCAGGATTAATATTTATTATTAGGGTACCTTTCATAATATATCAAATTAACTTTTCTAATTCAACAGGATCATTATTTTTTATAATTGTTTTAGGCCTCTTCTTTTTAGAGGTACTCTTGATATTACTATATTTATTTATAATCAATATTTTGCTTATCTTTTTTGATAAAGTTTGTCCCAATAAATGGAAATTTTGATATTCTAATTTCGAGTGTCTATGTTAGTATAACTGAGAATTGATAACTTTAAAATCAGCATTTAAAAACGTTTAATCCAGTACCGCTTAAGCAAAGAAACCATTTAACAATTGATTCAGGGCTTAGCAATAATCTCTTCATAAGTATTAATCATATTTTTTAATTTTTGATTCTCTTTTT
>Ga0315907_10001907_pt1 | contig 27430 bp, 20 predicted proteins | sample LakEriMetagenome_3_FD_203525 | JGI IMG/M metagenome (GOLD analysis project Ga0315907, IMG submission 203525) | Freshwater fungal communities from buoy surface, Lake Erie, Ohio, United States - Buoy 12 MA123 | ecosystem: Environmental > Aquatic > Freshwater > Lake > Lake biofilm | place: USA...
TCAGAGAGGGAGGTAATTCTTACGAGCTCGTGAAATTCTCGTAAAATAATTCTCAGCTTCTGCGGAGAAAGCCGAGTCGTTTGACGAGTATTCGTAACCTTTACGTCAGTATTGAACTCCAGCTAAGCTTTGTTTAGCAACTGAGGCAGGTTGGACTTCCTTCATATTTCATTGAGTGTATCAATCAAATCAAACAAAGTGGGCTGAATCACTTAAAGTTGAAAGTAAAAATGGGAAATCGAAGAAATAAGTGTTAAGAGAGTTACTTGAGCTTGATAAGGAGTTTAAAACGGAGAACGTATTATTGGTATAAAAAGAGGTGTTATAGAAACGTTCTTTGTTTTTACCTAATAACTTTTCGAACGCAAGTCGTTTACCCATAATGAGAGGTTGTTTTACACTCAAATCGGCAAAGTGATTTAAACGTACATTTGAACGACCGTCTTCAAATCGAGCGCGGAAAACTTTTTGAAGAGCTGAGAAGGTAACAATAGAATTTTTAGCCGTACTTCGTAAAGTCACGGGGTTAGAGTAGCGAGCTCCAGTATTTTGTGATTCGAGGGTAGAAGTCAAGTCGACATTTAGTTGTTGAATTGAATTTGAGTTTAATAATGCAGGTGCAGCTTTTGACGACATATCTACATATCAACTAAAGTCTTCGAAGTCACCTCGGAAATTATTTAATACGGATAAATAGGATTGGGGGTAATTGAAAGAGGTATTTAAATTTAATAGTAGAGTTGAATTTTTAGCATACAACTGAGCTAATCCTTTAGAACTGACATAAGAATTATCAGAAGACGTTAAGTTCGAAATCATAGGGAAGATAGCAAAGTCTTTCGTGTTCATCAAGTTCGCAGGTGAGATATAATCATCCATTTGAACGTTGTTAGAGTAAAAATTTCCAACTGTCGAGAGGTCACGAAACGCGGGAGTTACTAGAGCTTTTTGAGTTAAATCCAACGATAGATTAGCTTTATAAAATAGTTGAGAAGCCAAAAATTTATTAGCAGTAGGATCGACCGTTAAAGTTGCATTATCAAAGCTTTTAAGATAATCTAGATGGTTTGAAGTTGTGTATGAATTTTCTCAAAAGGCATCTTCTAGCATTTCAAGTGCTTGAGCATTTCGGAAGTCATATTCATTACAATTAGTGAAAAGGGGTAAGTAAAAAAATTCAGGATTTAATGAAGAGTTAAGTGCAGCTTCGATACGGAAATCTGGTGAAGTATTAGATCAGTACATATTTCAATAGTTAGCCGTTAAGTTTGTAGGTGCTGAATCAGCGGCTCCAGATAATAGAGTTACTTGTTGTCCTGACGTTGCCGGAACAATTTTAGATACTGTAACTTGTTTGTTAGCGTCAATAGCATTATGTTGAATAGATGCAATTTTGAATTGTTTTCTATCAAAATTTAATAAATTAAGTTCAGGATTTGATGAGATAATTGGAGGTAATGTGGAACCAAAACTCATTCGATTGGAAGCTAATTTGTTGAAAACACTTGAATCCGTTCAACCTGCATTAGACCGGCGAGCTTCGTCAAGAATTGAACTCGAGACTAAATTATTATCACGTTGATTATTAGTCGAGTCGAGGCTATTAAATCCTTGTGATAAGTTAAGATTAGTTCTGTGCGATTCAAGCTTTTTGAAAAGTCTGGCCGATTGAGCAAAAAATGGAATTCCACCATTAATTCCAGATAACTCTTCGAATTTGTCGGTTCGACCCTTAATTTCGAAAAGTTCGTTTAAATAGGGGAGTTGACTCGTAAAGTCTTCTCCGGAAGAAATTGACAAGTGATCAGGTAGAAGAGAAGAGTTAACTTTAGAACCTACACGTTCAGAAGACGAGTGGAATAGTAATTTTTGTAAAGGATAGCGAACGTCTTTTTTATCGGAATTATCACCCATTTCTTTTGGAATATTAGGGTAGGCGGCTAATAACTTTAAGTTACTCGTATTGAAGGTATTCGAATCTTCGAAAAGGTTGTTAAAGTTTGTTGTAGTAGAGATAACAGCTGAAGAGTTGTCTCCTTTATCGACTGCATTTAGGTTAGATTTAAAGTATTCAGTTGCGTTATTACTAGTATTGTAATTTAAATTATAATTTAAAAATTTAGTCATGCTTTGGCGATCTAAAAATGTAGCTTGGACATTTGTCGTTGCGGAAGACGAAGTTAGGTTGTGTTGACGTTTTAATCCGTAATTAAAGGAATTATTTAAGTCATTTTCAGTGAAGTATAAAGAATTGAGCCGAACGTATTTATCAGCAAAAACAGAAGGAGTAGCAACTAAATTAGTTTTATAGACCTTTGAGTGGTCGCGAATCTTACGGAAAGCGTTCGAATTTTTTAAAGCGTTTGCACCGATATTATCAAAATTCATGAAATTGAAAATTTTAGAATTATCTAACGGAAGAACTAATAAGTGGGCGGGAGTAATAACAGCGTCTTCAGATTTTTGTTGATAGAATTTTCAAACGTTGTTTGCATCTAATTTACGTTCGTAAACTGAATTATATTTCAACGAATTTCCAACAAAAGTGGAATAGCTGGGTTTTAAGTTATAATTTAAGTCTACATTTTTGGGGTAATAATACTCTCAACCTCATTGATAAGCTCGAACTCCGACAATGATTTCTTCAGTTCCAAAACCGTCGTAAACATCGGTGGCGTCTGTCGTTTCACTTACAATAATAGAGATAGCTCAAGTTACGGGGACGGTTGCAGTAATTAGGTCACCACATTTAGATCGACTTACTCCTCGAGTCTCCCGACGAGTTTGATTTCGAGTCGTACATCATCGAACAACACAAAGAAATGAAACGAAAAAGAAAACAATTAAGAAAATGAAAACGAATCAAAGTCAAAATTGATACTGTAAAATATGTAAAAAACCAAGATCGCTATGAATGAAGGAAGGGGAAGCGATGAAGGGTTCAGCGTAAAATAGTTTGACAGTAGGACATGTACTTAGATATAGACTACGAACGTGCTCTAACGATTCAAATTTAGTAATGTCGTCAACTTCAGTTGAGAGTTTCATAACTTCGGTATAAGACAATTTAGAAACGTCGATGATGTGACCATTGTGTTCAAATTTATTCGAGTAATCAATAGGAGTATTTTCAAGATCATCAAATAAAGCGTTGGACATATCCATTTGGCGAGAAGAACCATGATCATCCATAATTTCTCAGATTTGATCACGGGTTAAATGAGGGAATCTTTTTTCACGACGACGCATTTCCATTTCAATGTAAGCTGAAAAATCATCCTCAACTTCATCTAATTTAGAGGATTTGGCTGTAACGTCGGCGCATAATTTAGTAAAATCATTAAAAAAACCTAACTCGGTAGTTAATGCAGTAAAATCAATTAACGGTGTAAGTGCGGTTAAGTGAGTTGAACCTGTAAAAAGTAGTGAGTTGGATACGATATCGTTGATAATAGGATACTCTAAGGGCATTACCGCGAAGTTCGCTAATAAGCTTGAGTAAGTTGACTCGAAGAGGGTTCCGAACGTGTAGAGCACAAAATAAGGTATATTATATTAATAAGTAAATACTCGTTGGGTGGTAAGAAGGACTTGAACCTGCAACCTCTGGAGCCACAATCCAGCGCTCTACCAATTGAGCTATAACCACCGATAAAACTACTATAAAATAGTTTTAAAAATGGTCTTGAATTTCTTACGCCGAATCGTAGCTGAAACTGGTCCAAAAACGTATTTCGACTTTAAATCTTGTTTTTTTTTAATAATTAGTGCATTGTTTTGAGGAAAGTATAAAACGGATCCATCTAGACGCGGGGTCGGGAGTTTGGTACGGACGATAATTGATCGACAAATATCACCTTTACGAGAGAATTTAAACTTGAAACCTTTGTATTCGATACGTGGAGGTTCAACTACTCGGGCTGATCCTTTAACGAAAAAACCCAAACGAGTTCGACGTCGGTCGAATCCGTGGTATAAGTGAAACACTTGTAACCATCGAATGTTTGTATTATCAGCAATACTTACCCACGATAATCGTAAAAGCATTAGAGGCTAATTTTTTTCGTTTTAAGTCAAACCCTTGTACCAGTAGATGTAGCTTGTTGCTTAATAAAATTTTGATTTCGAATGAAATACGTAGCGTTGGTAAAGCTTAGCATATCGTAATTTACTAACTGATTATAATTTAAAAAACTGAAAATACGTTTAATTAAAAAACAGAGCAAGATAGCCGATACGATTCCATAAAATAACATACCGTTAATGAGGAAAAAGTGAAAACTATTATTATAGAAGTAAATTTCCCGTAAAAGATTAAGATCTGTGATAGTGTAAGAGTAAAAAAAATCGTAGTAATCGTATCAACTTAGATAAAAAAATCATGTTTTGGCGAAACCTGAAACATAATCAATGTCGACGGGGCTAACGAAAAAGTATAAGAAAAAGTATAAGAAACAACTAGAAAAGAAGATAAAACAAATTTCCCGACTCGATTTATCAACGTTAGCTTTTTGATGTAAAAAAGTCGAATAGTGTAATATGAAAATAAAAAAAACAAGACCAACTCCTAAATCAATAACTCATAGAAACCCAATAAAAATGTCACTGTCGTCAAGCAATAGTCAACTTCCTAATAAGACTAGGTAAATACCTGCGAGATATCACAGAGTTAAGATATTGTACGTACTGATGAAAAAAAATAGGGTGACGAGGGACAAAATCTGCAGACAAAACATATCATTTAACATTTAAATTTACACATTATTGAACTTTAACTAAAACATAAGAGTATAGGGTAGTTTCTAAGACTTCATTATTAGTATAGTTTAATTCGTTAAGTGATAATGATTCAGGTTGATTATATCGCGAAATATATCAACCTTTTCGTTGAACAAAACGAGTACGAGCAACTTCATAGAGATAGAAATTTCACCGAGTATTGAATCGAGAAACTCCGAAGCTATTTCGAGTAGCGGCGCGACCTTGTCGCAGAGAATCAAAAATCATAATGAAAAAGGCCATTAAACCTGCAACACTAAGTAAATGACCAGCAGAGACAATAGCATGTCAACCTCCTAAAGATGCAGGATAATCGAGAACACGGCGAGGCATACCCGAATAACCCAATCAGAACATAGGGATGACTGTCATTAATTGACCTAATAAGAAGTAAACGATATGTAAGTATCCTCAAATTCGACTGAATTTAACTCCGAAAATCGAAGGGAAATAGAAATAGAATGCTCCAAACGAAGCGAACATGGCGGCTCCGGCAAACATGACGTGGAAATGACCAATAACGTAAAACGAATCATGGAACAAAATATCCATACCAGTGTGAGCGACTGCCATTCCACTAATACCACCGGAAACGAAAAAGAAAATAAAGAGTAGACTGAAAAGGAAAGGTAATTCAACTCAGAACGAACTATTAACTAATGTAACACATCAGTGCATTAGCTTAGTAGCGGCGGGAACCGAAATCATAACGGTTAAAGTACTAAAGAGCATACGAGTGGTGTGGGCTAAACCAACCATATACATATGATGACCTCAAACGAAGAAACCTAAGAAGGCGATCGTATACATGGAATACATTAGACTTGCTCGAGCGGAAACTCGTTTTCTGAGATAGAACGAAAGTAAAGTGTTATTAAATCCGAATGCTGGAATCATAATAACATAAACTTCAGGATGTCCAAAGAATCAGAACATATGTTGGAAAAGAACTGTATCACCACCTCCGGAGTAATCGAAGAAAGATGTTTGTCAATGACGATCACAAAGAAGCATTAAGATACCGATTGCAAGCATAGGATTTGCGGCAATCATCATTCAAGAAGCGACCATAACCCCTTCAGTAAAGAAAGATCTAGCATCGCGCATTTTTCGATTATTTAAAGTAGATAAATATCGATAAGTGACTAAAAAATTTGCAGAACTTACAATGGAAGAATTTAAAACTAAAAAAACTCCCATTAACCCAATATCAACTTTACCGATAGCAGTAAATCGAGTTCGAGCGGCAAATGGAGTAATCATAGCTCAACCTGGTAAAACGTCTTTAGCATTCCGTTCGACAGATCAGAAAAGACCTTCTTCAGATACATATCGTTTATATAAAGTTTTTTGATGACGAGCCGAAAGTAAACGGCATCGTCAAGCTTCACGAGTGAATTTAAGTTGACGTCAGTTACCATAGATTCGTTGTTGCATACTACTAGTTGCGAACATTTTATAAAATTTTTGGTCCATAACACTAATCGCTAATCAGCGACGATTAATAAAACTTGAGTTATCAGCTAGTAAAGCGAAGAAGTTGTAAAATCCATCAGTGGGTCGTACGGCTCCAGTTGCTCAAATAGCTTCTTTATCAGAGGTAGTATCGGCTCAAGAGCCGAAATCAAAGTAAAGACCGATATTAGCTTTAAGGAGGCTCGAGAACAGAGGGTTAAAGAATCATCCCGCTTTTCGAATACCTCCAGTAAGTTCACTTTGCGTAGTGAACATATGAGGATAGAAAGTTTTCTCAGGTTTTCCGAAATAATTCCCTACTTTATAGTTATATTTGAAAACGGGGGTTTGAAATCGTTGTTGACGGAAGTTCGATGTTAGCTCTTCATTTGAGAAAAAAACTTTATCATCAAGTCCTAAAGTGTTATTTAGGTTAGACGAGAGAGTTACCTCATTACCGGAGTTCGTAGGAATCGAGCTTGAAGTGAACATAGTTTGAGAAGCTACCATTTTGCTGAAGATGAAATTCGAAAAATCAACGAGATTAAAAGCGTTGAAAGTGAATTTAACAACTAAGTTTACATTAGTAAGCAAAATACCTTCGTTAACATTGTTTAGAAGATGTAATGGGGCGTTTACTACTCCTTTTAAGAAAGAGGCTAAAGATTGGACAATTAATAAGTCCGTCGTAAACGATGTGGGTAGTGAATTTTGGAAAGATAATTTTTGACTCATTAGGGCTTGAGAAGGTACTTCACTTAGTAATAACGACGACCGAGAAAGTGATCCGATAATACTAGTTACGTTTCATGTGTTCAATAGAGGTAGGGCTGAAACTTCAACTAATGAGAACATAGAAGCTGAATGAGACCGAGTCGAGTTAGAGGATAGGATATCACCGAAGACAGATGTGTTACTTCAGTAGTACTTATTTAAGAAGTAAGTAAACAAGTTATCAATAAAAGATGTTGTTTTATACAATAAAGATTCTCCAGCTAAAAAGGAGTGAGAATTAATTTGGGCAGTATCTTCGAAAATTCATCCTTGTTTTCGGCCATTCATGTTAAAATTTAATACACCGAGTTGGAAGAAAAGAAGCATTTCAGATTTAGTAATATCTTCACCATTCATTTTAAATCGAAGTGCGACCATAACCGTATTTAAAAAATCGCGGTGATCGACAGTGTTTACGAGGTCGACGAAATGTTTATTCCGAAGAATAGATTGAATTTCGCGAATATTATAACAGTTCATTCGTTGATATCGACGATCAAGACATACCAACTGACAAAGCATAATTAACCCGGCAGGTAAAAATCAGAATGCAGCACTGTTTAATCGAGGGAAAGCGACGTCGTGTACCCCTAGTTGAGTAGGTAATAAGAAATTACCAAATGCTCCGAACATAAGAGGCATAATCATAAAGAAGACCATAACAACTGCGTGAGCAGTTACTACGCTTAAATATTGTAAACTATCACCAGCTAAAATTCCTAAACCAGGATAAGCCATTTCGAGACGAATAATAGTAGCGAGAGCCATTCCTACAATTCCTGCGAAAATAACGAATCAAAAGTAATTGACAGCGATTCGACGGTGATTAGTTGTATAGATCCAGTTGTTAACAACATAAATAGTTCTAGCTTTCATTCAAATAGCAAGATTTCAAACTAAAGAAAGGAAGCTAACGTGAGCTAATGCAGTTTTTGCTGGATTAAAGACTAAGTTGTAAAAGTACGATGAGATGTTAGGACTAGCATTAAAAAGGGAAGCAGTTGTCGAATTAAAAAAATTAAAGGACACAGAAATCTGGCATAAGGAAATTTAAAGCTTTCAGTTAATTCGATTTGTATAAATCTGACGATTAAATCGATTTACAAATTTAAAAACGTTCATGTCGGCGTCATTTAAATTAAGCGTTCGTAGAAGGATATGTTGGAGTAGAAGAAGTACTAGACCAATTCCAAATTCAATTGCAGAAAATACTAAGAAAAAGAAAGTGAGGGAGAGGATGTTTAAATTGTCGTAAACTAAACCTACGAACAGGACAATGGAATAAAGCGTAATTCAAAGCAACTCAGCGGTAAGTAGTAGATGTAATGCTGTATTTGTATTAAGTAACAGGCTGCCTAAAATTAAAAGAAAAAAGATAAATAGAGTATTTAAATCTCCTAGAAACAAAATTAATTATCTTAAATTTAGAACAAATCAAAAATCATGGCTAAATCAACAATTGAGGTTGTGATGTCTAACATAGGGTGCGATGATCCGTTTAGTCGACGCGGGCTAGCTTGCGTAAATACCGCTTCGATCCCAGTTCGAATAACGACCTCTTCATACCCTCCCGCAATAAATGAGTTATAATAGTTTTCGATGTTGGAAGAGATGTAATTAAAACTTGCTAATCCGAGAACTCCAACGAGTAAACAATTTTTAAAGTCTCAGGATCATTCAAGCAGACGCATAGTTTGTTCTACACTTTTTTGAGGATCAGAGGAACCGGCTTGATTAGCGAATTCCATTTCAAATCACTGAGCAATTAACCACTCGCCGTAAAACATTTGCTTAAAAACAAATGTTGTAGAACCGCTTTTAAGTTTTTTCCGCTTATATTGAAGAAGGTGGTATGACGCAGAAACGTGTTTCCGAACGGTATCCCGATCTTTTAAGCGGGTAAAGTTTGTAACGTAGTAGTAACATATTTTTTTAAAATCCACTTAAAAGCTGAGTTTTCAATTGGTGCAAGAATTATAAAACTCGACTTAAACCTCGTTTAACTGAGTTAATATACGAAAATCGTTTCGTCGAAAGATAGTTATCTTCAACATAAGAACGATTTAAAGCGTGGACTTCAAATACCATTAAATAAGTAATAAATAAAGCAAGTCCTACACGAGCAATTTCCTCCAAACCGAAGAAACTGAATAGAGAGAATTTTCCTAACATAACGAAGTAGAGAGAAAATAGGTCTCCGCTAAAGTCGACCTCATCTTCAAGGAAGAAAGAACGATCGTCGTTGTTATCGGTATCAAAAAACATTGTAGGAGTCAGAGAGAAGAACATTTCCATGTAATACTCGTCATCGTCAAAATCTCCTAAGAAGATGTAGTAGGAGTCTAAAATATCATCACTAAGGTCGTAAATATTTAAACGAGCTAAAAGTGTTAAATACCGTAGTACGAATGCAAGATTGTTTGTGGTATCACGGAGAAACTGAGTTAGGATAAAAGTGAAATTTCGTCCCTCAGAAATAGAAGCTTCAAGGAAGGATAAGTAGTGAATAGATACTTTTAGCATATAATAAGCGAAAATAAGTAAAAAGAAGTTAAACAATACAGCCGAAGTTCCTTCAATCATCTCTTCTTGATCATCATCTCAAGTCATTAACATCATGCTCATGTAGAAGAATAGGAGGAAGAAGGTTTTAAGAGCTGACTCGAATTCTTGGCGATACGACCGTGACATATAGAATACTCAAGTAACGATACGAACGGTATAAATTTCTAAAGGATTGTTTCAACCCATGGCTTGACAAACGGGGAATGAAAAAATTAAAAGTCATACGAAGACTACGAACATCATCATGAAGTCCATAAATTCAGCAACGCTTGAATGAAGAGAATCACTGAAAACATCGAAGGCGGCTGAGGGGAGATAACTTACTACATAACTAAGTCAGTAAGAATTGACAAAGTCATCAAAGGCTAAAGTTAATTCAGGCGAATGATGAACAATAGTAGCGATAAAATCTTGGTAATTCGTGTAGAAGAGAAATTGAGAAAAGAAGAAATTGTTACTAATAAACGATAAATGATCTCACATAACAAAATCGAATAATTCGCGAGACGAATTGAACGAATCGGTGTCAGTAAAGAAAATAATATCTAAGAAGGACATTTTAGTCACTGAGTCAAGGAAGAAATGACTGTTAACGAAAAAAGAACTTGTAAAAAAAAAATAGAGATTGTAGTCAGAAAAGGCGAGATCAAATGTTTCGTCTCAACTAAGGACATCTTCTAATCAAAATGCATCATTATCTAAATAAGATTCGAGTCATGAATATTCGGCGGTAAATTGCACGTAAAAAAAATATTAAAAATAGAAAGAGACCAAGAAACCCATAACTCCTGTAAAAGAGTTAATTGTTGTAAATTCGGATAATACTCGATTATTAACTTTAGCATGACTCGTTTCACCAATAGTATAAACGAGAGTTCGAGTTCGAGCGTTACCAGCAACACTAATTTTTCCTCTTAAAACAAATTTCAACCCTTTAAATCCCATATCAGGAAAATAAGCTCAGAAAAGGTATCGCATAGTGAATTTAACATACCGGAAAAGTAAACGATATTTTCAGAAACTCATTCGATATAGCATAGTTTTCATTCAATGAGAAAGGAAAGCAGGGTCTTTAAATCGCAAAGCCAAAGACAGAATACGAAGCGATTCGTTTACGAAGATTCGATGCCCGAGGATTTTTTGGAAACCATGAACTCGAATTTCTCACATTTGACAACGGACAGAATCTGCGTAGGGTAAGGAATTCTCAATAAATGGATTAAATTTTAGATAAACTCGACGAGACGTGTAGTGTTCAATAAATTTTACTAGCGTGTCATAATATCAAGTAGTTACAGTGGGGACAAACTTTACATTGTGAATTCGTTTAAGAAGATGTCGTCGAACCGTGTAACTTAAATGTTGAGAAGGTCATAAATTAGAGTGCTCGTATAACTTTAGACGAGTACTAAAATTGTATTTATGAATTTCGTTCGTAAACGGTCGTACAAAAGATGGTCCAATAATTGAATCAATTCGGGTCCCGAGATTTGATTGATTTCAGAAGAAGTACTTAAATAAAAGAGGGTGTTCATACAAAAGCCGATTAGTTCGGGGTGATGCGAAAACAAGATTTGATTTGGAGATAAAAAGTCGTCGCGAAGATTGAAGATGGTGCGTTTGAGTCACGAAGGGTGAAGGTGTTTGCAGAACTCCAAGCGACGTGGTATAACGAATTTGAGAAGCATATTCCTTTGCAACAAGACTATTTTTAACAGTATGGACGGTACTTGCAATGGAGCTACTTAACTGAGTAAAGGATCCGTAATTTAAATGGTTGTCCGAACAGTGTTCAACTAAGTTATCATTAACAAAGTGTCGCAAAGGGGTGGCCATTCCTAAATAAGGTCTATAAAGTCGATTACTATACGAAATGGGGATTCGGGAGAGAATCGCATTTCGAGATGACAAAGAAACCGCGGGGCGGATAGATCGGTAACGACTTAAAAAATAAGTAAACACACGACCATGACCTTTTGAAAGAAATGAGAATCGTTGGAAATGTAAGTAAGACATGTAGCGGAATGAAAGTAGTATAACTGAATTAATGAATTTCTGCTTCGTTGCACTTTTCTTAAATCCAAAGCCCTGTTTTAAAGTCTTAATACGAGAGAGCAAAATCTTATAATTATAATAAGGTGTGGTCTCTTCTCGTGAAGTTAAAAAGGTTGAGTTGAATGTAGGTAAGGTAGTCATAGAAGTCAAGCAACTTAATTTATTAAAGTAAAAAAATCGACTAATGGATGTTATACGATCATTAAGTTGTGGGTGTGCTGACAATGTTTTAATTCCTGATAGTCCGATGTAATCATCGATAAGATTTTGAACTAAAACAGAGCTAAAATGGAACAGAATATAACTACGAAGAGAGTAGGGGTTAATTGTTTTGTTTTGAAAATATCATGTACCTTGTTCTAAGGTATGGGTGAAGATTAAGTCGTTTAGAGTTAAACGATGTTTAGGAAGCGTTGGTTGACGACGTCACCGAGCGTAAGCTTGGGATCTATTTTCATTTATATCTCTAACCGTGTTCGATTGTTGACTAGAGAAATTGACTTTCAAACGCGAGGTTTGGTATACTTCGTGAACACGAGACAAAGATTGACGTAAACGACGACGTTTGGATTTATTTGTACTATTGATAGTGTCACCTACGTTAGAAACTAACGGGAATAACTTTAAATTAGTTGGGGAAATTACGTTGGACGTGACCTTTGCTAAAATTTTTTGATTACGAAATTTCATTCACTTGGAACTTGCCTTGTTTTTCATTACGGAGAGACGCGAAGAGTGAAAAATGCGTCGATAAGGAGCAGTTGTCGTAAAAGAGTGGTGGTTAGCGCGGGTTAGCGAACTAAAGTTTATAGTTTTTTTGAAGCGTTTATCTTTTTTTTTAAGAGAATTTGTTGTGTAAAAAATATCGTGAGGGGAAAATAAAATAACAAGGATAGCAGGAATCGAACCCACGCATGCGGCTTTGAAGGCCGCTGTTCTACCATTAAACTATACCCCTAAAATATCACGAGCATTACAGGACTTGCACCTTCTTTGGTTATCGATTCAACAATATTATACCGTTGTACACCTAGTCATGGGCTTACAGGAGTTCGCTCACCGCTACTTTCCCTTTCTCAGTTGATTTTTAAATATAAAGTTAATGAGTTGGTTCACTTCACTTTATTAGTATAATTTTATTTATTGCTCCCAGTAGCGCCAGTACTCACAATAAATATAGGCCCTCCACACCTTTCCTATATCGAACATCTAGGCATCCCCTTAATGCGACGTATCTTAATCTTTTTCAAAAGAAAATAAATATTTAGCAAACTACTTACACTAAGTTAAAATATGTGTAATCCAAAAACAGGTTCCCCTACCATTACCTTGTGTCAACTTCGCCCAAATTACCATACCGTCTTTGACTCACCTGCGAAATCCAATCTCGACTCTTATATACGCCTTGAGTAAGGGAGTTCGCAACGAATTGCGCCAGTTCCTGCTTTTAATATGAGTTACGATTACCTAATATGGACGCGAAAGATTTGCACCCCCCTACGTTCCATTTTAAACAACCTAACTTTCAAAATACTAAAATATCGGAGAAAGTTTTAACGCCCTTTGAATTCCACGATCAAGTTTAAAGCCGTCACAACTCTTCGGGCGTGATGGGCGGTGTGTGCAAAGTTTGATAGATCATTCACCGTAACATACTAATTTACGATTACTAACGATTCCGACTTCATGTAGACGAGTTTCAGTCTACAATCCGAACTGTGATAATTTTTTAAGATTTGCTTGAGATTACTCCTTCGCATCTCATTGTTTTTACCCTTGTAGCGCATGTGTAGCCCAACATATTTAGACCATAATGACTTGACTTCTACTTCACTCCCTCAAAACAGGTTAAAATCTTACATTCACTGAGTACAATTACTTGCATTAAAGAATCGGTTCTCACATTACGATTTTAAACGATTGTATCCATTAAATCAATTACTACGAAAGATTCCCTCATCTTAATCGAAGGGTCTCAGCTCTCGGCTGCCGACGTTGGACTTCTCTCTAATATATACTTAATTCCTTTAAATTTGAATTACCCTCGACACTAAACAGTTTTGTTTAGCAGTTTTTTCAAAGCACTACAGTTAGTGCAGCAAAACTACATACTGACTAATCCTTATTACTATTCACAAGAAATATAGTAACAGAAATAGTGTTCGTCGAATATACCACATTAAAAGAATGGATTTGTAAAAAACCGTTAAACACCTCTACCTAGCTCAGACAACTCTTATTTAAACTTCATGTTCTACCTAGTAAAAGTTTGAATGGGACTCTTGTTTCTAATTCACTAACGTGATGTAAACCCCTCCCTTTAGATTCGTGAGTCTCCTACCTCCTTACGTTGGTCATGACTTCGTACCTAGTCTTGTGAGGGTTTAGCATGATCCAAAGATCAATACCCGGTGATAGAAATTACTACGTAATAAGCGAATCTACCTTCAAATTTAGAACACGGATTTATAACGATTAAACATTACAAAGTTTTACTCGTCTCCTAAAGCAGTAGGTTTCTTCGCGTTAGCAAGTCGAAAATCAATCCAACTATTTATACAGTAGAATTTCTTCCTATCTTCTTTTTTTACTTTGCTTTATTGAACCTCTTCGGATAAATCAACTAATAACTTACTTAAGCGACTTTCTTTTAAAATTAAAGTTTTAAAAGATTAGTAGTTAATTTCAATTCGTTTAATAGGTGTAAGGGACGAGACGACTTACATACCGACAGGATGATCGAGTACAAGCGCATAACTCCCGTAGATTTTGTTCGTACAGTTTTTGAGAGCTTCTAGAGAGGTGTCTTTATACCTTAATATCTACTACAGCTATTAGTAAATTTGAGCGTACCTATATCGTATCCAAGAACAGAGAAGCCAAATTCATTTTGCAATGAATTGGGTATCACTCTCCACTACTTAAAGAACGAAATCGATACATTTATTAGTAACCCTAGAAGATAGCAAAGTATACTACCGCTAAAGATTTAATTGTACTGCTTTAGTTATCTTATAACTTGATTAAAGGTATTCACAGAACGGCGATAACAGACCAATTCAACAAGATATAACATGTGCGTAAACGACAACCGCTTACGTACAACAATATTGTAAACTTCTACTCACCCTAGTTGATCTCAGAAGAATTTGAATCAAATTACACGGTCGCGATACACTCTTTGCATCAACGGAACTTGAACTTCTTAAAGATTTGCTTAATTCAGCTGCACTCTAAGAGTGGTAAAAGACCAGAAGAATGGTAGAGAGTAACACTACGTGCAATACAACACTGTTACTTTCGTAAATTTTTACCCTGCGACTTCGGTTGACCTCGCCAGTTAATTCTCTTTAACCGCAATCTTAACTCTGAACACGAACGAACTGGATCTAGTACCACAAGAAACTGTCGATAATGCTTCTTGAATCTGCAATTAAGGGTTGACCGATTCTAAAGTATTATCGAATTGTAATCTCCTAGCTAAACTAGACGAAGTATTTTATTGAGGTTCGTTAACTTCTTTCAAAAAAAACTACCCACTGTGCGAGGGGCTAGGCATAACATCGTAAGTTTATTCAACTCGAGTTATACATCTGATTTAGCCTCCCCATTCGTAAAGTATAATGACAAATAACGTATTAAAAACTTTGAATACCAGAAGAAACACCCGCTTTGTAGTCATGTAAATAATACCTAATTTCGTTAAGCAAGTAAACAAGTTTACCAGTATCTTTAACAAAAGATTGATATGAAATTTACAGTAAAGGTTGCGTTCGTTCAATAACTTAATATTACATTCTACAACACGAACTGACGACAGCCATGCAGTACCAATTAAAAAAACGTTCGAAAATTCTCATTAAATTTATCATCACAAATTTTTCAATACATTGGTAAGATTACCCGTGGATTATCGAATTAAACCACACGCTCCACCGTTCATACAAACTCCCGCCAATCTATTTAAGTTTTACCTTTGCAGCTTTACTTCCCAGGCGAGGCATTTAAGCGTTAGCTGATACACGACGAATATTTACATCACATATAATGCCCATTGATTCAGGGTATGGACTACTAGGGTCTCCAATCCTATTTGATATCCATACTTTAGCGGTTCAACGTCAGAAAAGAAGTGGTTAGCTGCCGAGGCCCTTGAGAATCGTTATAACCTATCAGCATTTTATCTCTAGGCAATACATATTGCTAACCCCCTTCTCTCTCATCTAGTATTAAGGTTTAATAGATGCTTTCGCTACCCCTTCGGTTTTATCTATAATTTCTTAAACCGTTTAGCCGCACTTTACGCCTAGTAACGGCGAGTAACGCTCCCCCGTCAACGTATTACCGCAGCTGCTGGCACGTTGTTAGCCCGGGATTCTCTTTCGGCTCAATGTCATTTTGTTCACCGTTGGACAGACTTTACAGCTTTCCTAGCCTTCACGATTTTATCAATCTCTCATCTCCGCAAAACCCTGGTTCAAGCTCTCGCTTATTGACCAATATTCTCCACTGCTGCCAACGGCAGGGTATTTTTCATCCCCTGTGTGACTGGTCGATCTTTCAATCCAGCTACGAGTACTCGGCTACACTTTCGTGCAATACCTACTCGAGTTCCAATTTATATAGAAGCGTATCAAACTTTTCCGTAACTTAACACTCTTATTAAGAATTCACTGTTCCTCTAAGAGATTTGGTTAGGATAAAACTCCCACCACAGGAGTAGTCCCATAACCGAACTCTATCTAGACGTCGAGATAGTTACTATTCACGATTAACATGATCTTCTAGGCAAAATTTGGAACATTACTCACCCTTCCACTATTAAGTTAAACGTACTAACTTAATAAAATTCGCATGTGTCAAGAGGTTCCGCTCGCATTCACTCCGAGCCATAGTCAAACTCATAGTTATTTTTGATAAGTATAATCCACTTTTTAATGTTATATGTAGTATATAGTAACTAATCGCAGATACGATTGGTTCGAATAATTCTTCTCATAATTTTTCGTTTTAAACGACCCTTTAGGGGTGCTTTCATAGTTCCAAAAGATTTTGGTTTGTAGAAAAAAATTTTTTTAACGACAACTTTCGGTTTAGCCGAGTTTAATTGAGTGTCGTCATACAGGAACGAAGTTAAAGGGTTAACGAAGGGACGAATGATAGGGGAAAGTAGAACGTTGCATAATTCACTGAAGAATACTGGAGTCCGTTTCGTGTATATAACTAAGTCTCGGATTTCCGAGACAATCAACAGTTTTCGGACGTACTTCATTAAAAGCAGTTTAATTAATTTGTTTTTTTTCAAAGCTTTCTTACCGTTTAAGAATCGGAGGAACAGACCAACGGACAAGGAGAAGTAGTTGTACTTCATACCACCATTACTAACTAGATTTATAAAAAGTTTGTTTGCTGTAAAGGTGAGATATAAATTATATTTAACTTCCGAGTAAAAGTTTCTCTGGAAGTGCACATAGATTCGACAATAATGTAAAACCCGATGGGTAAACTCTAAGTAAAAGGATAGCAATTTGTTTAAAGCTTGGCGTGTTTTAAGGTTAGGATTTAAAATGGGTGAGCGCGAAAGACGTAAACGTCGAGAAGAGTAGTCGAAGAAGTACATATCATTGTGTAAAAACGATAGAGCAGGTCCAATAAATTTGGTTTGTTCAGTTGATCAGAATTCGTTTCAACTACTAGCAAAGGCTAATAAGGTGTTTGAATTTGTAAACGCCGTACGTCGAATTAATTGGCGAGAAACATGAGTGTTGTTAGTATCGCTGTAAAGTTGTCGTCGTTCATTAAGGTCGCCTGTATAGGGTCACATATTTTCGTACGTTTTAGGGTTTACGAAGTTCATATTGAATTGAGATTCTTTGTTTTTACGATGTAACAAAAATTGAAAATGACGTTTATCTTTATTTCGATAAAGTTTTATTTTACGATTGTAAAGAGCTGCTGGTACGATAGATGAAGTTAAATTGTTGGGAATATTAAGCAAATGAAAAAGGTTGGATTCGAACCAACGTGGGTTACCCAACAGATTTACAGTCTGTCGCCATCGACCGCTCGGCCACTTCTTCGATTTATTTTCCATATTTATTTTCCATATTTATTTTCCATATTTATTTTCCATATTTATTTTCCATATTTATTTTCCATATTTATTTTCCATATTTATTTTCCATATTTATTTTCCATATTTATTTTCCATATTTAGTCGAACGGAATTTATCCTAAATAACATGTAGTACACCCCAACCCCTGTACTACATGTTATATAGGATAAGTTAATAATATCTATAACCCCTATTCTCTTCTTCTGTTCAAGTACATATATATATATAACTCGAAGAGGTTTTTAAAAAAGCGTTCCAATAGCTCAGTTGGTAGAGCACAAGGCTGAAAACTTTGGGGTCGTTGGTTCGAATCCAACTTGAAACATATTATTCAAGGTCACAAACTCTTTTTTCGATATGTCCTTTTTAACTTAAGTCACGTTTATTTAAGCCATGCTGATCATGGCTTAAAAAATGTCTCTGTAGTTATCTCGAAAAATATATTTTATTACCTTGCGGTTCATTTTCGGTTTTCGTCTGTTTTTTATTCGAGCCAATTAGTCGATTTATTTTCTTATGAACTTCCAATTTCAACCGCTATTCAATCTAATCAATTTATTGACACCGTTTTCACTTCTAACTCTATTTTAGTGTATAATTTTCATAATTTAACAACTCACGATCGTTTCTTTGTTTTTTGTGTTGAATCAGTTAGTGCGTACGATAGATTTAGTGTTAATTCTGTTGCTGAATTGTATCCCAACGCAAGTTGATTGGAACGAGAAGTTTCTGAACTTCATGGAACGACTTTTAATAATAAAAAAGATTTACGTAATTTAATGTTACAATATGGTGATACAAGTACTCCGTTTCGAAAATCATCCCCTTCTATCGGTGTTAAAGAAGTTTGTTACGACTCAGTTAACGATATTTTAATTCAAATTCCTGTATCTATTCAGGTCTAATATTTTGTATAATCCATATATCCGGGCTATCGTCTAATGGTTAGGACCTTAGTCTTTCACTCTAATAATGTAGGTTCGATTCCTGCTAGCCCGATTTGGTATCTAATTTTCACCTAAATTTTAATTTAATCAGTACGTATTCTAAAAACTTCGAAATTAAACAATCGTTACAAGCAGAACCTTATAGCGTTGTATATAATTTTACATTCGTATCTTTAATCGCCCCATATTTACTCAATGACCTTCGCTTATCTAATATTTCTAATTCCCCATCAACTCCTGGAAAATCTACCATCCTTATTAAACAATCGTACCTCCTTTTTACTTGATTTTATTACCTTAAAACCTCGGTAATGAAAACTAAAACTAAAAACAAAGTCATTAAGTTTGCGTTTTTACCTATACGACGTAAATCTTACACGTTAACAAAGGCCCCTATTGCACATAAAACTAACTCCAAGGAGCAATTTGTTTTCAAATTTTATAAATTCAAAGCTTCGGTTCACACGTACTACACTGTTTCAAATCGATTAATTTCAGTCGATCAAGGCCTTGAAGCTTTGATTATGACTAAACGTACCTTTCCTTTTTTCGAAACGAACGTACTACTCCTTAAAACCGCAACAGTTGCCCTAAGTCTAAGCGATTCGACTTATTTCGATTACAATAACTACATCTCCTCAAAACGTCTCTAATAGTTAACCAGTTTAGGTAATCCTACACTTGAACTTATTTTCCTACGAATCTTTTAGGAAGAAGCTTTTTAATGTACAGGTGGTATCAGCGATCGGTTCCAGTCAGTGTACCGTTAAGTTTGTCGGTTCGAACCCCTTTCGTAGGCTTATCCCATCTCTATTAAGAGTTTTATTGCTTTGCATGGTAACTTTTTCAATTAATATCTTTTTGTGAGGCGACTTTTGGTTTCTTTATGATAAGCTGCTCTCGATTACACATATCACCCCCGTTTCCAAAGTTGGTAACACCTCTTTCATTTCTTATCGATTACTCCCTTTTATTTTTACACCAAGCGCGTGATTTTTTCACTTTTTGTTCGTGTACCTTGTTTTCTCCCTCTTTTTAATTGCATTTGTTCTTTTTATTGCTAAATGTCTCCGCGACCGTTAACCCATTGTTTAAATAATTTTGTTTACACTATTTACCTTTTTTGATTGATGAGTTGTTACCCAATCTTCTATGTGAAGTTTAGCTTATTTTACAGTTATCTTTTACACCCTCCTCGTGTTCTCTACCGTTTTGTATTTAGTGGCAAATATGAAGGACTTTACGAATTATTCAGCATTCGCTAACAGCACTTTTTTTAACTATACCCCCGGTTTAGACATCTTAGGTATTCTTACTACACCCCTGCTAGTAATTGTACTTATCAACTTCTCTTGAACCAGTCCCATCTTGTCGGTATGATTTGGACACCTACTGTTCAGTTCTTTTCAGTTGAAAGTAACCTACCTGATTAGTTTTATCTTCGTTCTTATTTGAGTCGCTTATGCCTCCTCTTTTTATTACTCGTCTCAAGAAATTTTCGACTATACCATCGTCACATACTCATTCTTCTTGTGAACTGTTTTTCTTTTTTATTCAAATAATATCTTTACCGTTATTTTTTTTATTGAGATCCTCTCAACCCTCATCACATTACTCCTCATTACTTCTGTTTTCTCCTCTACTTATTTTTATAACAACCTTAGTTTAACTAATCACTCTTACTTTAACCAGTCTACACCCTTCTCCTTCTTACAAACTTTGATGTTCTTCTTCTGAATTTCGTTAATCTCTTCTCTAAACTTGTTCCTTTTCTTAACTCTTTTCTATTTACAGTTTTTAACTTTCGATTGATATATTCTTGAGTCAATTTTTTATTACGTCATCGCCTCAAGTGACTTAAAGTCAATCTTTTTCTCATCCTTAACTTGATTCAGTTTCCTATTTTGCATTTTTCTAAAATGTGGTCTAGTTCCTTTCTATTTCTGAAAGCCCATTTTTTTCAAAGGTATCCCTCTTCATGCTTTATTCTTCTATATTGTTTTTTTCTACTTTTTCATCTTTTATTTCTTTATTTACTTCTTCGTAATTTACTTAAACGAGCTTTTTTATTTCAATGTGTTTGTCAACCTTCTAATGCTAAGCTTTGGATTGATTATTCTCGTGTTTATTCTCTGCGAGTCTTATTACATTAAGGCGTTCCTGGCCATGAGTAGTATTTTAAATACGTTATTTGTCTTCTTAGCTATTAGCGGCACGTTCATCACAGACTACGTTTTCATCTTATAAAAATTCTATTGTGCATATTTGGCCGTTTTAAAGAGTCGAAAAAATACTAATAAAAAACACAAATGAGCTAGAGACTATCGCCTGTCATTAGCCTCTTGCAAATTTACTTCTCGTCAAAAAAACCAACTTATTCTAGATCAATTTGACAAACAACTACCCGTCAGAAAGAGTAGTTACATGATGCTCCTTTATTTTCGTAAAGTGAGTTAATTACCCCCCCACTTTCTAAACCAACCCTTTTTAGGTTTTGCAATCTTGCAACTTTGTTTGTGTACATTTGGTCGCTATTTATGAGTTTATTCAAGTTCTGGTCTTATCTTGAAGTTATATGTGAATATACAATTCAAGCTTATACATCATTTTTTTTACATTTTATCAATTTAAAAACGCTGATGCAAAAACTCTCTTTTCATTTTTAAACTTAGGGGCTACTCATTTTTTCACTAAAATTATTAGTATTTCTCTATTCTCAATGGCTGGAGTCCCACCTTTTTGAGGTTTTTTTGCTAAGTTATTCATTTTTACATTAGTTCGGTCCTCTTACTTCTTCTCTCTGTATCCTTTCTTTTTTTTAATTCTTTTTATTGGTCTCTATTTTTACATTCAAAATATTCGACTATTAAATTCAACCGCCGGTTCCGATTTTCAAGCTATTATCGAACTGAATGTCCGTGTAGTTCCTATGTACTACTACACCGCGTTAACGTCCGCGTTCTTTTTAGTCTTTGGTTGCGCGTTTACTGACGACTTACTTCTTGTTATTTCCTGAACCCTTTTTTAAATTTCTGTGTGTACTATTATGCTTTTACAGCCTCGTAAATTCAAACGTAAATCAAAACAAAAAAACCGAACAGTATACAAATGAACGTTAAATAACTTGACATATGGTGATTGTGGTCTCAAAACTTTACAACCCCTCCGTATGTCGTCACGTCAAATCTTTAGATTTAAAGTCTTTTTGAAAAAAGCTGTTAGAAAGCCTGATATTACTGGACGATTAGTCTGATTTAATACCTTCCCTCATCTTCCATTAACTAAAAAACCCAAAGGGCAGCGTATGGGAAAAGGTGCCGGTAAGTTAAATAGTTGACAAATTCAAATGCGTGGAGGTGTCTTCATTTTTGAGTTTAAGAATCTGCGTCCTGGTCGAGCTATTAAATTCTTTAAACGAGCAGCAACTAAAATCCCTACCCCCACTCTAATCCATTTTAATTCTTCTCAACGTGTTAAGTTGAATGGTGGAAGCCGTGTCAATACACTGATCCGGTCGTATTGATAAGTAATTTTGTTGTGGTATGGTTTTATCTATTACAGTATTTTTATTTTTCTTACTTTTATCGCCACTCTATTAATTTTTCGTATTTTTTATTTGAATCTTTTCTATAAAACGGACTTAGTTATTATCCTTATGCGCTACGTTTTAAGTTTTTTTACCTTTTTCAGCCTCGTCGCTCTTCTAGTTCTTTACTACATCTTAGATTTTTTTTCGAATTTTAATATCGGATACTCGTCAAATCAATTCAATGTTTTTTTTTTCGACTATTATTGCTACGATTTCTTAATCAGTAGTAACTCGCTGAATTTAAACCTCGTGTCCGTATATTATTTCCCTTTTATTTATATCTTCGTTATCATTACCACTCTTTCGATTTTATTTTGCCTTGCTTACAATATTAACGAAGTGATGGTATTCATTTTCTACTGTACAACAATTTTGATGGCGGGTTACCTTTTATTTTTTACCGATTCCATCATTCTATTTTTTCTAGCGTATGAACTTCTTTTAGTCCCGTCTTTTTTTATTCTCTATAATTTTGCAAAAACGCGTCGATGTGTTGAAGCTGCATACTTGATGTTTTTCTGAACTCAATTTGGAGCTATGTTCCTAATTTTCAGTTTTTTGTATTTATTTTTTATTTGCGGAACCTCATCTTTTAGTGTAATCGGTGGTTTTTACTTCTCGACGTTTGAATTGAACTTTTTATTCATTTGTTGAATCATTGGTTTTGGAGTCAAACTACCCATCTGACCTTTTTACGGGTGACTGCCAAAAGCTCACGTTGAAGCTTCGACGAACTTCTCAATTTTCTTAAGTGGAGTCCTCGTTAAATTCGCCTTCTTTGGTTTGTTGAAGTGTTTGATTACCATTAACTTAGAACCTACTTTCTATTTTATCTACCCCTTTTTAACTATTGGAATCGTAGATGCTGTTTTCAAACTGTTTTATCAAATCGATCTAAAGAAACTCGTCGCTTACTCTACAGTTGTAGAAATGCATTGATTGACAATTTGTGTCATTTCGGGCCAATCAGCCTTAATGCTCGCCAGTTTTTGTATGCTTATCAGCCACGCGTTACTCTCGACTAATTCGTTTCTTTTAGTTGATGCGATTGGGCGCCGTTTTAAGACACGATTAATCACTGAAATTAACGGTTTAAATTTCCTTTGTCCTAAGCTGTTCCTAATGGGATTGATAAATTGTTTAATTTTCTTAGGTTTTCCTGGATCAATCATGTTTGTCGCCGAAATTTTATTCTTCAGCTTCTTTTTTGATCTCTTTCCTCTACTATGTCTAATTTTTATCGTCTTATTATACTTAATTGGTCCAACTTTCTTTTTTCGAAGTTGAATGAACGTTTTATTCGGTTCGTCGAGTCAAATGTTGCGAACTCTCCCTGCTGACCTTTCTTCGAAAGAATTTGTCGTGTTTGGTGGTTTGATCATCTTAATGTTTTGATTAGGTATTACGTGACAATCATTTGTGTTCTAATGTTTCGTTGTGTACAATTGGCTAGTTTAAAGCAAGCAAGTTTTAGAACAAAAAATCACCCCCTACGAGGCTTTTCGAGAACACCCGCTCTTCAAAAAAGACCCCAAGTAAAAGGAATTGTTAACAAAGTCACTACAATGTCACCCAAAAAACCCAATTCAGCTGTTCGGCACGTTGCCAAAGTTACTTTAACTAACGGTCTTCGTGTTACTGCCCGTTTACCTGGTATTGGGTATCTTTGTGCTAAGTATAACCGAGTTTTGGTTGAAGGAGGTCGCGCTAATGATCTTCCCGGAGTCGGTTACACTTTAATCCGAGGAGTATACGATTTTTCTCCTGTTATTTATAAAAAAAAACGTCGTTCTGTTTACGGAGTCGCTCGACCCGAAGGTTTATCAAAATATGTTCGAAAATGCATTCGACGCAAACAATATTAACGAGTCATTTACCCTTCCCTATGGACTACTTATGAAACTTGAATGAATTTCAACCAAACTAATTTCTGTTATCGCTTGAGCTCGAGCTGGGTCTTTATGACCTTTAACTTTTGGACTCGCATGTTGTGCTGTCGAAATGATGCATGCCGCTATGAGTCGTTATGATATGGACCGTTTCGGTATCATTTTCCGTGCTTCACCTCGACATTCTGACTTGATTATTGTTGCAGGTACTTTAACTAATAAAATGGCCCCCACTCTTCGTCGGTTATACGAGCAAATGCCTGATCCCCGATGAATTTTGTCGATGGGTAGCTGCGCAAATGGTGGTGGTTATTATCACTATTCGTATGCTGTTGTTCGAGGTTGTGATCGTGTTATCCCCGTAGACATTTATGTCCCCGGATGTCCTCCTACTGCTGAAGCTTTACTGTTCGGTCTTATTCAATTACAAGGGAAAATAGGGTTTGTTTTATCTGAGTTAAATACTTCGAACGAATGGTACGGCGGTGATCATATCTAAATTTAATCAATACGACTTTTTCTTCCGAGCATAAAGCGCTTGCCTTCGCTCATCATTATGTAACTTTTAAAGCGACGACGTATTATCGAAAGTCAATTCACAGAATTACGAAGTTATCCCGTCGTTCGTGATCTCGTCGTAAACACATCCATAACTGATTGCTTTATCAAAATTTATTAGCCAACTGAGCTCAAGATTATCTCTTTTTTAGAAAATATAACCGTTGGGCTTTGACTCTGAATTTGTTTCGTAACTCCTATTTAACACACAATCTTTTAATTTTAAAGAAAGCTTCAACCACCGACTTTGCTGGTTCGGAGGAAGTTGTTGTATCGAACTTTGTTCGACGTATTATCCGTTATAGTTCAAAACTTAATCCACAGATGTATCATTTTTTTCACCGATATGTTGGGGTAGAGTGGATGTACGTTACTACTCCATTAAACATCGAAAAAGTTCAAGAATCGTCGGAGATGACTGATAGTATAACCCATTTATCTTATCAATCTCAGTATTACGCTGAGGAGATGGATTTATCTTTAAGTCATTGACTCCAATTCTTAATCAACCTCTTGTTCACCCACCATTTACTGAAAACCATTGAACTTTACAAAGTGTTCACTTTACTGACACTAACTACGATATATTAATTAATTTTGTTTTTAAAAAAAATGCGTATTGTTTCATCTGCCTCTCGGAATATTGTAAAATTAACTTCATTGTGATTTGAAAAAAAATCTTATAACTTACTAAATTGACGAAAAGTTTCAACCGCGGGGCGAGGTAAATCGGGTCGAATTGTCGTGTGAACTAAATCCAGCCTCAAACGACGTCTTATTTTACCTAAAATTAATTACTCGAATCGCCTTAAAGTTTTATCTTTTATCTCTACCTTTCGACTTATACCGTTCAGTAATAAATTGATTGCTTTACTTTTTTTCTCATCCGGAAGCGTCTCTTATTTACCAGCTCCTGATAGTTTCAAAGTTTTCTCGTTTATTTATTTCCCTATCAGAACCAACTGAGTTCGAAAGTTCTATCCCAATCCATCTTTATTTTTACTCGCCCATATTAAACGACTTTCTAAAGTTTCCCTTGTTGAGCTTTACCCAGGAGCTGGAATTCAGTATGTGCGAAGCGCTGGAACTTCTGCCCGTTTGACTAAAATCGACGTTAATTCTCACACAGCAGTTCTCCAATTACCATCTGGAGTTCGTAAATCATTTTCTTTATACTCGTTAGCATCACTTGGTGCATCGGCTTTAAAAATTAAACGGGATTTAGCCAACACTAAGTCTGGGTATTGACGTAGTTTCGGTCGTAAACCGATGGTTCGTGGAGTTGCACGAAATCCCGTCGATCACCCTCATGGTGGACGTACAAAATCTTTGAAATGACCTCGAACCCCCTGAGGTAAAACAACTAAATTAAAGTAATCTCATCACCAAACTTGTGCAAATTTAATGTTAAATCAGCGTGACTCCTTTTATAAAAAGACATATAAAATTTCCTATGCGGCCGCTGGAACCTGACGTCAGATTTTTTTAAATCAAAGTAATGACGTATGATGCGACCAAGACAAATTTATTCATGAACGAAGTTCAGTAATTGCCCCCATGTATAGCAATACTCGAGTTCATATCTACACCGGCCGGGGTTTTACTTTACGGTGAATTCACCCGTGAATGGTTGGATTCAAATTCGGTGAGTTTACGTGAAATCGTAAACTCGCTTTGTATAAAGCGAAACAATTGCGAAAAAAAGCGAAAAAAGCGAAAAAATAATTGAAATTTGAACAAGTTTTACAGATTTATTGAACAAAAGGTTTTTTGTACAGTGGTAAAGTCCTCCCCTTTGATAGTAATTGATGATCGTTTTGCAACGAAGTTGGTGGACTAGGTCGTACTACTCGTGTAAAATTTGTACGTCGATTTGAACTCCATCACTTCTTCTATAATAAACGTAAGTCATTTGGTGAACTTGACAGCGGAATTCACCGCTCCATTAATTTAATCCTCTCAAAAATGTCTAGTCTAAATTATAAAATCTCGGAAATCCAATATTTAAACCTAGTCCGCTTATACCTAATTAAATCTTATCGAGGTCGAGCCCAAGCTTTAGGTAAACCATCTCGTGGACAACGAACATGGTCTAATGCTTGAACTGCTTATCACCATAACAAAACGATTCGAAATTTTGTCGTCACTATGCAACGTAAACTCAACAAAGATAAAAAAGAGGAAAAAATCAACTACAAACTCCTGAAAAAAAAAATCCAAAAACCCTCGAAAGCTAAACAAAACAATACGTCTCATATGCCTACCAAGAAATCCAATGCCTGATTTTAATATAATTTTTTTATGCGTTTTGAATCACAAAACTTAGTAAATGCTACACCCTTAACACTCGGTCCAGTTAATGTAAACAATGCCCATTGATTAGTCTGTGTTTCCAACTTAAGTAGTGGTTATGCCTCTCGTCTTGCATATTTTTATAGAAATACCGACTTTCTCGTTCTTGTTCCCTTTGTACAAATTTTTTCATGGTTGATTAGTCATGTTAAATCCAATCCTTGATTTTTTCGGTCCTTCTTATTCCCCACTTCTGCTATGTCAAACTATCGAACGAGAAATCAATCACTACGAATCACTCGCTACGGTCTGCCTACCCGACCCCTCCTCCCCACCTTCTTCATGAAACATCTGAAATTCAACTGTACCAAGAATAATCAATACCAGTCCTTTCAACAGAAACGTAGTCTT
>Ga0315907_10001908_pt1 | contig 27426 bp, 24 predicted proteins | sample LakEriMetagenome_3_FD_203525 | JGI IMG/M metagenome (GOLD analysis project Ga0315907, IMG submission 203525) | Freshwater fungal communities from buoy surface, Lake Erie, Ohio, United States - Buoy 12 MA123 | ecosystem: Environmental > Aquatic > Freshwater > Lake > Lake biofilm | place: USA...
CAAGCCAAATCAAATACATCCAAACTCCAAGGAAAGATAATCCATAGACCACAACCAATCCCTGCATAACTTGGTCAAAAGTAATCCAGCTTAACAAATAACAACTCACTACCATCGAGGTGAGGAGACGAAGAAACACTTCTCGAAAAAAGGTAGGCACCCCAACCTTTACATAAGACCTGGCAAAGGCATCAAGGACACTGCTCCACACGGAAAATAGGGCAACCAGTAAGACAATACCTAGAAAATCAATCACCTGCGGGGAGTTGGTGGCAAAAAGGGATACGATTTGGCTCTTTCCTCCAAAAAAAATCAAAGATACTAGGCCAAGTCCCAACAGGGAGAACCCCAAACTATAGGTAAGTAGGGCGGCTTGGTTGGATTCTAATTTGGGAAAATACCTAGTAATTCCATGGCCTACACCCAATTGGGCAAAGGGAACCAATAGGATACCTAGGTCTTGAATGGTCCTAAAGATTCCTAATTCGGTAGAAGTAAGGGCATAAGGAAAAAGCCATAATACATTGATATAGCCCAATACCACACCTATGTACGAGAAAATAGTAGTCTGTATGCTTTGATAGGCTATTTTACTCATGGACTAATATTCAATAAAAAAATCGGGAATTCCATGGCCTCCCTAAGGAGTTTAGGATTTAGCACATTTGTCACAGCCCTCAGAGGCTTTGGGTTTTCTTACCAACTTCCAAATTAAGTAGCCCAACGATGCGAATAGTAAAAGGACTAATGTTATTTCTTGCCACATCTTAGGAAAAAATTTGGAAAGTGATAAATGCCATAATATAGGCCAGAGCACTCATATAAAGGGTTTGAATCACAGGCCATTTCCATCCCTTCGTTTCTCTTTTTACCACGGCCAAGGTACTCATGCATTGCATAGCAAACACGTAAAATACCAACAAAGAAAAGGAGGAGGCTTTGGTAAATGTTTTTTCCCCAGTGGAGGCATTGATTTGTTGACTTAACTTTTCTCGTATGGTCAAATCATTTTCTAAATCCCCTTCAATGCTATAGATCGTAGCAATAGTTGAAATAAAGACTTCTCTAGCGGCAAAAGAAGTAATTAGGGCGATTCCAATTTTCCAATCGTACCCTAAGGGCTGAATGGCGGGTTCGATGGCTTTTCCCATAATCCCAATAAAAGAATTTTCCAGAAGCAAAGAATTCGTTTCTGCTTCTATCCTCTCTCGCTCCAAGGGGTCTGTGATTTTTTCTAACTTGGCAAGCCCTTCGGTTTGTACTTGCTCCATTTTACTTGGGGGGCCATAGGATGCTAGCACCCAAAGGACGATAGAAATGGCTAAAATTACCTTACCTGCTTCAAAAACGAAGGTTTTTGACTTTTCTATCATGGTGAGTCCTACGTCTTTCCAACGTGGAATTCTATAGGAGGGAAGCTCGGTAATTAAAAAACTTTTTTCATCCGTTTTTAAGATAATTTTTAAAAGGTAGGCTGTTCCCAAAACCCCTAAAATTCCTAGAATATACAAGGCTAGCAAGGCTAAAGCCTGGAGTTTGATCACTCCAACTACGGTTTCATTTGGAACTGAAATGCCAATAAGAATCACATACACGGGTAATCTTGCCGAACAACTCATCAATGGAGTGACCAAAATGGTAATCATTTTTTCCTTCCAGTTGGCGATATTACGTGCGGCCATTACTCCAGGAATGGCACAGGCAACTCCAGAGACAAGGGGTACGATACTTTTTCCGTGCAATCCAAAAGGACGCATCCAGCGATCCAATAAAAATACCACTCTAGACATGTATCCAGTATCTTCTAGGATGGCTAAAAAGCCAAAAAGAAGAGCGATTTGGGGAATAAAAATGACGATACCTCCGATACCTGGTACCACTCCTTCTGCAAGCAGGGAAGTGAAAGGCCCTGGGGGAAGGAGCTCGACCACACGCACACTGAGATCTGCAAAAAAGCCATCAATCCAATCCATAGGAAAGGAAGCCCAGGAAAATAGAGCCTGAAATATTAGAAGTAGAATTCCAAAAAAGATGAAATAACCAACCAAAGGATGTAAAAACACCGCATCTAAACTAGACTTGGGTTTGGGTATTGCTTTTTTTACCAATACAGAAGTTACCAGGTCGGTAATTTTTTTGTAGCGGATTTTTGTCTCTTCCAATTGTGCCTCTTCTAAGCCAAAAGATGAGCCGGAAAGGGTATCCACAAGCCAAGATCTATTTGGTTCAGATACTGCTTTATCTTTGGCTCCAAACCGAATCATTTGATAGGCCTGGTACTTATTTTCAAGTGAGAATCGGTTTTTTACTTCTTCTAATAAAGCATCGGGAACAACTGTAGTAATATCTACGAAGGAAGTACCTATAGAAAAATTTCGTTGGTGAATTAGTTCCTTCACCTCGCTCAATCCTTTCTGATTTCTAGCGTCTGTTTGAAGGATGGGTACTCCTAAGCGTTTAAACAATTCAAACGTTCGAAGTTCAATTTTTTTCTCTTGTGCCAAATCTGACATATTGAGCAAAATGGCCAGAGGCAAACCTAAATCAATCAACTGGGTTGCTAGAAATAATCCCCTAGAAAGTTGAGTAGAATCTATGACCATCAACACATAGTCAGGTTTTTTCTCTAACTGGGGATTATTGAGTACCCGGTGTACGATGATTTCATCTTCCGAATTGGGAAATAAGCTGTAAGTACCTGGGAGATCTAAGATTTCAATGGTTTCTCCTGCCACCTGGCAGAATCCAATTTTTTTATCAACCGTTACTCCGGGGTAATTGCCAATTTTTTGATTGAGCCCTGTGAGGTAATTGAAAATCGTAGATTTTCCAACATTGGGATTTCCAATGATGGCAATTCTTGGAGGGGTATTCTCTGTGGAAGTGGAGGAAGTTGCCGCCATAGGGTCAGATGAGTTCAATCCGAATTAAAGCGGCCTCATTTTTTCTCAAGGCCAACAGGGTGTCTTCCATTTGAAAGGCCAAGGGGCCTCCAGAAGGGGCTTTATGCTGTAGAGTAAGGGATTTTCCAGGAAGAAAGCCCAGTTCCATCAAGTTTATTTTTAGAGGAGAGGAAAAAACTTCCACTATTCTTCCCGATTGATTTAGCGACAATTGATCTGCAGTCATGAAAATAGGCGAACCTGTACCCAAAAATAGTGGTATTTGGAATCAATCTAAAGAAAAAAAGAGTAAGAAATTTTATAGTCAAAAATAAAGTAGGAGAGAAGGACACCTTTAGTTCATCTTATAGCCTTTTTAACTACAATAAAGCCGTTTATTGTTAAAAGTTGCCTTTTAAAGTCAACTGAAAATTTCTTCCAGGGCTTACGAGTCCAGAACTGTAGGGACGGTACTGAAGGTCACCTATATTTTCAATTCCTCCTACTAGGGAAATCCTAGGACTGAGTTGGAATTGTCCGTTCAAGGAAAAAATAATCCAAGAAGGTGAATACAAGTTGCCTTCAGCATTGGTAGCATAAATGGCCGGTTTGCCAAGTTCTTCTTGGGGCATTTTTTCGAAGGGAACCTCTGCACTATACTGAGTATGGAAGTCTATCTGAAAATTAGCCTTTTTGAAGCTCAATTTGCTGGTACCAAAAGCAGGCGCAGCATGCCGGGAAGGACTTGTACTCTTGTCATCCAATTCTTCCTTTCCTCTTTGCCAATTGTATCGTGAAGTAAACAAAAGGTGTTTGTGAAGAACCAGCTCAATTCCAGCTTGCAAGCCTTTTATTTCTGCAAAAGCTGCATTTTGAAGAGCAAAAACCTTGCTAAGTTGTCCATTGTATACGATTTGGCTTTGTCCATTTAAGGTGCTTTCTCTTCTGACCATGGCTTGGTCTAGGAGGGTATAATATCCGGTTAAATCAACTTTAAGTATTCCTCCAATTTGATGCTGCATGTTCAATTCTGAATTATAGGCATACTCGGGTCCAAGGGAAGGATTGGGAATTAATACCGTACCTGGGGCTGAATCAAAAATCTTTCCCATATCGTCTACGTTAGGTGCCCTAAACCCTGTGGAGATTAGTGGGGAGAGTGAAAAGTTGGGATGGGGTTGAAATACAATTCCTAGATTTCCAGTTAGGGAAAAATATCGATCCCTAAAGGATGATACCGGAAGAGGATAAAAGGAAAGGTTTTTCGTAAAGTCTGCTTCCAAAGCATTAAGATTTACCCGCAAGGCCCCTTGCATTTTCATTTGTGTAGAAAGCTCGGTAGAATAATTGCTATATAATGCCCAGGAGTCCCAAATGGATTCTGGATATCGGGAAGAAGTTGGAGATTGAGCAAGAGTTGTGATGTTTGTAGTCTCTCCATTGGAAGACACCCGATTTTGTACAGCTTCAATACCATAGCTCAAAAAGTTTTTATCTCGTATTGTTTTCAAAAAATCAGCATTGATGGAAAAGGCATGTACTTGTTCTTTCCGTCTAAATTCAATAATACTAGCCACTCTCCTTTCTATCCTACTTTCTTCAAAATATTGATAGGCCAAATTCAGTTTAAATTCATCGTAGAGAGGAGAGGCTGAAGTCGTTTTCCAGGCCAATTGCTGCATCATCCATCGTTGAGGTCCGTAATCCCAACGAGCAAACCGAAGTTTACCGTCTCTTTTTTCAATAAGTCTATCGTACCTAGGAACATTGCCGGTGGTGGAATAATGGAAAGCATAGTCCACTTGGGTATGCTTTGAAATTTGCAACCTAATTTTTTGCATTAGGTTGACCTGACTGTAGGCAGTGCCTACTTGTTTTCTTGGATTAGGATTGGCAAGTTCTACATCCACCCCATTTTGCCTACTAAGGTATTGCCCACGTAGGTAGGAGGGTTGGCCTTTATTTTTCCCCATGATCAGATCTCCGTAATTAAAATAACTTGCACTACTTAAAAATGACCATTTTCCTTTTCCAAAAGTAAAATCCAAATGGTAGGTATTTTCTGCGTAGGCTGAGGAATAGCGGGTAAGTACATTTCCTTGGAAGGATTGATTTTCTACATCTGGACTTAGGGTTTCAAATAGCATAACTCCTCCAATGGCATCCGATCCATACATGACGGCACCAGGTCCGAAAAGAATTTCTGTATTCTTGATAGCAAAGGGATCTATGGAAATCACCTGTTGGAGGTTGCCACTTCGAAAAATAGCGGTATTCATTCGAACTCCGTCAATGGAGTAGAGGAGCCTATTGGCAGAAAAGCCACGAATCATCGGACTTCCTCCGCCCAATTGGCTTTTTTGAATAAAGACTTCGCCAGATCCACCTAACCAGTCGGCAGTTGTAACAGGATGCTTCAGGAGCAATTCTTGCCTATCAAGGCCTCTGATCTTGCCAGGCACGTCCTGGGCGTTTTGATTCCAACGCGAGGCAGATATGACGGTGGTTTGAAGAGTAAAGGGACTAGGCTCTAAGAAAACGAGGTAATTTTTTGCTTCTAATTGTTCCCAAGTAAGCACCAAGGTTTGGTATCCAGATAAGCTTAAAATCAAATCGTTTTTTTCCGTAAAATCGGAAAGGTTGGCTTTCCCTTCATTTGAGGTAAAAATGCTTTTTTTAGATTTTTTGACTGTAATTTGTACTCCAGCTAAAGGATTTTTATGCTCTAGCTCCTGAACTTGAATTTCTTGACTAAAGCCTAAACTGCCTACAAGGAAAACTCCGATAAAAAGTAAAAGAAACTTTCGAGTCATAGAAGTGGTAAAGGAAACAAAATTAATGTTAGTTCTTTATTACACCTCCATTTTTTGGTTGAATGGTAATTCAAATGATCAACATCACCTTAGCTTTCTCTTGCCCTATGAGACCATGAGAAATTCCGCACAGGGAATCCCCTTGTTTTCCTAGAATGGATGATTTTTTATCGAAGTAGCTTACTTTTGAATCATGAGTATAGAAAAGATCTCTCAATCACTTACTTTCCTAGGTGACCAACAGCTTCAAAGAAGACTCTTGGAACTAGGTCAGCTTGCAACTTTTTCTGCAGGTAAAATCATTATGGAGCCTGGTCAATTTATTAAATCTGTTCCATTGATTCTAGAAGGCACAATTAAAATCTTGCGTACCGATGCGGAGGGCAATGAGTTGTTTTTGTATTATTTAGAAGAGGGGGAAACTTGTGCCTTGTCTTTAACCTGTTGCACCGCGTCTAAGCCAAGCGAAATACGAGCGATCGCAGAAAATGAAGTAACCCTACTGTTTATTCCTATTCAAATCCACGAACAGCTAATGGATGAATTTAAAAGATGGAAAGAATTTGTGTCTTCCACCTATCAGCATCGATTTCAAGATTTGCTCACTGCATTAGATGCTGTAGCTTTTAAACGGATGGATGAGCGTCTGATGCGTTACCTTGTAACTAAGATGAAGCAGTTGAAATCCAATGAATTGCATACTACACACCAAGAAGTGGCCAAAGAGTTGGGAACTTCAAGGGAAGTTGTCTCCCGGCTTTTAAAACAGGTAGAGAAGAAAAAATGGATAGAATTAGGTAGGAATGTAATCTATATACGTGATGACTTCGAAGAATTGATTAGCAAGTAATTACTGCATAATCAAAACTGGAAGGTGGGTGTGAAACGCCATTTGAATGGATTGGCTTTTTTGAAAAATTTCTTTCCAAATACTATGATGAGCATGGGCCATTACTAAAATCTGGTCTTGCTCTTGATTCATATAGGTCAAAAGTCCCTCCAATACTTGATCGGACTTAAAAATTTTTAGTGGATATGAACTTTTTGGATAGGTCTGGGCTAGGTATTGCTTCAGGCCTAAGGTCATCAATTCCTCGGTGAATGTTGGGCCAGCCACCTCTTCCACGTGGAGTAGGCTTAGGCTACCCTGCCATTCGCTAACCCAAGCAATTAATTTATTGAGCAGTATGGATTCGTGATTTGCATATGCTACTGCGAAGGTAAAATTCTTCCTAATTGAGGAAGAGGCTTGAGCAGGGACCACGAGTACAGGACAATCTACTTCCTTAAGTAGGCTAACCGTAACCGAACCCACCAATGATTTTTTGAGACCTGAAGCTCCTTGGGTACCCATCACTACCAGGTCTACCTCCTCTTTCTTGGCTAAATTATAGAGGGTAAGAGCAACGTGACCTTCTTCGTGGAAGAAACGCATTTTTACCCCATAGTTTTCATAAGCTGCCAACAGTTTTTTTGCTCGAAGCTTCGATTCTTGGGATATTTGAGCGACGCTAATTGCAGCAGGAGCGGCAAAGTTATAGACTGGCTCAATCACATGAGCTAACAAGAGGAGATCCTTTTCTTTAATAGCCAGGGAAAGTGTCAATTCTAAGGCTTTGATAGAACAAGCAGAAAAATCAATTGGCACGAGGATAGTCATATGGATTAAAAAATGTTCATTGATTTTTACTCCAATTTGAAAGGATTTGTTGCGCTTACATGTACATTTATTTTAAATTTTGAAATCGCCACTTTTTTGGCTTGGTTTCCTATCTGCAGAAGTAACTTTTGTCACAGCAAAGAGTACCAAAAGAATCTAATTTTGTATTTATAATTACTAGGTATTAGTGCATGGAACTTCACCTAATTTTAGGATTTTCAGCAGCCCTTTTTATTGGAATTACCTTAGGTCTCCTTGGTGGAGGGGGATCTACCTTGACATTGCCTGTATTGGTGTATATTTTGGGCATAGATCCAATTTTAGCTACTGCCTATTCCTTATTTGTTGTAGGCAGTACCTCCCTAGTTGGAGCAATTTCTTATTTGAATAAAAAATTAGTCGACTACAAAGCTGCACTTGTTTTTTCTATACCTTCTTTTACGGCAGTATTCCTAACCCGTAAATTTTTGGTTCCCTCCCTACCTGATCCACTGGTGCAATTAGGGGATTTTGCGGTAACGAAAAATTTGGGAATTATGGTATTTTTTGCCTGTATCATGTTGGCCGCTTCGGTAGCTATGATCCGAAATCCAAAACCTAGAAATGAGGGGGAGGCAGGGAAACCTCAATTTAACTTTCCATTGATTGCCGGAGAAGGCGTTTTGGTGGGATTGATAACAGGAATTGTGGGCGCCGGAGGAGGATTTTTGATAATACCGGCTTTAGTGATATTGGCAAAATTGCCCATGAAAATGGCGGTAGGTACCTCTTTGGTAATTATTGCAGCAAAATCTCTGATTGGATTTTTAGGAGATCTTTCCAACCAGAAGATTGATTGGCCATTTTTATTGCTATTTACCCTTATCTCTATTCTAGGTATTTTTATTGGAAGTAGCCTGTCAAAAAGGATAGACGAAAAAATTCTAAAAACAGCCTTTGGTTGGTTTGTGTTACTTATGGGAATTAGTATAATTGCCTTGGAGTTGAGTGCTGTTTGACGTACACTATGCAGGAATACATACGCATTTTGGGAGAGGGGTATCAGGGGTATTGGAATTACCTCCTTTCAGAAATTCTATACCCTTCTTGGCACAATTATTTTTGGTGGCTTTTAGGGATATCTTTATTTGTTTGGGCATTGGAACTCTTATTTCCTTGGCGAAAAGATCAGGCAGCATTTCGAAAAGATTTTTGGTTGGATGCCTTTTACATGTTTTTCAATTTTTTCCTTTTTTCTCTGATTGGATACAATGCAATTTCCAATGTAGCTGTAGAGGCCTTTAGTGATTTTTTAAGATGGATAGGAGTAGAAAATTTAGTTGCCCTTGAGGTATCATCTTGGCCGATTTGGATTCAATTCGTGTTCATGTTTGTATTGGCCGATTTTATTCAATGGAACGTGCACCGATGGCTTCATTTTAACCCTTGGCTTTGGGAATTTCATAAGGTACATCATTCGGTGGAGGAAATGGGTTTTGCAGCCCATTTACGATTTCATTGGATGGAAACGGTCATTTATAAAGCTGTTCAGTACATTCCCTTAGCGATGATTGGGTTTGGCTTATCAGATTTTTTTGTGCTGCACATGGTAACGATCTTGATTGGTCATCTCAATCATGCCAACCTGAAGCTTACCTATGGTCCGCTGAAGTATCTGTTCAATAATCCAGTAATGCATTTGTGGCACCATGCCAAACAAGTTCCCGAAGGTAGTAAAGGAGTCAACTTTGGTATTTCCCTAAGCCTTTGGGATTACCTCTTTGGAACGGCTTACCTGCCGAATCAAAATGAACACGAGCCCTTGGGATTTGATCAGGTAGAGATATTTCCCAAGACCCTTTGGCAGCAAATTACGTATCCTTGGAGTAAAAAAAATTAATATCGCAAGCCATATAGTACCTAAATTAAGTCACTAGAAGAGCTGAAAGAATTATCGTTTACTAATTTTATTTTGAGAAATTGTTCTCTGTGAATCAGATTTGAAGGTCACTACCCCCTCGGGACTTTTTTTGCGATGTTTCGTTGCACGGCCTTGCATTCGCTCCCTCCACATCCGGAATGAACTTGCTTTCATATTTCTACGCATAAGGTCGATGGTCTGAGACTCTGTAATACCAAATTGACAGTAAATGGCATCAAAGGGCGTGCGATCTTCCCAGGCCATTTCCACGATACGATCTATTTCAAGATCAGAAAGTTCCTTGATTTCCCTCATAATTTTCAAACTTTGAAGCAGGCTGAAAGGTTTAAATTTCAAAAGATGCTTTCCAAATTTATGTTGTAGCCATTTTCTATTCATGAAAAAACAACACCTGCCCTCTAAAATTTGTATCCACTGTCAAAGGCCATTTTCGTGGAGGAAGAAATGGGAAAAAAATTGGGAAGAGGTTCGCTATTGCTCCGAGCGCTGTAGAGGGGAGTCAAAGAAAAAAAACAAAGCTTAGCGATACGCAGCGATGTAAAAACCTAACCAAAGTAGAAAAGGAATCCCATAAGCTAGAAGAACTACTAGGATAGATTCTCGGATACTTCTTTTACTTAGGGTATGAAATCCAAGAACCCAAGCAGCCATGTACAATACTTCGAACGTATTGAGATGGGATAAGGCATAGTGATACCGAAGGTTCATTTGATCGGCTCCTAAAAGCCATAAAGCTGATAAGGGTTCGAAATTCTGAATTTCTAAATAAGTGGTAGAAGGCGATGGACGGAGAAAAACTAGAAAGCGTATCAATTCTGGTAAAATAAATATGGCCTCAGCAACCAAGGCGAATTGCCAAAGGGGTTTGTACCTGACCTTAAAACCAACCGCCAAACCAATGGACCAAAACAGAAATGCGATCACGGTACACTTCCAAAGCAAAGCAAAAGGAGTCCACAAGTAATTTAAGGTATTGAAAATATGAAAGAAAATAAGGTCGCCTTGAGCATCCAATCGTTGACCATCTGGAATAGCTTCTAAGATCAAGGTATTGGTCAAGTACCGGATGCAGATGAAAATGAGTACGATAACCAGAAAAAAAAGCCTTTTATCGAATTCTAGAATTTCTTCTATCTTTTGGGCCAAGGGGGTATGGACTTTTGCCATTTTTGTTTTTTCTACACCTAAAGCTAAAACTTTGTTTTCATTTCACCGTAGATTTGCTTGACAAACGGAAGATTGACCATGCGTAAGGGCTTGAAATGGGCTGTTTTTTTTATCACCACCAGTGGTATGCTATCCTTGGCAACAGGGCTATCAGCACAGACTACGGGTACTCCTACTTCTCCTTATTTACTCTTGGACAGAGGGTTACAGTACCGAATTACCAAATCCATCAACAGCATGTACAATTTCGATTTTGCGACAGCGGAACGAGATTTTTCGGTCATCATGTACCAGTATCCCGAGCATCCCCTCCCAGACTTTTTAATGGCACTAGGATACTGGTGGAGAATTGAAGTAGATATCACCAACACGCGCTACGATAATATTTTTATTCAATACCTGGATCGGGCCAATTCCAAGGCCAAAAAGATGCTGAATGAGAATCCTAAAAATAAGGAAGCTGCATTTTTCTTAGCAGCAGGGTATGGTTTTCAAGGAAGGTTGTATAGCGAAAGGAAAAATTGGACTAAGGCCACATTTGCCGGAAAAAATGCTTTGAGTTATATGGAAATGAGTAGGGGGGAAGCAGAGTTTAATCCAGAGTTATTATTAGGGGATGCCTTATTTAACTATTTCGCCGTCTGGATCCCAGAAAATTACCCCTTACTCAAACCCATTTTGGCTTTTTTTCCCAAGGGAAATAAAAAATTGGGACTAACTCAATTGGAAACTGTAGCTTCCAATGCATTTTATACCCGAGTAGAGGCGCAAAACTTTCTTTTTAGACTTTACGGTTCAGAGGAAAAAAGACCGCAAGATGCCTTGCGAATAGCAGAATACTTGCATGAGAAATTCCCTAACAATCCCTATTTCCATAGATCCTATGCTCGTTATCTGTATACCGTTGGCAAGTGGACCACAGCCATGGAGGTCTCTTTAGAAATCTTAGATCGTATTGATAAAAAACAATTTGGTTACGAAGCGACAAGTGGTCGCTATGCAGGATTTTATTTAGGGGAATATTTCAATAGAATTGGCAATTCTGCAGAAGCAAAAAGATATTATGCAAGAACAGTCACATTTGGTGAAGAATCCGAATCTCAGGAAAGTGGATATTACTTATATTCTTTACTCGCCCTAGGTAAAATTGCTACAGCTGAAAAAAACAAAGCACAGGCTAAAATATATTTCAATGCCTTAAAAAAGTATGCTAACCGCAAGCATCCTGCCCATGAAGAAGCGAGGGCGTTTATAAAGAAAAATAAACTTTGAGTCGCTGGATGGGAGAATTCTGGCTCTACACAGGAGATAATTTGATAGACTCTGACTCTAAATCAAAAATTAAATGGATTATTTGTTGAAATACCTATTCACTTCTACAAAATTTTGGATAAGTGGTAAATTTCCTTTCTCGAAATATAGAATTTTAAGCAAATTTTGTAATTTTGCACCCTATAAAATTTCGTAAATCGAACAAAAATGGATAGCAGCATTCGAATTAAATTTGACAAGATAGACCGAAGCATCCTTGAAATCCTTCAAGGCAATGCAAAGATTACCAATGCCCAGCTTTCTAAGGATATAGGTCTTTCTCCTGCGCCTACCCTGGAGCGAGTTAAAAAATTGGAGCAATCTGGTATTATCAAAAGCTACCATGCCAAGCTTGACCCTGAAAAAATTGGTTTGGGAGTAAGCACTTTTGTATTGGTAAGCCTCATTGGACACAATAAAGGTAATATTGATGCCTTCATGAAGGAAATTAACTTGATCCCTGAGGTAATTGAATGCCATCATATAACGGGTACTGGTGATTTTATTTTAAAGATTATTGCCAAAGACATTACGGCCTACCAAAAATTGATGTTGGAAAAGGTTTCTGAGATTAAAGAGGTGGATTCCATGCAGTCCATGGTCATATTATCTACTTTTAAGGATTCAAAAGTTCTTCCGATTCCTGCGTAGTTTGGTAAATACACATAAGAAGGGTGGCTAAGCCACCTTTTTTTTTGAATAATTGATCATGGAAAACCCTTGGAAAACAAAAAAGATTACACCGGTCTATGAAAATCCCTGGATTCGCGTGGAGCATCATGAGGTGATTAACCCTTCAGGTAAGGAAGGGATATATGGAAAAGCTCATTTCAAGAATAAGGCCATCGCTATTGTTCCCATAGACAAGGAGGGCAATACCTGGTTGGTGGGGCAATACCGCTACACGCTCGACACGTATTCTTGGGAGATTCCCATGGGTGGGGGCCCTTTGGGCAGTGATGTCCTGGATTCAGCACAGAGAGAACTTAAAGAAGAAACGGGGTTAAAAGCTTCTTCCTGGACACTGCTTCAAGAAATACATACCTCCAATTCGGTCACGGACGAAAAGGGATATATTTTTTTAGCAGAAGATTTGGATATGGGAGAACCTGAATTTGAGGACACCGAGGACATTAGTATTCTTAAAATCCCATTTACAGAGGCATTAGAATGGGTTATTTCTGGAAAAATCACAGATTCCTTGAGTGTAATTGGTATTTTATTGGTAGCTAGAAAATTAGGGCTTTGATTTTATGGCCATACGGAATCAACTCAAAGCAACTTTTTTATTGGCTTATCCGGTGATGTTGAGTCAGCTGGGGCAAGTTTCTGTAGGGATTGCCGATTCCATGATGGTAGGTAGGTTGGGGGCGCTTCCCTTGGCTGCATCCTCTTTGGCCAACAGTATATTTTTTGTAACCATGATGTTTGGCATAGGGATATCTATGGGCGTGACTCCCTTGGTTTCTAAGGCCGCTGGCAAGCAGAAAATAAGTAGAATTACCCGCTTGTTTGGTCATAGCTTTTGGATCAATGTACTTTCTAGTATCCTTTTATTTTTACTTGTTCTTGGCTTTACTCCCTGGATGTCCGTCCTGAATCAGCCCGAAGAAGTGACCGAGTTGGCCTTACCCTATTTGCTGATTATTACTGCATCCTTGATTCCCTTGATGATTTTTCAAACCTTTAAGCAAGTGGCTGAGGGACTCTCTATGACCAAACAAGCCATGGTCATCACCCTTTTTGCAAATTTGGTCAATGTGTTTTTTAATTGGCTACTGATTTGGGGTATCTGGGGGTTTCCAGCATTGGGCTTGAATGGAGCAGGCTGGGCCACTCTATTTTCTAGAGTGGTGATGATGATTTTGATGGGAGGATATGTCCTGTATGCCAAACGATTTGAGGTATATAAATTGACCCTCAGACTCACCCAACCAAGCCTAATCCTTGCCGCTAGAATTTTAAAAATTGGAATTCCTACAGGCTTTCAGTTTATTTTTGAGGTGTCTGCATTTAGCGCTGCAGCCATCATGATGGGTTGGATCGGTGTCAAGGAGCTGGCAGGCCATCAGATTGCCTTGAATTTAGCCTCCATCAGTTACATGATGGCTACGGGATTGGCAACGGCGGGGATGATTCGGGTGAGCTATTTTGTTGGAATGGGAGATTATAAAGGAATGCGGGAAGCAGGTATGGTCGCATTTGGCATGGTGATTTGTTTTATGTTTTGCTGTGCACTGGTATTTTTTGGAGGTAGATTTTTTCTTCCCACCTTGTACATCCAGGATCCAGAGGTGATATCCTTGGCTGCGTCTTTATTGGTGCTTGCAGGTTTTTTCCAAATTTCTGATGGTATTCAAGTGGTTGGCTTAGGGGTGCATAGGGGCTTAGAAGATGTAAAAGTTCCCACCTTCATAACTTTCGTAGCCTATTGGGGATTGGGTTTGCCTTTGGGATACCTGATTGCCTTTCCTCTTGGATATGCCGAACGAGGCATTTGGGTAGGTCTGGTAATTGGTTTGAGCGTGACTGCCGTCCTTCTGTTGTATAGATTTCATCGACTCAGTAAAGCCAAGGTAAAGGATCTGATGGTATAGTAGATTTTCTTTAGTTTACTTTTCAAAGAGGATCTTCTCTGTAACTTGTATCTTAGAATTAAACCTACTCCTAGAAATGAAACGATACATATTTATCTTTTCCCTTGTTCTTTTTTACCAATTCGCCTTTGCCCAAGCACCGGCTGTCCTTTCTACTCGAGATCAAGCGCAAGTCGTGGATGCCTGGCTAGAAGATCGTATCCAACATCTCCTGCCTGCACTCATGAAGGAGACGGGAATAGATTGTTGGATCGTCATGTCTCGGGAGTACAATGAAGATCCGGTTATTCGGACCCTTTTGCCTGCTACTTGGCATGCAGCGCGAAGACGAACCATATTGGTCATGTACCAAGCCCATCCAGAGGCTGCGGTAGAGACCTATGCCATTGCACGCTATGATGTAGGAAAATCGTTTAAAAAGGCCTGGAATCCAGAAGCACAGCCTGACCAATGGTTGGCACTGATGGAATTAATTCAAAAATTAAATCCCAAAAAAATTGGCCTCAACTATTCCAAAGATTATGGGCATGCCGATGGATTGACCCATTTTGATTACGAAGAATTTAAAAAATACTTACCAAAAGATCAGCACAACAAGCTGGTTTCGGCCCAGACATTGGCGGTTAGGTGGCTAGAGACAAGAACACCCGCTGAAATGGCCAGCTACAAACATATTCAGGAATTGGCTCATTACATCATTTCAGAAGGTTTGTCTGAGCGGGTCATTACTCCAGGGGTAACCACCACAGAAGATGTGGTTTGGTTTTACAGAGAAAAAATAAAAGAAATGAAGTTGGATACCTGGTTTCATCCCACGGTAGATATTCAAAGACCAGATCCCAGCTCTCAAGAAGCCTCACGGTCATTTGCTCAAGGTCCCAGCGAACAAGTTATTCTTCCAGGTGATTTACTTCATATTGACTTTGGAATCAGCTATCTAAGACTCAATACAGATACTCAGGAATTGGCCTATGTGCTCAAGCCTGGTGAATCAGAGGTGCCCAAGTACTTGCAGGAGGCCTTTCAAGTGGGAAATCGCCTTCAGGATATCCTTACCTCCCAGTTTGTTGTAGGAAGAACAGGAAATCAAATTTTGAAAGCTGCTCGAGAACAAATGCAAAAGGAAGGGATTAGGGGGAGTATTTACACGCATCCCTTGGGATATTATGGACATGCAGCAGGTCCTACTATAGGCATGTGGGACAACCAAGGGGATACTCCCGGCGCAGGGGATTTTCCTCTCCATGCATCTACGGGGTATGCCATAGAATTAAACGCGGTGGTTTATGTCAAGGAATGGCAGAAGGACGTGCGCATAATGCTCGAAGAAGGTGCCTTTTTTGATGGAAGCCAAGTAAGCTATTTTAATGGGAGGCAACGCACCATAATGCCCATTCCTAGGCCAAACAATTATTTAGGAAATTAAATCGGATACCTTATTTTTTGATCTCTTTTGGTTCCTATTAAGATCAGAAAACCAAGGGCTGCGACACCAGCAGCAAAGAAAAATACAAGTGGGAAGTTTTCTGGGTTATTTCCATAAAGCCATGCAGCTACTATGGCTCCAAGTCCTATACCAACTTCTAGAAAAATATACATGGTTGCCAAGGCTCGGCCTCTAAATTGATCGAGAGATCGGTCCACCACCCATGCCGTAGTGGTAGGGCTATACATACCAACTGCTGCACCAAATAGCACTGCAGAGCCAAGCAAGATGTTTTTACTTGTTGCAAATCCTATGGCCAGCATGGCTGCTACCATGACTAGGCTGGCAACCCGCATCACCACTACACGACCCAGACGATCGGAGGTTCTGCCTGCGATCAAACGAACTCCTAAGGAAGACAAGGTAAAAACAGCAAAGAAGAGCCCTTTATTCTGTATCCCCAAGTGGGTGGAAAGGTCGGGAATGATGGTAAGCACAACCCCAAAAGAAAAGACAGATAAAAAAAGTATTCCTGAGGGCAAAAGAACCCTTTTTTCAATCAATTCCTCTTTTTTAAGGGAAAACATCTTCCACTGAAATGCAGCTTTTTCTGTAAGCGTTTCTTTAAGCCTCAATAAAATTAAAATGGAAAAAATCGAGGTGAATGAAGAACAATAAAACAAAACTTCAACGGGCCAATAACTTGCAATCCAGCCACCTATGGCTGGCCCTGCAGCCATACCCAAAGATCCAAACAGAGATTGCAATCCCATGGCTTCGCCTCTTTGATAAAACGGAACAATGTCTGCCACGTAGGCCGAAGCTCCAGTAGGGGTGAATCCTGCGGAAAAACCATGCGCAAATCTCAAAAACAAAAATCCTCCCACAAAGCTGAGCACTGGATAGAGTAGGCTCACTACAAAACATACACTAGCTCCCACCATCATCACTGGAATTCTACCTAACTGATCTGCTAACTTCCCACTAAAAGGCCTAGAGAGACCTGCTGATAGCGTGAATAGTGCAATAATTAGGCCTTTGTAATCTTCTCCTCCCAAGGAACTCAGGTAAGAGGGGAGTTCAGGAATGATCATGTTGAAACTTGAAAAAAATAAAAAGCTACTCATGCAGAGTAAGAAAAAATCAAGAGTAAAAAAGGTGGGTAAAATCCTCATGAAAGAAATATAGGGAAATAAAAGGCCGAAGAAGATCTCTTCGGCGATTCAATTAATTTTTTGAGGCATCCTCCTCACTTTGCGCGAGCAAATAAGCTTTCATGAATTCATTTAAGCCTCCATCCAATACTCCTTGCGCATCGGAGGTCTCATGTCCTGTTCTATTGTCCTTGACCAGTTTGTAGGGATGCAGCACATAGTTTCGGATTTGTGAACCAAAGTCTACCCGAAGCTTGGAAGATTCAATCTTGGCGATTTCAGCATTTCTCTTTTCTAGCTCCAATTGGTACAATCTAGATTTAAGCATTTGCATGGCCTTTTCTCTGTTGGCCAATTGAGAGCGCTCAACCTGGCAAACCACTACAATCCCGGTAGGCTTATGGGTTAGCTGCACCTTGGTTTCTACTTTGTTGACGTTTTGTCCACCCGCTCCTCCCGATCTAGAGGTATGAAGTTCCACGTCTGCAGGATTGATTTCTATTTCTATGGAATCGTCTACCTCGGGATAAGCATACACGGAAGCAAAAGAAGTATGCCTTCTTCCTCCCGAATCAAATGGGGAGATTCGAACCAAGCGATGAACGCCTGTTTCTGATTTTAAGAATCCATAGGCTAAAGGTCCTTCAAAAAGTAGGGTTGCCGATTTGATTCCTGCAACTTCTCCGGGCTGTAGGTCAATTTCACTTACTTTAAACCCATTTTTTTCGCCCCACATGATGTACATGCGCATGAGTATCGACGCCCAATCGTTGCTTTCTGTACCTCCTGCACCTGGATTTATTTCTATCACCGCATTGAGTTGGTCCTCTTCAGCCGAAAGCATTTTTTTCAATTCCAATTCTTCAACGGCCTCTTTTGCTTTGGAGTAGTCTTCCTTAATTTCATCTTCAGATACCTCTCCCGCTGAGAAAAATTCATACAGCACGTCAAGATCTTGTATTTTTTGATCCAAGGATTCAAAAGAAGTCGTCCATCCTTTTCTCGCCTGGATTTGCTTCATGGTCTTTTCTGCTTCCTCAGGATTACTCCAAAAGTCTGCTTGGGCCGACACTGCCTCTAAGTCTTGAATTTCTACTTTCTTACGATCGTAGTCAAAGGTACCTCCTCAAAGCCGAAGTGCGGGCTTTCAAGTCTTTCAGTTGGTCTGAAGTCATCTTTCTAGTGGGTTAATGAAGGTGCAAAAATCTATAAAAAATATGGCTTTTACCAGAAATCTCTATTACTACATGCCTAATTCCACCAATTGCACTTTATTTTTTGAGGAGAGAGTAAAATAAGTGTACTTCCAGGGGATTAATCCAATACCTACTCCCAACAGCACTGCCGACACAGAAGCCAAGCCAGGATTTATATAAAATCTATTTTCCCGGTAAAGATTATTGATTCCTTCCAAGGCAATGGCCATACTTCCTGCTCCCAAAAATAAGGTGGATAGCTGTTTTAAGGACCTATTTCTTGGGTCCTTGTCCCGGATATCAATAGCCACAAGATCGGAGGGCTTGAGTATATTTTCTGAAAGGTATATATAGTCCGTATCTATGTCTACCACCACATCGCTGACAAAATATCCCAGGGCTTTACTTTTATAAGTAAGGGTCTCCCCAGGATAAATTCGAAGTTGGGTATGCTGATTATTTCCTCTTTTTAGTAGGATAAATTTCTCTCCTTGGCATTGGGCTTTTCCCAAACTTAACACCCCCAGCAAAGCCCATAAAAGAAAAGTTTTAAAGGATAAAAAAAAGGCTATCCTGTTCATGTCAAAACAGACCTAGGTTAGATTTTTATGATCCAGGAATGGGGATCTGATATCTCCCCGTATTTGATTCCATCCAATGCAGCAAGTACTTTTTTAGAAAAAGAATGGGAAGAATAGGAGGGTAGAAGGTAGTCTTTCCCTTGGATTTGTATCTTTTCGATAAAAGCTATCGTAGCTGCTGTACCTACCCCAAACGCTTCTTCTAAGGTTCCATTTTCTAAGGCTTCTTGCAAGGCAGCTACCGAAAGAAATCGTTCTTCAATAGGCTGCCCCCAGTCTTTGGCAAGTTGAATAACCGAATCCCTTGTTACCCCCTTCAGAATGGTCCCTGTGGTAGTAGGTGCTGTGATTACTTTTCCATTGATTTTAAACATTACGTTCATGGTACCACTTTCCTCGATCTGGGTATGGGATTTGCCGTCGGTCCACAGCAATTGGTCGTATCCCTCCTTTTGCGCCAGTAATGCAGGATAGAGCGATGCGGCATAGTTGCCTGCAGCCTTGGCTTCCCCTGTACCCCCTTCTACTGCTCTTGTGTAGGTAGTTTCTACTTTTACCGATACGGGTTTGCTGTAGTAAGCACCTACCGGACAAGTAAAAATCATAAATCGGTAATTTTCAGAGGGTTTTACTCCGATGTAATTGTCCATAGCAAACATAAATGGACGAATGTATAGACTTGAACCTTTTTCTTGGGGCACCCAATCCCTATCCAGGTCCAATAATTTCTTTAGCCCTTCCAAAAATACTTCCTCTGGAAGCTGGGGCATGCACATTCTTTTTGCTGACTCATTTAACCTTTTGGCATTTGCTTCAGCTCTAAACACCAACACCTCTCCCTTGGCATTTTTGTAGGCTTTCATCCCTTCAAAAATGGCTTGTCCATAATGTAGGGTAGCATTTGCGGGATGAATTTCCATAGGTCCATAGGGCTCTATTCTAAAATCACCCCAAGATCCATCTTTAAAATCCGCCACAAACATGTGGTCAGAGACTACTTTACCAAACGCCAAGGAGGTAAAGTCAATTTCTTTGATTTTTGAATGAGGAGATTTAAGTATGGAAATGGAAATGGGAGAAGCCATAGGTAATAGGTGAAGGTGGGTAATAATTTTCTAGTTTAATGTGATTTTAAAAGGTAAGCATTACCTCCTAGGCTTCCAAGTCAATTCTTCGACTTGCAGCTCTTGGCACATTTTTCTACCTAGCACAAATAGATAATCGGAGAGTCGATTTAAATAGCGAATTACCAATTCGGAAACATGTTCTTCGGAGGCCAGTTCTACCACCACCCGTTCTGCTCGCCTACACACTGTCCTAGCCACATGGCAAAAGGATACAGAAGGATGACCTCCTGGAAGAATAAATGCAGTCAATACGGGTAATTCCTCATCCATGGCATCGATTTCTGCTTCTAAGAGTTCAACGTCTTTTGCAAATAAATCAGGTTTTTTCACATTTTCTTTGCCAGGTACTGTGGCCAAATCAGCTCCTATGGTAAATAACCTGTCTTGAATTTCTTTGAGAACGATAGCTCTTTTATGATTTACTTCTTGATCTCTTAGCAAGCCAATGTAGGAGTTCAATTCATCGATTGATCCATATGCATCTATACGTAGGTCTGATTTGGGCACACGCACCCCTCCTAAAAGTGAAGTGATTCCTTGGTCTCCTGTTTTGGTATAGATTTTCATTTACTTCTTATTTCAACTACGAATGGATTTTTAGGTTGAGGCCTGAAAGCAAAAGCAATTAGGCCGGAACTGCCACTCCTCGGGTAGGGTTGGGATTGACCTTATCTGACTCCACCAAACCATCCCTTAGCCTAACTACTCGGTGGGCATAATGGGCAATATCATCTTCGTGGGTAACCATAATGATGGTATTTCCTTTGGAATGAAGCTCATGAAAGAGTTCCATAATTCCATAGGAAGTTTTTGAATCTAGATTACCTGTAGGCTCATCGGCAAGAATGATAGAGGGGCTGTTGACTAATGCCCTGGCAATGGCCACACGCTGTCTTTGTCCCCCGGATAGCTCATTGGGCTTATGACTTGTTCTATCTGCCAATCCCACATTTTCCAAGGCTTTGAAAGCGATTTCTTCACGCTCTGCTTTGGAATAGCCCGCGTATACCAAGGGAAGGGCTACGTTATCTAAGCAGGTAGCTCTAGGAAGGAGGTTGAAGGTTTGAAAAACAAAGCCAATTTCTTTATTTCGGATATCTGCAAGTTCGTTTTCACTCATATCGCTTACGTCCTTGCCTGCCAAAATATAGGTTCCTGAAGTAGGGGAGTCAAGGCAACCGATAATGTTCATCAAAGTTGATTTTCCTGATCCTGAAGGACCCATAAAGGCCACATATTCGCCTTTATCTACAGTGATACTTACGGACTTAAGCGCTTGAATTATTTCAGAACCCATTTTATAGGTTTTGTTGATTTCGTGGGTTTCAATGACCTTGCTCATGTCAATTTTTCTTTTCTAGTGGTTTAGTATTCTAATCTATGCGGAGATGGTGTTAAAAATACAACAAAAGTCTTAATTCTTGGTAGCTGATTTGGGTTGAATGGTATCATCAGGCATCCATTCCCGTAGCTGAAGCAGGGCTTCATTGGCATAATTCACCAATCCCAATTGGCTTGCAGCTTCAATTTTTCGCATCCAAAGTTGGGGATCTTTGTTGAATTCGCTTGCAGCATTTAGGATTTCATAGCGAGCCAACAGGTCCTTCTCTTGATCCGCTGCGCTCATGATTAGGGGAGTGAGGTAGGGATTGGCCGTTAGGACCTCGCCAACGTTTAAAAATTCAAGAAAAGGCTTCAGGGAGCCGGGATTGCTCCAGTCTACTTCCTTAAAAAAAACCAAAAGATCATCAGGAATCGAATTGCCCTCTTTAAGGTAAGCAGTAAGGGATTGGAGTTGGTCTGAATCTAAACCATGTGCTTTTTGTGCTAGCAGGCGCTTGGCTACCACTTGTTTAAAAAGAGATGTGGGGAAGGATTTCCATTCTTGAAATAATTTTTCAGCCAAAGAGGCATTAAATCGAGAGAGCCAATTTTGCTTCCATAAGTCATTTTGAACCGTTTCTGTTTGATTTTCTACAGCCAAGGAATCCTGGCTAAGCAAGGCAAGGTGTACGGTTGTAGGAGCTGAAAAGCCTTTTTCTTTAGAGTAGTTAAAATCTCTAATCGCCTTTTCAAAATCAAGTTGCTGGGCGTGAATAAGTCCGGTAAGGTTTAAATAATAAGCTGCATCTCCAGGATTTCTAAAAGCGAGTCCATTTAGATTTTTTATAGCCTCGGCTATTTTACCTGCCCCTAAATTTCTTAACTGGGCCGTTTCCTGAAGCTGCATGGTAAAGGGGAGAAATTCTTCTTGTAATACCAAGGAATCTAACAAGGCAATCTCCTTGCTTGGATCATTCAAATTTGGGTTAGCCAATAAATTTCTATAGCCGGCATGAATCAGCATGGGAGAAGATTCTTTTTCGATTAAGGACCTTAGCTTTTCCCATTCTTCCTGGGAAATTTCTTCTCCTTTTTTTCTACGTGCTGCCACCTCATTGATTAGGCCAACCAAATCTCTATGTTGGTAAAGTGAGAGGTCAGGGATATTACCCAGTTTGAGTTGCATAGCTAACCAGGTGGAGGGTAAAATCGCTGTGGTGGAAGGACTATCGGTGATCAAGGCTAAGGCATCTTCCTTGCGCTGCAAAAGGGTGTATACCAAAGCAAGATTTTGGCTTAAGAAAGGATTATTGGGAAATATTTTTAAGCCATTTTCCAAATAATACAATGCCTCCAAGGGTTTATTTTCCCTTTGTAACCGCTCACTTAGCAGGATAATATTGTCTACTTGTGGGGCTTCGGCAAAACTTTCTTCTAGGTGTTCTTTCGCTAGGCTAGGCTGCTTGAGTTGCATCAAGAGTTGCGCAATGAGGTACTTGGCCTTAGGATTGTGACGATACTGATCCCAACTATCTTCGTAAAATATACTTGCTGCCAAGGGTTCTTCCGTTTGGTAGTAATAATCTCCTAGAATATTGCTTGTAGTGGAGCGGATTTGGTTGGCTACAATGGCATCGAAAAAGGTGATTAATACCAACATACCAATCGTACCTCCCAGTCTAAGGTGGTAGTAGGGCAATACAAAGGGTTTGTAAAGTACGAGATGTACTGCCTTACCCTCTTTGAGTAGGGGGGAGAAATTTACCAACAGGTAAATGAAAAAAAACACGGAAAACCCCAGTTGGGAATACAAAAAGACATGGGTAAAAAGATCTTCTGCAGCTTGATTAGCAGCCATACTAATTTTCCATGTTGTCCATAGGGAAAGTCCAAATCCAAGGATATATAGACCGGAAAATTCCTTTATACTTCCAGCCAAAGATGCTGACTGCTTGATTTTTTCTTGGGTTGAGATCCACCCTAAAACTCCCAATGGAAACAATAGCCAGAGGCTGTAAGAAGCAGGAAATCCTAAATTAAGATCTCCACTTAGTTGAAGCACTAAGCAAAAAAGTAGCCCAAGCCAAAAGATTCCTATACATAAGATTTGAATCCATGTCTTTGTTTTTAAACCCCGATTGGCTTTTGAGATTAATATAATACTTCCAGAAAGTAATCCATGCCCTTGCCAAGCTACCCAAACCAAACTCATAGCTAAAGCCAAAATCAAGCTTTGTTCAGCAAGGTATAGACTAGGTTGGGAGATGGAACTTAAATAGCAAAGTAGGCCTATGGTAATACTTGTAAAAAAAGCGATAAGCAGCCATCTTTTCCAAAATGACAGGCTAGTGCTCCAAAATTGAAGGTAAATTGTGGGCCCTAGAGTTCCAATTAGTAATAAAATGAGAGGGATGTTGGCATTGGCTCCTCCTACATTTAGGCCATTGGCATTGAATAAGGTAAGCAGAATAATCCACCCAATCCCTGCCCCTAAAAATTGAATTCTTTGAAATTGACTGATGTATGCTAGTGTGGTAATGGAGACCAACAGGACCACACTTCCAAAAATTAAGCTTTCAAGAAGCGTATAAGGTATTTGTAAGGCATGATAATTTTGAAAAACCAATACCAAATCCACTTCAATAGGTACGACAAATACACCAAAGTCTACTGTATTGAATGGAACAGGAAGTCTATCTAAAAAAGAAGCCAACTGAAGGTTAGGATAAGGAAGTTGTATTCCAATCCTAGAAGAACATGCCAGTAAAACACCTATCCCAAGGAAAATGATGCTTGGAATAGAAAGAATTGATTTTTTAGTTGAGGAATTCATGTAGGGTTTACTCTACCACTTTGGGAACTCTAAAAAAACTACCGTCTTGTTTTGGTGCATTTTCTAAGGCTTTGCTGTGTTCCAAATGCATTCCGACTTTGTCTTCCCTTAGTGCATTGACTTCTGAGGACATGCTAGTGAGGGGTTTCACGTCTTTGGTATCTACTTCTTGGAGTTGCTCTACCCAACTGAGGAGCTGCTTCATGTCTTTTAGCATGCTTTCTTCCGCACTTGGATCAAATTTCAATTTTGCCAATTGAGCAATTTTCTTAAGAGTCGTTTTATCAAGCGTCATGTTGGTATATGCTTTACCTTAAGCCAAATCTTGGCCTTTTTAAGGCCTCAATTTTGAATCAGGATTATCTTCCAGCAATTGCCTTTGAATTACTTCGAAACACTTTTCTTTTAGAACTTCTAATGATTCAAATTCATTTGGTTGTAAGGGAGTATGAATTACCATTTTGGCAGGAGTTCTCAGAAAAAGAATTTCCTTTTCGTTGGGTAAAATTACATGATTGTAGGATAGTGTGACCGGTACTATAGGTATTTGTTTTTCTATAGATAAGCGAAAAGCCCCATCTTTGAAAGGAACCATGTAAGGCGGATCATCTGTATAGATACCGCCTTCAGGAAATAATACGATTCCACTACCGTTTTCCAAGGCTTCTGCAGCTCTCCTCATGGTCTCAGCCCTGCTTTTCACATTGCTTCGTTCAACAGCTATATGTAACTTTTTGAAATAATATCCGAAAAATGGAATTTTTCGGATAGATGCTTTTCCCACAAAAAGAACATCTCCAGGGATAAATCCCATCATGGCCACGTCGAGGTAGCTAAAATGATTGGCTAAAAAAATGTAAGGAACATTTTTTTTCAATTTCTCCTCAGACATTACTTGTACGGGCAAAAAAATCATAGAAAAATAAACCTTGGCCCAGATTCGGTTGATTTTCCTCCCCCATTTCTTCCACGAAGGCACCCAAATACAGGTGAGAAAAAAAGGAAATATCGTAAAGAAGGTTAGCAGAAAAGATGCCCCCGCGAAGTAGGTGTATATTCTTCTATTCCATTTATTCATGGGCAACTCTTTAGTTGGGAAAATACAGAAAGAATATTGACATCATTTCCTTCACTTTTGGATCAATTGCAGCAGGCCACTAAGTATTTTATGTAAGTCCTTAGTACCTGTACTTCCTTCTCTGATTTATTTTCCTATTCGATTCTAATGGTTCAAAAATAATTAAACATTTAGCTTAGGTTTCTATTTTTTTTACCCGCAAGGAAGTTCCCTCGGTTGATATTACTTCTATATCTTCACCTTCTTCCAAGAATTCCCCCCTAGAATATGCATCATAAATCACACCCTCAATATCTATTCTTCCACTAGGCCTTAATCGAGAATGGACTTTTCCTCTTTTACCTAAAAGGTCACTAGCATAGCTAGAGGACACATAACCAGCATCCCGATCTAGGGTACCTGCAAGTGTCAGGTGCTTGAAAGCACCCCATTGATTCACTTTAGGCGTAAGCCAAATCAGGACTCCCACGGATGCTAATGAGGCAAGTATTACGGTGAGTATCGAGGAGAGGAGTTGGGAGGTAGGCACATAATCAAAATTAAACACTTCGTTTGGAAGCATTCCCAATACCAGTCCAGTCAAGATCAGAACAATACCTGCTACACCAAATACCCCAAAGCCGGGCAGAACAAGCAATTCTATAGCAAGCAAAACGATACCCACTATAAATGCCAATATTTCCCAGTTATCTGCCAAACCATTGAGGTAATAGGGAATAAAATATAACAAGGTTGCTACAATAGCCAGTACCAAAGGAAATCCAATCCCTGGCGATTGCAATTCAAAATAAATTCCTCCAATGATCATTAAAATCAGAATTCCGCTTATCGCTGGATGTAAGAAAAATCCAATAATGGAATCAATAGTCTTCTCCTCGTAGGTAATTACGGTAGCGTCGCTTAAGTTTTGAGCTTCCAAGATGGCGGATTGGCTTGAAAACTCCCCTTCGCAAAACCCATTGGCTATTGCCTCAGAGACAGAAAATGTGACGACTGAACTAGAATCAGAAATCCCTTCGACCACAATTTTTTCATCTACCATGGCCTCTGCAATTCTAGGATCTCTTCCCCTAGCTTCTGCTGTACTTCTCATCATGGACCTCATGTAGGATTGGTACTTATCTGGAGCAGCAGTACCGTCAGCTCCATTGACCACTGTAGCAGCACCTATACTGGATCCAGGAGCCATATAAATGCTATCGCAGGCAATTGAGATGAGGGCTCCAGCAGATGCAGCGTCCTTATTGATAAATACATAAACAGGGATTTTAGATTCTAAAATTCGAGTTCGTATTTCATCGGCATCGGTCACAGCTCCACCATAGGTGTCCATTTCGATTAAGATTAGGTCCGCTTTTTGTAATTCAGCTTGTTCCATAGCCAATTGTACCTTCCGATTCATGACGGGATCTATGTCTTGATCAATAGCGAAGGTAAAAACCTTTTTCCCGGTTCCTTGAGCAAAGAGAACACTTGTAGAGGAAATAAGTCCAAAAAGAAGAAAAAGAAGGTTTCTATACATGCCTAAAATTTTCAAATCAAAAGATAGCAATTTGAAGGCTATCCTTCTATAGTTAAATACAAAAACTAACCTTACATCCAAGCAAAGCTTTTATTTCGGAAGTAAGTCATTTTTTAGTTACTGACTTTTTTTAGCATTATTTTTGTTAATACGAAGAGAGCATTCTTTTTTTTATTCACCCAAACTCTTTTAATCCTATGTTTTCATTTGTCCGCTTTGCATCTCTTAATTTTCTTATGGCGGTATGCAGCCTTTCCATTGCCAAAGAAATGCCAACTTACGAAAGGGATTCCATTGGAATGCAACGAGTAGGGGACAAAATGTACATCGTTCACCAAGTATCTAACCAGGAAACCTTATTTTCAATTTCAAGGAGGTATGCTGTACCTATAGGTGCCATTCAGAGTGCTAATGAAATACTTAAGCAAGGATTGAAGGCAGATCAAAAGATCTTGATTCCTTTTGGAACATCTGAAACCGTAACCAATGAAATACCCGGAAATGAGCAAGTTCAGGTAAACAAGTCTGAATCAATCACTCCCCAAGTAGAGGTGTCGATTCCAAGTACTGAATCAAAATCCAGCACACGTCATGTGGTGAAGGCAGGTGAAACCTTATTTGGCATTGCAAAAAAATACGGAATTACCGTTTTTGATTTAAAATCCTGGAATTCCCTTACGGCTGATAAGGTTATTGTAGGCCAATCCCTTGTGGTATTTACCTCAACTCCAACTCAAGATTCATCTTCCTCTACTTCGAATTCCTCCACTCCCTCGTCAAATGTGGAAGGCCAGCCTGCACCTAGGGAAAGTAAAAGGAATGAAAGTCAAGAAAA
>Ga0315907_10001916_pt1 | contig 27336 bp, 25 predicted proteins | sample LakEriMetagenome_3_FD_203525 | JGI IMG/M metagenome (GOLD analysis project Ga0315907, IMG submission 203525) | Freshwater fungal communities from buoy surface, Lake Erie, Ohio, United States - Buoy 12 MA123 | ecosystem: Environmental > Aquatic > Freshwater > Lake > Lake biofilm | place: USA...
CCGGCTCCTCGGTGTCAAAACGCAGACGGTAAAATTCTTCCTCACGGCCAAGCACGGTCAACAAGGTACCATCGGTCAACGTGATACCGCTCCCCGCTTTCGGGGATTTCGAGGCGCCGACCTGGGCACGCACGCACTGGTCGGGCAGCAGACGTTCGATCAGGATTTCAACCTGGCCGCCGGTTTGCTTCTGGCCGTAAAGCCGTGCCGGAATGACCCGGGTATCGTTGAAGATCAGCAAGTCGCCGGCCTGTAACAGTTCCGGCAAATCACGGAATTGCCGATCCTGGAACGGGACATCACCCGGAGGCACCAGTAGCAGCCGGGAATCACTGCGGTCGGGCAATGGCGCTTGTGCGATCAGCTCTGGCGGCAGATCGAAGTGGAAATCGGATTTCTTCATAAGGCTCCAAATCAGCCGCTTATTGTAGCCTAAGTCGTTGATTTCCCCATAGAGGGGGTTACGGCGGCAAAACCCGCATGATAAAATCGCGTTTTGCATAATGCTGCCCGGCAGCTGGAGCACCCCATGAGCATTCTGGATATTCTTTCCCCGCTGCGCAGCCGCTCGGGCGCTGTCCGCACCCAAGGTCTCGACGATGCCAGCCTGTTGCGTCTGTGTGGCCAGTACCCGGATCTGCTGACCGCAGCCGGTCGTGCCGCCGCCGCCTATCCGTCTTTGGCCGCGGAATTTCCGGAACTGATTGACGCCGACGAGCAGGTCCAGATCGACGCCACCCAGGCCGGCTTCGTCAATTTCTACCCCGATGATGCCATCAACCCTTATGTGGCCATTGCTGCCTGCGGCCCCTGGGTCATCACCCTCAAAGGCCGCGTGTTGCATGATTCCGGTGGCTACGGCATGCTCGGCTTCGGCCATACCCCCGAGTCCGTCATCGATGCCATGGCCAAACCACAGGTGATGGCCAACATCATGTCGCCAAGCCTTTCCCAGCTGCGGGTGGTGCAGGCCCTGCGCGCCGAAATCGGCCATCGCCGCGGTGGCTGTCCGTATGACAAATTCCTGACCCTGAACTCGGGCTCTGAATCGGTTTCTTTGGCTGGCCGCATCGCCGATACCAACACCAAACTGATGACCGACCCGGGTGGCCGCCACGCAGGCAAACGCGTCAAACGCATTGCCATGAAGGGCGCTTTCCACGGACGCACCGAACTGCCCTGCCTGTATTCCGATTCGTCGAAGAAGGCCTATGCCGAGAATCTGGCCAGCTGGAAACACCATGAAAACCAGCTGATCACCATCGAACCCTATTCCATTGAAGGCCTCAAGCAGGCGTTCGCCGATGCCGATGCCAACGGCTGGTACATCGAAGCGATGTTCCTTGAACCCGTCATGGGCGAAGGCGATCCGGGACGTGCCGTGCCGCCGGAATTCTATGCGGTTGCACGTGAGCTGACCGTAGCGCATGGCACCTTCCTTTTGATTGACTCCATCCAGGCCGGCCTACGCGCACACGGCGTTCTGTCCATCGTCGATTATCCGGGTTTCGAAAATCTCGAAGCACCGGACATGGAAACCTACTCGAAAGCGCTCAACGGCGGTCAGTATCCGCTGTCGGTGCTGGCGGTGAATGCACGCGCCGCAAAAACCTATGCCAAGGGCACCTACGGCAACACTATGACCACCAATCCACGCGCCATGGACATCGCCACCACTGTCCTGCGTTCACTGACTCCTGAAATCCGTGCGAACGTCAGTAACAAGGGCAAAGAAGCGCTCGACAAACTCAATGCCCTGAAAAACGAACTCGGCGGATTGATCACCAAGGTCCAAGGCACCGGTCTGCTGTTCAGCTGTGAACTCGATCCCGCCTTCAAATGCTACGGCGCAGGGTCCACCGAGGAGTTCATGCGCGAGCGCGGCATCGGCGTCATTCACGGCGGCACCAACTCGCTGCGTTTCACGCCGCACTTCGGCATCACCAGCGGCGAACTGGATCTGATCATCGAAAATATCCGCTTCGCGCTACTCAACGGCCCGCGCCGGAAAGAGGCCGCTGCGGCCTGATTCATCGCCGATGCGCCCGTGAGAAAAGCCGCCGAAAGGCGGTTTTTTCTTCCATAGTTGATTTACTGGACTTGGGAATCGATCGAACCGATGATGGCGAACACCGCCATCACGATCATCGGCAGCCAGGTCAACACCATGCCCCAGAACCGGCCTTTCGAGTAGCCGGAATTATGGCTCACGCCCCAGGCATGGATGATGCGCGAGAACAGGAAAACGCCGCCGAGCAGATGGATCAGATAGGGCGGAAATCCGGTCAGCTCCAGCGAGCCCAAAAGAATCAGGGCCAAAGGCATGTTCTCGGTGGCGTTGGCATGCGCACGCACGCGCATCTGCAGTTCCATGTTTTCACCATGCCCAAGACCGATCTTGTGCTCACGCCGCCACTTGACCACGCGCAAGGCAAGGAAAATGACCAACAGCGTGCAGAATCCGGCATACATCATTGAAATCATGGCATTGCTCCTTACAGGGAATGGGCCAGCCAGACGGCCTGGGTATCAGTGGTGGTGAAACGGCCTTTATCATCGCGCACCAGACGCGCTACCGCAAACTCGGCATCATGGGTGAAGAACAGCTGCACATTGCGGGCATGCATATCGGCCAGAAAAGGGGCTTTTTCATCGATGACCAGTTCGGCATTGCGGTCATAGCCCATGGTGATCGGCAAATGCACCCAGGCGCGGCCGGGGATCAGGTCCGCGCAGAACACCACGCTCTCCGAAGGACCACAGATTTCAGCCAGCAGAAGACCGGGGGTGTGGCCATCGGAATGGTGGAAGCGCACGGCATCGCCGAGTACCGGCGTGGTATCGCCGGACACCAGTTCCAGTCGGCCGCTGGCCGCCAGCAAGGCATTGAGTTCAGGGACGAAACTGGCACGGTCGCGCGGATGTGGATGCTGGGCGCGCTGCCAATGTTCGGCCCCGACTACGAAGGCTGCATTCGGAAACAGCAGGCGTAGCGGCTGCCCCTCCTGCCAGGGCGCCAGCAGGCCGCCGGCATGATCGAAATGCAGATGCGACAGCACCACCACGTCGATATCGGCATCACTCAGACCGATGCGGGCGAGCTCATCCAGCAGGACATGTCCGGACTCCTGAATACCATAGCGTTCGCGCAGTTTCGGTTCGAAAAAAGCGCCGACACCCGTTTCAAAAAGCACCCGTTTACCGTTGATGCCCTCGACCAGCAGTGCGCGGCAGGCCAGATCGATGCGATTCAAGGCATCGACGTCGACCCATTGTTCCCACATCGGCTTGGGGGCATTGCCGAACATGGCACCGCCATCGAGTTTCTGTGAGTTTCCCAAGAGAGACCAGGCTTTCATGGCTTTACCTTTTTCTCGGCATCGACGACTTTACCCAGGCCGACCGGATTGCGCGGGTCGCTGCCGGTGCTCAGCCGGTTGGCGGCTTTATCCCAGGTGACCGTCTGCAGATTGCCCCAGGTGTCGCTGGAGCGTCTTCCGTCCGTCGCATCTTCCGGAGTATTGACGGTATGCCCCATCGCACGCAGCGCAGAAACCACATCGGCCGGCAATGCGTTGCGTTCGGTCGATAAGGCATCCGGTTGCCACTGATGATGGTATCGCGGCAAAGCCGCGACCGACTGCGCATCCAGTCCGTCGGCATAGCCGAGCACACCGAGCAGGACCATGGTGATGATCCGGCTGCCGCCCGGCGTACCAAGCACGGCAACACGGTCCTTCGACTCCATGAAGGTCGGTGTCATCGAACTGAGCATGCGCTTGCCGGGTTGCGGCGCATTGGCTTCATAGCCCATGACTCCGAAGGCATTGGGCGTTCCGGACTTCAGGGCAAAATCATCCATTTCGTTATTGAGCAGAACACCGGTTCCCGGCGGAATCAAGCCGGAGCCGAACAGCAGGTTGACCGTCTGGGTTCCCGCGACCCGGTTGCCCTCGGCATCTATGATGGAAAAATGGGTGGTGTCCTCGTCTTCCAGCGGCGTCTGCGTGCCCGACAGCGTATCGCTTGGCGTCGCCTTTCCGGGATGGATGCTGGCGCGCAAGCCTGCGGCGTAATCGGGACTTGCCAGAGTACGCTGCGGCACCTGCACGAAATCAGGATCACCCAGATAAAAGGTGCGGTCGCGGAAGGCGCGGCGCATGGCCTCGGTCACCAGATGCGTGCGCTGGGTCTGCGTCAGGGCCTTCATGTCCCAAGGCGCCAGCATCTGCAGCATCTGCGCCAGTGCGATGCCGCCGGAGGACGGTGGTGGCGCGGTTATCACCTGCCAACCGTCGTATTCGAAGCGGATCGGCGTTCGTTCGCGGATACGGTAATCGGAAAGCTCCTGCGCCTGCCATTCGCCGCCTTCGGCTTTGACACCGGCCACAAGTTTTGCGGCGACCTCGCCTTTGTAGAACCCGTCATGGCCTTTGGCCGCAAGCTGCTCCAGCGTGTTCGCCAGATCGGGCTGGCGCAGCAGTTCGCCTTCGACCGGCGGTGTACCGTCGGCAAGAAAGACGCCGCGGGTTCCGGAATAGCGCTCCATCACTTCGCGGCGTGCGCTATATCCATTGGCGAGGCGCGCATAAACGGGAAACCCTTCCCGCGCAATACGGATGGCCGGCGCCAGCGAGACGGACAGGGGCAGACGGCCGTAGTTTTTGGCCAAATGCACCAGGCCCGCAGGAAGACCGGGTATGCCTGCCGACCAAGGACCGTTAGTGGCGCGGTCACGATTGAGCGCGCCCGCGGCATCCAGATACTTTTCCGGTGTTGCCGAGGCCGGCGCGGTCTCGCGGGCATCGATGAAGTGGTCGCGGCCGTTCTTGGCTTCGTGCAGAAGAAAAAATCCGCCGCCGCCCAGCCCGGAACTGATCGGCTCGACCACCGAAAGCGTGGCTGAAACGGCTACCGCGGCATCAAAGGCGTTGCCGCCCTTGGCCAGTATGTCCAATCCGGCTTCGGTCGCCAGATGATGCGCTGAAGCCACAGCATACTGCTGCGGGTGCGGAATGGGTGCGGATTTCGCCGACAGCAGTCCCGGAACCAGCAGCGCGGGCAACAAAAGACTACGGAGTTTCATGGGCGTCTTCCTGCAAGCGGAGAAGCTTCAGCAGCAACTGCTGCTCGGTTTCCGGATGGGCCGGATCCTTGTCGATGCATTCGACCGGACAGACCACGACGCACTGGGGTTCATCGAAATGACCGACGCATTCGGTGCAGCGCTCGGGGTGGATGATGTAAATCTCTTCACCCTGGGTGATGGCCTGGTTCGGACAGGCCGGCTCACAGACATCGCAGTTGATGCAAAGGGAGTTGATCAGGAGTGCCATAGCTTCAAACCAAAGCGGCTCGGCAGTGCCGAGCCGCGTTCGGAAATGCAAGACCGATTACTGGACTTCTTCGAACAGAAAACCGCCACCGGCGGCTTCCACGGCAGCTTTCACGCGCTCGGCATCTTCCGATTTGCCGATGAACAGCACGTGCGAACCGCTCAGTGCGGTCGGGACGGCACCGGTGAAGGCCTCGACGATGAAGTCGGCCATGGTTTTGCTGTCCGGCGAGCCGAACACCAGCAGATTGCCCTTGGTGACGGTGCGTTCGATGGCCGGCTTGACCACATCCATCTGACGGCTATAGGGGCTGGATACTTCCGGGTTCTTCGGATCATTGTCGGCCGTCTTGCTGTTCATCGGCAGGAAATACGGAATCGTGCGGTCGCTGACCACTTCCTGGTATTCCGGCTTGACCGCGACCGAACTCAGATACTGTTTCCAGGCATCGCTGTCATCGGTGGTCGGAACCGCAACCACGGCCGGCGCGGCGGCTATGCTTTCTTCTTCTTTCTTGCCACAGGCCGACAGGGCAAGGCTCAGGACCAGAACGGATGCGGTGATGATTTGACGAGACATAGGAACCCCTCAGGTTAATGTGTTGTGGATTGTTTCCATTTTGCCGCCAATGCCGACTGCACATTGGCTGGGACGAACTCGGAGACATCGCCGCCCAAACGCGCGACTTCGCGCACCAGCGATGATGAGATGAAACTGAACTGCTCGGACGGCGTCAGAAAAACGGTTTCGGCATCCGGAATGAGATGGCGGTTCATGCTGGCCAGCTGGAATTCATACTCGAAGTCCGAAACCGCACGCAGACCGCGCAACAGCACTCCGGCCTTGACCTCATCGACGAAACGCGCCAATAGACCGTTGAATCCGAGCACGCGGATATTGGCATAATCGCGCAGCGAATGCTCGGCCATGGCCACGCGCTCCTCAAGGCTGAATACCGGCTGTTTGTTCGGGCTCTGGGCCACGGCCAGAATGACCGTATCGAACAGCAGAGACGCCCTGGCGACCAAATCGACATGACCGTTGGTGATCGGGTCGAAGGTGCCGGGATAGACCGCTGTCCGGTGGGTATTTTGGCGCATTAAAGGCTCGAATCAGTGACCGCCGATAGTGTATCAGCCATTCACCGGTTTATGCCATTGCGCCAGCAAATACTTGGAATGCCTAGTTTTTCCGCTTTTTTCCGGTTGCAGTCCGGGCGGCAGATTGCATTCGGCTCCGTTGGCCGTTTCAACATAGACCCAGGCACCGTCGGTCAGCAGCGGCAGCAGCAAAGGCCAGAGCCGCGGCCAAAAATCACTGGCGTACGGGGGGTCGAGGAATACGCCCTCGAATTTTTCCCCGGCATTGGCAGATAGCCAGGCGAGGGCATCGGTCTGCACAATCCGCATACCGGTGACTTGAAGCCGCTCCTGACAGGCGCGCAGATTGGCCGCAGCGGAGGCATCATATTCCAGCAGAACCACTTCGGCTGCCCCGCGGGATGCCGCTTCGAAACCGAGCGCCCCGGATCCGGCGAAAACATCAAGCACACGCCGGCCGGCAAGCTTCATGGCCAGCCAATTGAACAGGGTTTCGCGGGTACGGTCGGGTGTCGGTCGCAGACCATCACGTACGACGACAGGCAGCTTCGAGCCGCGCAGCGTACCGGCTATAATGCGGACATGGCCTTGCCCTGTTGTTCGCACGCATCGCCCCCATATCTTCCGTATCTCCGCTTATTGTGACGCAGAATCGCCCTATGTTCGATTTTTTGAAGAAAAAGACCAAACCCGAAACCGGCAACCCGGACTCTCCGGCAATCGGCGAGGACACCGAGGTCATTCTGAGCACGTCCGAAGCGGTCAGGCAGACGGTGGGCAAAAGTCTTTTCGCGCGCACCTTCGGCAGTCTGTTTTCGCGCAACCCGAAGCTCGATCCCGATTTTCTTGACGAACTGGAAACCGCCCTGATCAGCGCCGATGTCGGCGTGCGCGTCAGCGGCGAAATCATGGCGGATGTCCGCAAACGCTTCAAAGCCCGCGAGTATCCCGACACCGATGCCCTGCTCGCCGATCTGCGCGGCCGCCTGCTCGCCATTCTTGAGCCGGTGGCAAAGCCACTGCGCATTGATGCTTCTGCCCGCCCCTTCGTGCTGCTGACCGTGGGGGTCAACGGCGTCGGCAAAACCACCACGATCGGCAAGTTGGCGCGGCGCTTCCAGGGCGAAGGCCACAGTCTGATGCTCGCTGCTGGCGACACCTTCCGCGCCGCGGCGGTCGAACAGCTGCAGATCTGGGGCGAACGCAATGGCGTTGCCGTCATCGCGCAGGGACAGGATGCCGATCCGGCTTCGGTGGCCTTCGATGCCTATCAGGCCGCACGCTCGCGCGGGTTCGACATCCTCATCGCCGATACCGCCGGCCGACTGCACACCCAGACACACCTGATGGCGGAATTGGCCAAGATCAAGCGCGTCATCGCGAAAATCGATACGGCAGCACCGCATGAGGTGCTGTTGGTCATCGATGGAACCACCGGCCAGAATGCCATCAATCAGTGCCGTGCTTTCCACGACGCCGTCGGCGTCACTGGCTTGGTCGTGACCAAGCTCGATGGAACTGCCAAAGGCGGCGTGCTGTTCGCGCTGGCGCGTGAGTTCGGCATCCCGATCCGCTTCATCGGCCTGGGCGAAAAACCACAGGATCTGCGCGAGTTCGATTCCGTCGCTTATGTCGACGGCCTCCTGCCGCAGCACCGGTAAATGACCGCATCCGATTTCGCAGCGCGGCTGCTGGCATGGCACGGCACACATGGCCGGCATGATCTGCCCTGGCAGCATCCGCGGACGATGTACCGGGTCTGGCTGTCGGAAATCATGCTGCAGCAGACGCAGGTCCAGACGGTCATCCCGTATTTCGAAAATTTCCTGGGCCGTTTTCCGGATCTGCCGGATCTGGCGGCAGCACCTGCCGATGCGGTCATGAACGCCTGGGCCGGTCTGGGCTACTACTCGCGCGCGCGCAACCTGCATAAAGCCGCGCAGTTGTGCATGTCGCAACACAACGGGCGGTTGCCTGAGGATTTCGATGCCCTGCTGGCACTGCCCGGCATCGGCCGTTCCACGGCCGGTGCCATCCTCAGTCAGGCCTGCGGCGCACGTCATTCCATCGTGGATGGCAACGTCAAGCGGGTATTGACCCGGTATTTTGCCATTGCCGGCGATGCCAGCAGCAGTACCGTGGACCGACAGCTCTGGCAAGTGGCCGAATCGCTTCTGCCCGAAACGCGCATGGCCGACTACAGCCAGGCCATCATGGATCTGGGCGCCACGGTCTGTACCAGTAAAAAACCGCAATGCGCGACTTGCCCGCTTGCCTCCGGCTGCCGTGCTTTGGCGCAAGGCAATGTTCTGGACTATCCGGGGCACAAGCCGGCGAAATCGATTCCCGAACGCGAAACCCACGTGCTGCTTCTGCGCACGAAATCCGGTGACATTCTGCTTGAACAGCGCCCGGAAAAGGGGATTTGGGGTGGGCTTTACTCCCTGCCGGAAGCCGCGGATGCCGATCAGGCAAGATTCCAGGCCAGCGCCATTATCACGGCCAGAAGCCCTTCGCCGATTGCGCTGCCCGCCTTTGCGCATATCTTCAGTCATTTCCGGCTGATCATCCGGCCAGTTCTCTGGGACGGATGCACGGCGAAATCGCAAATCAGGGATAATGCCCGCATGCGTTGGGCAACACCTGAGGAGCTGCTACTGCTCGGACTTCCCGCCCCCATTCAAAAACTGCTGAAGAGACTGCCATGAGCCGAACCGTTAACTGTGTAAAAACCGGTATTGAAACGGAAGGTCTGGATTTCGCACCATGGCCGGGGGAACTCGGCAAGCGGGTGTTCGAAACTGTCGGCAAGGCGGCCTGGGCCGATTGGCTGGCACACCAGACCATGCTGATCAATGAAAACCGGTTGTCACCGCTGGACCCGAAACACCGGGCCTACCTTCAGGAGGAAATGCAGAAGTTCCTGTTCGAGGGCGGCGCCGAGAAACCCGAAGGGTATACGCCAGCCTGAATCAGGGGCTGGGCTTTGCCGCCTTGGCGGCCTCTCTTTCGGCTTTCTGGGCGACCTTCATCGCTTTGACATCGACTGGCCGGATCTGCAGAATCTGGCAGCTGCGTCCGCCGATACGAAGCGCATCGAATTTCGCGTTCAGTATCGAGGTCTTGTTGTCCACGCCGATAGCCATGGCGATCGGAAGATCCGGACAGAAATCCTCGATTTCGACCAGATAGGCGCGGTTCATCGATTCATACAGCAAAAGGGTATGGCGGCCGAGCGGTTCGAAGTCGTAACTGCGCGTGAACGGTACGCTGGATTTCGGTTCACCGGCGAACCGGATGACGAATTCATGGCGTTGCTCCATTTTGCTCATTCGTTCGGACTTCCGGTCCTGTGCAACGGCGTTGGTAGCCATCGCCGCAATCAGCAGCAACATCCATTTCAGTCTCATTGCAGACCCCTCGATTCTCGATTAAGACGATTCAACCCTAACAAAATCGGCGGAGTTTCGCCACGCTGCCGGCATCGGTATTCAGGGCTGCGTCAGCCGGCCGGACTTGCGGAAAATCGCCCGAGGCTCTACAATAGCAACCTGAAAGTGCAAGCACTTCGGCCAATTAGCTCAGTTGGTAGAGCAAGGGATTGAAAATCCCTGTGTCCTTGGTTCGATTCCGAGATTGGCCACCACCCATGAAAAACCCCGCCTTGGCGGGGTTTTTCGTTTCAAAGATCCGAATCAGAAGCGCATGCCGAAGGAAACGTAGTAATTGCGCGGCAAGCCGTAATAGGCAGTCTGGATGCCGGCAATGCTGGAGAACTCCTGGGCATCGGTCCGGTAAACCTCATCGGTCAGATTCCGGACACCGCCTCGGATAGACCATCGGCCATCCGCGGAATCCCAGTGCGAGTCAGCCCGACCAGCGCATACAACAGTCGGAGTTGGCAAAAACTGCAAGCTGGACAACCTATTAGAAGGTTTTTGCCCCTTCAAGGCTGCGGCAGCAACCCCCGGTAAAGGCCCGAGGGCCTGAGCATCGACGGACCCGTCACATCACCTGCGGAACAGCGATGTTATGATTTGTATCTAAAAATAGGAATTTGTCATGCCAAAATCTATTTCATGCGCTCTGGCTCTGGTGTTGCTGCTCGCTGGCTGTGCCAGTGGCCCAATCATCCGCTATTTCCCGCCTCAGGCCTCGCTGAAAGAGCTCAAACAGCAGCCCGATGGCCAGTGGCAGGCCCAGGTCCGCATCCAGAATTTCAGTACCGGCGCCATGGATTTCAGCGAAATCCGTCTGAAAATCCAGATCCAGGATGGCAACTGGGCCGAACTCAGCGGCCCGGTGACCCTCAATATCGGGGCAAGCAATGCCGAAGTGCTGAGCCTGGGCGCGCCTTTCGGTGCAGACACCCTGCAAGCCATCCGCGATCGGCAGGATAAAGCGCAGCCCTTGCGTTACCGGCTTGAAGGTAGTCTGCGCAGCCGCGATCCGGGCCGCAGCTATCCGCTCACCTACGAAGGCCGTTTGAATCCAGCACCCGGTCTTTCCGGCGTCTACCGATAATCCTCCGGACCCACCATAAACACCTATAAAGCCCCGCTGAAAGATATGAAATTCGTGCTGTTCGATGTCCTGAACGCCGAACAGACCTATGCCGATCTGAACTTCGCCAATGCTGACCGTGAACTGCTCGATGCCGTTCTGGAAGAAGCCGCGAAGTTCGCCGAAACCGTACTGGCACCGATCAACGGTAGCGGTGACGAGGAAGGCTGCCATCACGACAAGACCAGGGGTGAGGTGCGCACCCCGGCCGGATTCGCCGAAGCCTACCGTCAGTTCGTGGATGCCGGCTGGAACGGATTGAGCGCGCCGGAAGCGTTCGGCGGCCAAGGACTCCCGGAAAGCATTGCCTGTGTCTTCAAGGAAATGATCGACGCCGCCAATCTCAGCTGGGGCGCCTATCCGCTGTTGTCGCATGGCGCGGTCGAGGCGTTGAAATACTACGGCGACACCTGGCAGCAGAAGGTTTTTCTCAATAACATCGTGGCCGGCCGCTGGACTGGCACCATGTGCCTGACCGAACCGCATTGCGGTTCCGACCTGGGGCTGCTGAAAACGCGGGCAAGCACGAATGCGGATGGCACCTACGCCATTACCGGCACCAAGATTTTCATCACCGGCGGCGAGCATGACCTGACCGACAACATCATCCATCTGGTACTGGCACGTCTGCCCGACGCGCCGCCCGGGGTCAAAGGCATCTCGATGTTCATCGTGCCCAAAATCGATGTCGATGCCGACGGTAACCTGCGCCAACCCAATGCCGTCCGCTGCGGCTCGATCGAACACAAGATGGGCATCAAGGGCTCGGCTACCTGCGTGATGAATTTCGATGGCGCCCGCGGCTGGCTGATCGGCGAGGCCAACCGCGGCTTGAATGCGATGTTCATCATGATGAACTCTGCTCGCATCGCGGTCGCCCTGCAAGGTCTCGGCCTGATCGACCGGGCCTACCAGAACGCGCTGGCCTACGCCAAGGACCGGCTGCAGATGCGTGCCGCCACGGGCGCCGCGTTCCCCGACAAACCGGCCGATCCGATCATCGTGCACCCCGATGTGCGCCGGATGCTGCTGACCTGCAAGGCCCTGGCCGAAGGCGGCCGCTGCCTGGCCTATCAGGCCACGCTGCAGATCGACCGCGTCGATCATGCCCGCGATGCCGGACAAAAGGCTGAGGCTGAAATGATGCTGGGATTCCTGACGCCCATCGTCAAAGCGGCACTGACCGAGTGGGCCAACGAATGCACTTACCACGCCCTGCAATGCTTCGGCGGCCACGGCTATGTGCGTGAATGGGGCATGGAACAGCTCGCACGCGATGCCCGCATCACCACCATCTATGAAGGCACCACCCAGATCCAGGCGCTGGATCTGCTAGGCCGCAAAACCCTGCATACCCACGCCGCCGGCATGAAACGCTTCATCGGCCAGATTGAAGCCTTCTGTGCCGCCAACCCCGGCAGTGAATTTCTGCCGGCGCTGAAGGACTCTGTCCGGCTCTGGTCGGACATCACCGCTGAAATCGGCACGAAGGCCAATGAAGATCCGGATGCCCCGGGTGCCGCCGCCTACGACTATTTGTTCCTCTCGGCATACATCTGTCTGGCTTACTGGTGGGCGGAAATGGCACGGGTTGCCGCGGCCGGCGGCGATGCCGAACTGGCCCGCGCGAAGACCGAGACCGCGATTTTTTATTTCGAACGCATCCTGCCGCGTACGACGCAGCATGCCGCCGCCATCCGTAGCGGCAGCCGCAGCCTGATGGCGATGGATAGCGCCCTGTTCTGATGCAAGCGGCGGGAAACGAAAAAAGAGCCGCAACGCGGCTCTTTTTTCGTTGGTCGGGACGGCGGGATTCGAACCCACGACCCTTTGCCCCCCAGGCAAATGCGCTACCAGGCTGCGCTACGCCCCGTTCAAGCAATCATTATAACGCAAGGTGCCGGACTCAGCCGAGCAGTCGCAGGATTTCTTCGAGGTCGGTCTTCAATGCCTGCACGGCATGCGCATCGATGGATGCTGCCGGGTCACGCCGGCCGCCGCCCTCAAGACGCAGACGCGCACCGCCGATGGTGTAGCCCTGATGATAGAGAAGATCGCGGATTTCGCGCACTTTCATCACGTCCTGATGCTGGTAATAACGGCGGTTGCCCCGGCGTTTGACCGGATTCAGGGTCTCGAATTCGGTTTCCCAGTAGCGCAGGACATGCTGTTTGACATCGCATAGCTCGCTGACCTCACCGATGGTGAAGTAGCGTTTGGCCGGTATCGGTGGGAGTTCCTTATTGCTGCTCGGATCCAGCATAATTTTCCACGCGTTCTTTCAGTTTCTGGCCAGGACGGAAGGTCACCACGGTGCGTGCGGTAATCGGTATTTCCTCGCCGGTTTTTGGATTGCGGCCCGGACGCTGGTTCTTGCGGCGCAGGTCGAAATTGCCAAAGCCCGAAAGCTTCACCTGACGCCCGGATTCCAACGCACCGCGCAGGGTGTCGAAGAACATGTCGACGAATTCTTTCGCTTCACGTTTGTTGAGTCCGACTTCTTCGAACAAACGATCCGCCATTTCCGCTTTGGTCAATGCCATAAAAATAAACCTCTGTATCGATATTAAACTCAGCCGCGCAACACGGCTTGGCAGTCGTTGGCCAATGAAGACAGCACCTCGGAAATCGAGGTTTCGATTTCCGAGTCGCTTAGAGTGCGCGAATATTCATGCAAAATCAAGCCTATAGCCAGACTTTTTGAGGAGTCGGGCAAGCCGGCGCCGCGGTAGACGTCAAAAAGCACCGTGGACTGCAGCCGCCCGCCGAGTGTTTTGCGCACACAGGCCTCAATTTCCGCCCATTGCACCGACTCGGGAACCACCAGCGCCAGGTCGCGCCGGACGCTCGGGAATCGCGACACCGGCAGGGCCGAAGGCAGATTGCGCGGCGGCAAGGCCGACAGATCCAGCTCGAAAGCGTATACGTCGCCCGGCAGATCCAGGGCTTTGTTCAGGGCTGGGTGCAAGGCACCGACCAGACCCACATCCTTGCCTGCGACCTCGATGACGGCAGACCGGCCCGGATGCAGATGGGCGGCCCGTGCCGGGCGGTAGCTGGCCTGGAAGCCGAGTCGTGCGAGCGCGGCATCGACGGCGGCACGGGCGTCATAGAAATCGACCGCGACCGCTTTGCCACTCCACTGCTCGGCCAAAGACGGACCGCAGAGCACGGCTGCGGCACACTGACGCTCGATGGGCTCCTGATTACCCTGTGCCGTAAACACACGGCCGATCTCAAACAGCCGCAAACGGGTCTGCTGGCGGGCGGCATTGGCGGTCAAGGTACTGACCAAACCCGGCAGCAGCGAGGTCCGCATCACGGCTAATTCGGCGCTGAGCGGATTGGCCAGTGCCAATGCACCGGATTGCAATTGCCAGACATCCAGCAATGCGGCGTCGACGAAGGCGTAATTGATGGTTTCCTGGATGTCGAGCGCGATCAGCTGGCTGCGCAGGGCCGATTCATCCAAAGCCGACTCGCTGCGGGCCGCCAGAGGCACTTCACCGCTCGGTGTGCGCATCGGAATCTGTTCATAACCGACGATCCGGGCAATTTCCTCGATCAGATCTTCTTCAATGGCGATATCGAAACGACGGCTCGGCGCGGTCACCTGCCAGCCATCGGCGACGGCCGTGACCTGCATTCCCAGGGCGAGCAGGATCTGCTGGACCCGGGCGTCGTCAACGGCAATCCCGAGCACACGGGCCAGACGCTGACGGCGCAGCAGGACCGGCGTGGCGACAGCGATATGCTGGGGCGATTCGGCGTGCACCACCGGACCGGCACGTCCGCCAAGAATGTCCAGAATCAGAGCGCTGGCGCGCTCGAGCGCGAGTGCCGGCAGGGCCGGATCGACACCGCGTTCGAAGCGGTGCGAGGCGTCAGTATGCAAACCGAGTTTGCGGGCGCGGCCGATGATGGATTCCGGCGCGAAATGGGCGCTTTCGAGAAAGACCCGGGTGGTGTCTGCGCCGACGCTGGTGTCGAGCCCGCCCATCACGCCGGCGATGGCGATAGCACGGTCGGCATCGATAATCACGGTGAATTCGGGGCTCAATTCGACCTGCTTGCCGTCAAGAAGCACACAGGTTTCGCCGGCAAGGGCGCGACGGACACCGACCGGCCCGGTGAGCTTGTCGGCATCGAAGGCATGCATCGGCTGGCCGAGCTCGAGCATCACGAACTGGGTAATATCGACCAGCGGAGACAATGGACGGATGCCCGAGCGCTTCAGCGCCTCGCTCATCCACAAGGGCGTGACGGCCTTCGGATTCAGGCCCTCGATGACGCGGCCACAGTAACGCGGGCAGTCCTTATCGGCCGCAACGCTGACGGCGATGCGGCTGTCGCTGGCAACCGGAACTTCCGGAATCTGCATCGGCACGACGCGGGTCTGCAGCGCTGCCGCCAGATCGAAGGCAATACCGCGGATGGAAAAACAGTCGGCCCGATTCGGGGTCAGCTTGAGTTCAAAACGCGCATCCGGCAGGCCGAGGTAGTCCGCCAGCGCGGTACCGACCGGTGCATCCGCCGGCAACTCCAGCAATCCAGATGCATCGGCGTCGATGCCGAGCTCCTTGGCGGAACACAGCATGCCGGCCGAGTCGATGCCACGCAGCTTGGCGGCCTTGATGGCGAAACCGCCGGGCAGCTCGGCACCGATCTGCGCCAAGGGGGCCTTCAGTCCGGCCCGGGCATTCGGCGCGCCACAGACGATCTGCACCGTGCCGTTGCCGGTCGCGACCTGACAGACGTTCAGGCGGTCGGCCTCGGGATGTTTTTCAAGCGACAGGATTTCAGCCACCACCACACCGGTCAGCGCGGCGCCGATCGGCGCATCGTCTTCGACCTCCAGGCCGATCGCGGTCAGGCAGGCCGAGAGCGCATCGTGGCCGGCATCGGTCTGTACATGTTGTCGGAGCCAGCTTTCAGGAAACTTCATATCTCATCAATCCATAGCGTGCGCAGGAACGCAGCGTCAATCAGGCGAACTGTTTCAGGAACCGGGTGTCGTTTTCGAAGAAGCTACGCAGATCGTTCACGCCATAACGTAGCATGGCGAAACGCTCGATGCCGAGACCGAAGGCGAAACCGGTGTAGCGTTCCGGGTCGATGCCGCAGCTGCGCAGGACATTCGGATGCACCATGCCACAGCCGAGCACTTCCAGCCAGCGGCGGCTGCCATCCGGCTGCTTCCAGGCGATGTCCACTTCCGCCGAGGGCTCGGTGAACGGGAAATAGCTGGGGCGGAACCGCATCTCGAAATCCTGCTCGAAGAACGCGCGCACGAATGCGGCCAAGGTTCCCTTCAGATCGGCGAAACTGGAGGTCTCGTCGATCAGCAGACCTTCCATCTGATGGAACATCGGCGTGTGGGTCTGGTCGGAGTCGGAACGGTAAACCTTGCCCATGGCAATCATGCGCAGCGGCGGCTTGTTGTCCTTCAAGAAGCGCACCTGTACGCCGGAGGTGTGCGTGCGCAGCAGATGGCCGCTCGGAAAATAGAAGGTGTCGTGCATGGCGCGCGCCGGATGGTGCGGCGGGAAATTCAGCGCTTCGAAATTATGCCAGTCGTCCTCGACTTCCGGCCCTTCGGCGGTCTGGTAACCCAGACGCGAGAAGATTTCGCTGATGCGCTCCAGGGTTTTGCTGACCGGGTGCGCGTTGGCCGGCAGCAGGCCACGGCCCGGCTGGGTGACATCGATGCGCTCGGAAGCCAGGCGCTGATCCAGCGCGGCCTGCTCCAGCTGCAGCTTGCGCGCGGCAACGGCCTCGGCCACGGCATCCTTGGCATGGTTGATGGCTTCACCGGCCAGCTTACGCTGCTCCGGCCCCAGCGTGCCAAGTTGCTTGAGCTGCAGCGTGATTTCGCCCGACTTGCCGAGCAGCGCCACGCGCAGGGCGTCCAACGCGTCGAGGTCTCCGGCCTCGGCGATCTGCTGCAGGGCCTTTGCGGTCAATTGATCAATTGTGCTCATCAGATTCCAGAGGGAATTTCAAATGAAAATGGGGAAGGACTTGCGCCCTACCCCATTGTCGGTTTCAGCCCTGCTCGCACAAAGCGTCAAGCGTGCAATCAGGCCGCAAGGGCGCTCTTGGCCTGCTCGGCGATTTTGGCGAAAGCGGCGGCATCATGGATCGCTATGTCGGCAAGCGCCTTGCGGTCCAGCTTGATGTTAGCTTTCAGCACGCCGTTCATGAAGCGGCTGTAGCTCAGACCGTTGATGCGGGCAGCCGCATTGATGCGGGTAATCCACAGGCTGCGGAACTGGCGCTTGCGCTGCTTACGGCCGATGTAGGCGTATTGCGCGGCTTTGGTGACGGCCTGCTTGGCGACGCGGAAGACTTTACGGCGCGCGCCGTAGTAGCCCTTGGCCAGCTTCAGGATTTTCTTGTGTCGGGCGTGTGCGGTAACACCACGTTTGATTCGTGCCATGGTTCAATCCTCCTTAGAGATAGGGCAGCATGCGGTCCAGACGGCCGGCGTCTTCGGCGCGGACGTGATTCGTCTGGCGCAGATTGCGTTTGCGTTTGGTCGCTTTCTTGGTGAGGATGTGGCTACGGTTGGCGTGGCCGCACTTGTATTTTCCGGATGCCGTCTTGCGGAAGCGCTTGGCGGCCGCCCGGTTGGTCTTGATTTTATTCTTGGCCATTGGGGGATGATCCTTTTCGGTGGTTAACTGACCAGGCGATGGCTTGCGCCATGCTTTCCGTCCTGCCTGTGTCGCGAGTGGACGCCTGCGCGTCCGATGTCCAATTGCGCTACCCGAAGGCGACGGCTGCGCGGCCGCTTGGCGAACCAAGAGCCGACCATTATGACCGGTTTTTCGGGTCCGGGCAAGCCAAATCAGCTTAAAAATGAATGAAAACCGGCTGTTAGCCGGTCATTCAGTAAAAATCAGGCCAAGGGGGCGAAAACGCCCGCCGGCTCATTTTTTCTTGGGGGCGATCATCATGATCATCTGCCGGCCTTCCAGGCGCGGCCGGGACTCGATCACGGCTTCTTCGGTCAGATCGGTCTCGATACGCTTGGCCATTTCCACGCCCAGCTCCTGGTGCGACATTTCGCGGCCCTTGAAGCGGATGTTGACCTTGACCTTGTCGCCTTCCTCCAGGAAGCGGCGGACATTGCGCAGCTTGATGCTGTAATCGCCGACGTCGGTGGTGGGACGGAATTTGACTTCCTTGATTTCGACCACTTTCTGCTTCTTTTTGGCGGCAGCGGCTTTCTTCTGCAGTTCGAAGCGGAATTTGCCGTAATCCATGACGCGGCAGACGGGCGGATCCTGGTTGGGCTGGATTTCGACTAGATCCATGCCGGACTCTTCGGCGAGCGCGAGGGCTTCGTCACGGGTCAGGACACCGACCATCTCGCCGTCGGCGCCGATGACGCGGACACGCGGGACGCGGATTTCCTGGTTCTTGCGGTTACCTTTTTCTGAAACTGGCGTATTGATTAGTTAATCCTCTTGGGGAAATGGGCCCACGGCTCAGTGCCGCGGGGTTTCTGCGTGCAGGCGTTCAATGAAGGCGTCGAGACTCATGACCCCCAGATCCTCCCCCGAACGGGTCCGTACTGCAACCTGTCCGTTCTCCTTCTCGCGGTCACCGACCACCAGCAGATAGGGTACCCGTTGCAGGGTATGCTCGCGGATTTTATAGCCGATCTTCTCATTACGCAAATCCTTAGCGGCCCGGAAGCCTTTCCCGAGCAAGGCCTGCTGCACGGAATCAACGAAATTGGCCTGGGCATCGGTGATGTTCATGACCACCGCCTGCACCGGTGCCAGCCAGGTCGGCAGGGCGCCGGCATGGCTTTCGATCAGGATACCGATGAAGCGCTCCATGGAGCCGACAATGGCCCGATGCAACATGACCGGGTGGCGCTTGCTGGAGCTTTCATCGATGTATTCGGCGCCGAGACGTTCGGTCATCATGAAATCGACCTGCATGGTGCCGACCTGCCAGCCGCGGCCGATGGAGTCACGCATGTGGTATTCGATCTTCGGACCGTAGAAGGCGCCCTCGCCCGGCAGCTCCTGCCACTGCACGCCGCAGGCGCCCAGCGCGGCACGCAACGCATGCTCGGCTTTGTCCCAGGTGGCATCGGTACCCAGGCGTTTTTCTGGACGCAGGGCGATTTTCAGGGAAATGTCGGTAAAGCCGAAGTCGGCATACACCGCCATGGCCTGACGGTGGAACGCGGTCACTTCCGCTTCGATCTGGTCTTCGGTGCAGAAAATGTGGCCGTCGTCCTGGGTGAAGCTGCGCACGCGCATGATGCCATGCAGGGCGCCGGAAGGCTCATTGCGATGACAGGAACCGAATTCGCCATAGCGGATCGGCAGATCGCGGTAGCTGTGCAGACCGTGGTTGAAAATCTGGACATGGCCAGGGCAGTTCATCGGCTTGACCGCGTAGGTGCGCTTTTCCGATTCGGTGAAGAACATGTTTTCTTTGTAGTTGTCCCAGTGCCCGGACTTCTTCCACAGCGACACATCGAGAATCTGCGGGCAACGGACTTCCTGGTAGCCGGAGTCGCGGTAAACGCCGCGCATGTACTGCTCGACCACCTGCCAGAGCGCCCAGCCTTTCGGATGCCAGAACACCATGCCCGGCGCTTCTTCCTGCTGGTGGAAAAGATCAAGCGCCTTGCCGATGCGGCGATGGTCGCGCTTTTCCGCTTCTTCCAGCTGGAACAGATAGGCTTTCAGGTCTTTCTCATTCAACCAGGCGGTGCCGTAAATGCGGCTGAGCATGGCATTGTTGGAATCGCCACGCCAGTAGGCGCCGGCCACTTTCATCAGTTTGATGGCGCGCAGCTTGCCGGTATCCGGCACATGCGGGCCGCGGCACAGATCGGTGAATTCGCCCTGCGTATACAGCGACAGATCCTCGGTGGCCGAAATCGAGGCGATGATTTCCGCCTTGTAGTGCTCGCCGAGACTTTTGAAGTAGGCCACGGCCTCGTCACGGGATTTCACACTGCGAGATACCGCATGCGCTTCCTGGATGATCTTGGCCATTTCGGCTTCGATCTTGGGCAGGTCTTCCGGCGTGAACGGACGCTCGTAGGCAAAATCGTAATAGAAGCCGTTGTCGATGACCGGACCGATGGTGACCTGGGCGCCGGGATACAGACGCTGCACGGCCTGGGCCAGCAAATGCGCGGAAGAATGACGCAGGATGTCCAGCGCATCCGGATGTTTTTCAGTCACGATTTCCAGACTGGCATCGCTGGCGATGGTATAGGCCGTGTCGACCAGCCTGCCATCGACCTTGCCGGCCAAAGCCGCTTTGGCCAGACCGGCGCCAATCGAGGCGGCGACATCATAAACGGAAGGGGGGGTTTCGAACGGCCGCTTGGAGCCGTCAGGAAGCGTAATGGTGATCATAGATTCGCAGGGTGAAGAGTATCGATGGACGCCGAGCGTCCGCTGTCGCGCTCAGCCATGGAGATGACGATGATTCATGGATGTGGACATGTCGCACTCTCGACGCGGGGCGCCGCCTGTATTTGTTAAATATAAGTTAGGCGTTTTGGGCCGGAAAGTCAATCAGAATCGGGGTTTACGGCAATTCATGGCCCAAAAAACACTGCAAATGCGATGTTTTTCTGAGTCAGAGGAGGTTTTATCAGAATCCATGAACGCTAAGCCCATAATCAGTGAAGGCGCAGCACTGTTAAGGAATATAGGTCATTTCCAATCAACCATTTACAGCAGGTTTGGGTCTGATTTAAAGTAAAGCCTATTCATTGAGGTTGCAGCACGATGAGCACCAGCATTCACGACTTCCAAGACGATGTGCGCAACGCCGACATCCGGATCTGGGTCAATGGCATCCTCAAACCACGCGCTGAGGCCACAGTTTCGGTATTCGACAGTGGCTTCGTGCTGGGCGATGGCGTTTGGGAGGGATTCCGGGTCCTTGCCGGCCAGCCGGCGTTTCTGGACGCGCATCTCGATCGCCTTTACGAAGGCGCCAAGGCCATCGCCTTGGATATCGGCATGAGCCGGGGCGAAATAAAGCAGGCCATCGCCGCCACCCTGCAAGCCAATGGCATGCGCGATGACGTGCATATCCGGCTGATGGTCACCCGCGGCATCAAGCGCACGCCCTATCAGGATCCGCGTGCCTGCATCGGTCAGGCGACCGTGGTCATCATTCCCGAATACAAGACGCCGAAGCCGGAAACGCTGCAGGCCGGACTGAAACTGTTCACTGTGCATGTGCGCCGCGGCTTTCCGGACGTGCAGGATCCGAAACTCAATTCGCACAGCAAACTCAACTGCATCACCGCCTGCATTCAAGCCATCGCGGCCGGCGCCGATGAAGGCCTGATGCTGGATCCGCACGGCTTCGTGGCGACCTGCAACTCGACGCATTTCTTCATCGTGCGCAAAGGTGAAGTGTGGACCTCGACCGGCGACTACTGCCTGGGTGGCATCACCCGGGCCAACGTCATTGCCCTGTGCCGGCAGAACGGCATTCCCTGCTTCGAAAAAAACTTCAGCCTGAGCCAGGTCTACGGCGCCGATGAAGCCTTCTGCACCGGCACCTTTGCCGGCGTGGTGCCGGTCCGCGAGATCGACGGCCGCGCCATCGGTGATGCCCTGCCCGGCCCGATGGTGCTGCGCCTGCAGCAGCTGTACCGCGAGCTGGTGGAACGCGACGTGACCGTGCGCGGCGCCGACCGCCTGGCATGAGCATGCTGCGCATGGGTCGCTCACGGCATCCGGCCTCCCGCGACACTTGCGCGTCCATGCGCATCGCCATGTGGAGCGGTCCGCGCAACATCTCCACGGCGATGATGCGCGCGTTCGAGAACCGCAGCGACTTCACGGTGTCCGATGAACCGCTGTATGCCGCATTCCTGAAGCAGACCGGGCTCGACCATCCCGGTGCGGCCGAAGTCATCGCCGATGGCGAATGCGACTGGCAGCGCGTGACCGAAACACTGACCGGGCCGGTTCCGGGCGGCAAACCGCTGTGGTACCAGAAGCACATGAGCCATCATCTGCTTCCGGGCATGGACCGTGAATGGATTCACGGCCTGAGCAATGCCTTCCTGATCCGGCATCCCCATGCCGTGGTGGCGTCCTACATCAAATCACGCGCGGAAGTCGCACCGGAAGACATCGGCCTGCTGCAGGAAGCGGAATTATTCGATGAGCTCCGCGAGCGCAGCGGCAACGCCCCGCCGGTCATCGACTCGACCGAATTCCTGGCCGATCCGCGCGGCCACTTGCAAGCCCTGTGCGATCATTTCGGTTTTGCCTTCGAAGAGCGCATGCTGCACTGGCCGGCCGGGCCGCGTGACAGCGACGGCATCTGGGCCAAATACTGGTATGACGCGGTCTGGCGCTCGACCGGTTTCGAGGCACGGCCGGAACAGTTGCCGGTATTGAGCCGCCAGCATCAGGCCATCGCCGATGCCTGCCTGCCGGCCTATGAGCGCCTGCATGCGGCACGCCTGAAACCCGCACAATAAAAAAGCCACCTGTGCAGGTGGCTGTTTTGGTGGGCGATACAGGGTTCGAACCTGTGACCCCTACCATGTCAAGGTAGTGCTCTACCGCTGAGCTAATCGCCCGAATCCGGGACGGACATTATACGACAAAGACCCGCTTTCCGGCAAATCTCAGCGCAGCAGGGCCTCCTGCTTGAGCTTGGCGATGGCATCGCGGCAGGCCGCGGCCTGTTCGAACTCCAGATTCTGGGCGTGTTTGAACATCTTGGCCTCGAGCTCGTTCAGACGCTTGGCCAGCTGCTGGGCGGTCAGCACCGAGACCCCTGTTTCCGGAGTGGCCGCGGCCTGCTCAGGTTCGCTGCGGGCGCCCTCCATCACATCCATGATCTCGCGCTTGATTGAGGTCGGCACGATACCGTGCTGGCGGTTGTACTGCTCCTGCTTGGCGCGACGCCGATCGGTTTCGCCGATGGCGGCCTTCATCGAATCGGTCATGCGATCGGCATACAGGATGGCCTTACCGCGCAGATTGCGGGCGGCCCGGCCGATGGTCTGGATCAGCGACCGGGTCGAGCGCAGGAAGCCTTCCTTGTCGGCATCGAGAATGGCTACCAGCGAGACCTCGGGCATATCCAGACCTTCGCGCAACAGGTTGATGCCGACCAGCACATCGAACACGCCCAGACGCAGATCGCGGATGATCTCGACGCGCTCGACGGTATCGACATCGGAGTGCAGATAACGCACCTTCACCCCGTGCTCGGCGAGGTAATCGGTCAGGTTCTCGGCCATGCGTTTGGTGAGCGTGGTAATCAGCACGCGATCGCCGAGTTTGACGCGCTCATGGATCTCGGAAAGCACGTCATCGACCTGCGTGGCCACCGGCCGGATTTCAATCTGCGGATCGACCAGCCCGGTCGGCCGCACCACCAATTCGACCACCTGCCCCTTCGAATGCTCGAGCTCGTAAGGTCCGGGCGTGGCCGACACATACACGCTGCGCGGCGCGCGGCGCTCCCATTCCTCGAACTTCAGCGGCCGGTTGTCGAGCGCCGAAGGCAGCCGGAAGCCGAAGTTGACCAGGGTTTCCTTGCGCGAACGGTCGCCTTTGTACATGGCGCCCAGCTGCGGCACGGTCACGTGCGATTCATCGACCACCAACAATGCATCCGGGGGCAGGTAATCGTAAAGGCACGGCGGCGGTTCGCCGGGCATGTGGCCGGTGAGATGTCGGGAATAGTTTTCGATGCCACTGCAGAAGCCGACCTCGAGCATCATCTCGATATCGAACTGGGTGCGCTGCGCCAAACGCTGCGCCTCGACCAGCTTGTTCTCGCGGTAGAAGTATTCGAGCCGGTCTTTCAGCTCGGCCTTGATGGTTTCGACCGCATCCAGGATGGTCCGGCGCGTGGTCACGTAATGCGATTTCGGATACAGGGTGTAGCGCGGCAGCTTGCGGCGCACCTCGCCGGTCAGCGGATCGAACACCGCGATGTTCTCGATGTCGCCGTCGAACAGCTCGACCCGGATCGCCTCGTAATCGCTCTCGGCCGGATGGATGTCGATGACCTCGCCGCGCACGCGGTAGGTGGCGCGCTTGAGCTCGATATCGTTGCGGGTGTATTGCATCTCGGTCAGACGCCGGATCAGTTCGCGCTGGTCGATGCGGTCGCCGCGCACCAGATGCAGCACCATGCGGAAATATTCGTTGGGATCGCCCAGGCCGTAGATCGAGGACACCGATGCCACGATGATGGCATCGCGCCGCTCGAGCAGGGCCTTGGTCGCCGACAGCCGCATCTGCTCGATGTGTTCGTTGATCGAGCTGTCCTTGTCGATGAAGGTGTCGGAAGCCGGAATATAGGCCTCGGGCTGGTAGTAGTCGTAATAGCTGACGAAGTACTCGACCGCGTTGTCCGGAAAGAAACTCTTGAATTCGCCGTACAGCTGCGCGGCCAGGGTTTTGTTCGGAGCCAGCACCAGGGTCGGCTTCTGGATGGACTGGATGACGTTGGCGATGGTGAAGGTCTTGCCGGAGCCGGTCACGCCCAGCAGGGTCTGCGCGGCAATGCCGGATTCGAAGCCGGCAATCAGCTTTTCGATGGCCTGCGGCTGGTCGCCGGCGGGCGAAAACGGGGAAACCAGACGGAAGGGGGTGTCCATGCAGACTTTTTTCAGGGCCAATTGGGGATTTTCGCACAGCGCGGCCCCGCTTTCACCTACTTCCGCGCTTTCGGCGTTTATTCAGACTGGAATTCCCAGCTCCGGAGGATCCCCATGTCCCGTCCTATCCACGGTTTTACCCTGATTGAACTCATCCTCGGTCTGGCCACCGCCGGTATTCTGGCCGGCATAGCCCTACCGGCTTTTCTTTCAGCGCGCTACGCCGGGGATTCTGCGGCGATGCAGGCCGCCCTGCTGTCCAGTCTGATGCAGTCTTCCCACAAAGCGGCACTACACGGCACCCGCACCACCCTGTGCCCGAGCCACGACGGCATCCGCTGCACCCCCAGCTTCGACTGGAGCAAAGGCTGGATCGGGTTCCTGGATAGCAACGCCAACCGCGAGCGCGAGCCGGATGAAGGGGTCATCCTGCGGCAGACCGAAGTGGAAAACGCCCGCCTGATCAGCAGCAGCGGACGAACCCGGATCGTATTCCAGGGCAACGGCGGCAATGCCGGCAGTAATGCCACCTTCACCCTGTGCGACCGGCGCGGCGCGGATAAGGCGCAGACCCTGGTGGTCAGCAATACCGGCAATCTGCGCCGGGGCGTGCCGGATGCCGAACGCACGGCGTTGGCCTGCGTCTTCTGAACCCGGAGCCCGCGGTTATTGACGCCAAGGGCGGTCTGGGCGAAAATAGACCCCTTGCCCGAATAGCTCAGCCGGTTAGAGCACTTGACTGTTAATCAGGGGGTCGTTGGTTCGAGTCCAACTTCGGGCGCCAAACTTAATAAAAACCCGCCTTTCGGCGGGGTTTTTATGAGCAAAACCAGCCCCGCCAGAGCAGCGTTTGGGTTAATTGCAGGGGTCCTGATCCCAGGTCAAACTGACATCCGCAATGTCATTAACCTCATTCGCATTCTTGGTGAAGGTGCAGATATATTCGGTGGCAGGCACCGCCGCCTCTTCTGTCACTGCAATTTGCAGCACATCATCCTGATTGACAATTCCGGTGAACCTTGTGGTTTCCAGCCCGGTGCCATGGCCAAGCACGAGCGAGGTGAATCCGGAATTTACCATCGCCGGACCGAAATTACGGCAAATCGGTCGGGCATTTGCAGTGCCGGGGGCAATACTCACTGAAATCGTCTTCGATTCCGTGCTACCTGCTTGTGTCTTGGTGCAGGTAATGTTTCCGGAAAAACCAGCACGCCGCGCGAGCGTGGTGTCGGGATAATTGTATTTACCAATAGATACCGTCGTTTCCAAACCTACTTTCGAAACGGTGCAGTTATAAGGATTGACTGTAGACGGGCTCGGATTGCAATCCGTGAAGGAGTATTGCGTACTGATGACCGGATTGCCCGATGAAGCAATACCAAAGGAATAGCCCGTAATATTGACTTTAAACGAACCGGATCCACCGGGGTCACTGCCGCCGATCCTAAACAATTGAGAATCCGTCGCTAAAATCTCTTCATTATCAATCGGCAACTGCAATACAGCCACCCCCGAATTCGATGCATAAATTGTACTATTCGCAGTCTCTGTTGCTTTAACCGGCCGGCTACCGGGAGTCACCTTGCCACGCACCGGGGCGCCACTACCACCGCCGGAGAAGTCATTATTGGTTACCGCGATATCCGGCCCGGATACCGGCGTCCAATTACTGAGTTCGGAGAGATTGATGGAGGTAAACGGGACAAAGGGCAGCACACAGCTTTGCAAGGAGGTTTTGCAATCGGCCTTGGTCGTTGTAATTTTATCCACGGCTTCGGGCTCAAGATAGTCAATAAAAAGACCCCGGCTATGCAGCCATTTGAAGTCATTGCCGAGCTGGATGGGTATTTCACTGGGGTTATTGATGTCCCAAGCAAACTCGAGAGCAGCAAGCGCATTGGCATTAAGCAGCATATTGTATCTAGTTGCATTTCCCTCGTTGACGATACGACTGCCGAGATAGTCCAAGACCAAGGATTCATAGTTTGATGCCGCGGTACTGGTTGGTGCATAGGCAGCCGCAGTACCGTCATTTCGGGCCCGAAGCAGATTAAAATAATCGTTGCTCAGGTCTGTGGCAACGCGGAAAATACCGTCCACCCGAATCAGGCGGCAGGCCTCGATATAGTCATCATCGGCTCCAGCGACCTGTAGCGCACCATTTACAATCTTATAGTGCACATGCGAGGTTCGGCGCGGATCGAATTTGGGCCCCGCTTCGCCGGAAGGGTCGTGGTGATCACGGCAGCAGGTGTTGCAATACTGGCTTTGTGGCGGTGCATCCTGAGCCAAGGTGGCGGCACGTGCTTTAGGATTCGTGTAGGTAGCGACGCGTGGAACGGTATAACGGAATCCGTTCCAGTAGGTCGGGCGATAGCTAACATCCGTACCCGGATTGTTTGTCGTACACGTGCAGCCGACCACTACTGTTTCAACGCGGGACTGCGCCTGGGCCACGCCATTGTTCAAACCGGCATAGGTCAATACGTCGTAACGTGTTTCAACGACGCGTTGATTATTATTGTTTCCGGCCACCTCTGGCCTCGGATTGGTCGCGGCCGTATCCGTTCCGTTTCCAATGGCAATGGGGATGACGCCAGGCGTCAAGCTTGGATCACGAATCAACACCCGCGGATAACGCGGCTCGGAAGAAGCCGTATTGTTCAGCACCACTTTAGCGCCGTCTCCCGGGGATACC
>Ga0315907_10001918_pt1 | contig 27331 bp, 26 predicted proteins | sample LakEriMetagenome_3_FD_203525 | JGI IMG/M metagenome (GOLD analysis project Ga0315907, IMG submission 203525) | Freshwater fungal communities from buoy surface, Lake Erie, Ohio, United States - Buoy 12 MA123 | ecosystem: Environmental > Aquatic > Freshwater > Lake > Lake biofilm | place: USA...
AAAGTAGCAATCTTTTAATACCTCGCAAAGCATTTTGAACTTATTTTATTTCTTTTTTTTATGAAAAATCTTAACTTGTTGATAACAAGTATTTAATGTAGAAAATATTTAAACGCAAAGAACACAAGGAAGGCACAAAGAACACAAAGAAATTGTTAAACTTATAAGTCATAAAAGTAATTGTCACTTATATAAAGTGCATGAAAGTTCATAAAAGATGAGTGTATAAACAAACAAAACGTCTTGTCTAGCCGCGATGGAAACGGCATCCTTTTATAAATCCTAAAAGGTTTATAAAAGATATAGTGCACAGCGGGAAAAGTAGTCTTATGGACAGCTGAATGTGTGCTGCTAAAAATCTTTTTTAACATTATATGTTATATATATTGTATGGATTTTTTTAATGGCTTATATTTGCACCTTATAAATTTTAAAAAATGATAAAAGTTACTTTACCCGACGGGTCGGTTAAGGAGATGGCTCAAGGAGTTACTCCAATGGATGTTGCAAAAAACATTAGTGAAGGTTTAGCTAGAAATGTGATTTCGGCTTCCTACAATGGTACCACTATTGAGACAACGACGACCTTGACGACGGACGGTACACTTATATTATTTACTTGGAATGATGTAGCAGGAAAAAAAGCATTTTGGCATTCAACCTCGCACGTTATGGCACAAGCTTTAGAAGAACTATATCCTGGGATAAAACTAACTTTAGGACCTGCAATTGATAATGGTTTTTATTATGACGTAGATTTTGGTGACCAAAAAATTACGGATGCAGATTTCAAAAAGATTGAAGACCGTGTACTAGAAATTTCGAGAGAAAAACACGAATTTAAAATGCGCTCCGTTTCAAAAGCGGAAGCATTGAACGTTTACAAAAATAATGAGTATAAAACAGAATTGATTTCGAACTTAGAAGACGGAACAATTACGTTTTGTGATCATGCTAATTTCTTTGATTTATGTCGCGGAGGGCACATTCCGAATACAGGAATCATTAAAGCGATGAAAATTTTATCGGTTGCAGGTGCTTACTGGAGAGGTGATGAAAAAAACAAGCAGTTGACCCGTGTTTATGGAATTTCGTTCCCAAAACAAAAAGACTTAACGGATTATTTAGAATTATTAGAAGAAGCGAAACGTCGTGATCATAGAAAATTAGGAAAAGAATTAGATTTATTTCATTTTTCACAAAAAGTGGGTCAAGGTTTACCGTTATGGTTGCCAAAAGGAGCTGCTTTGCGCGATAGACTAGAGCAATTCTTGAAAAAAGCACAGAAAAAAGCAGGTTATGAACAAGTAGTTACGCCACACATTGGAATGAAAGACTTGTACGTTACTTCTGGGCACTATGCTAAATATGGTGCTGATAGCTTTCAACCGATTCATACTCCGGCAGAAGGTGAAGAGTTCTTGTTAAAACCAATGAACTGTCCGCACCACTGTGAAATTTATAATGCAAGACCTTGGTCATACAAAGATTTACCAAAGCGTTATGCGGAATTTGGAACGGTGTATCGTTATGAACAATCGGGTGAATTGCATGGATTGACTCGCGTGAGAGGATTTACGCAAGATGATGCGCATATTTTTTGTACGCCAGACCAATTAGATGCTGAGTTCAAAAATGTTATCGATTTAGTATTGTATGTTTTTGGTTCGTTAGGATTTGAAAACTTTACAGCTCAGGTTTCAGTGCGCGATTTAGATAATCCAGATAAATATATAGGTAGTGTTGAAAACTGGGAAAAAGCAGAAAATGCGATCATAAGTGCGGCAAAAGATAAAGGATTAAATTATGTAATTGAAGCGGGCGAAGCAGCTTTCTATGGTCCGAAATTGGATTTCATGGTAAAAGATGCTTTAGGCAGAAGTTGGCAATTAGGAACCATTCAAGTAGATTACAATTTACCAGAACGCTTTGAATTGTCTTATAAAGGTGCCGATGACAAGCTACATCGCCCTGTGATGATTCACCGAGCGCCTTTTGGTTCGATGGAGCGTTTTATCGCAATTTTACTAGAACACACGGCAGGAAATTTCCCAATTTGGTTGATGCCAGAACAGGCTATAATCTTGTCTTTGAGTGAGAAATATGAAAATTATGCGAAAAAAGTTTTAGATTTGCTAGAAAATCACGAAATTCGCGCCCTAATTGATAACCGAAATGAAACAATCGGTAAGAAAATTAGAGAGGCAGAAATGAAGAAATACCCATTTATGCTGATTGTTGGTGAGGAAGAAGAGAAAAATGGAACCATTTCTGTAAGACAAAGAGGACAGGAAGGAAAAGGAAATATTTCGGTAACTATTGAAGAATTTGCTGCAATAATTAACGAAGAAATCAACAAAACATTAAAACAATTTTAAGTTTAACTAAAATAATAAAGCCATAGCAATTAGAAACAACAGAGGTTTTCAACCTCGCGAAGAGAAAAAAGCAGCTCACCGTATCAATAATTTAATACGTGTTGCTGAAGTACGTTTAGTAGGCGAAAACATTGAACCAGGAGTTTATAAAATTGCCGATGCACTTCGTTTGGCTGAAGAGCAAGAAGTGGATTTAGTAGAAATTTCTCCTAATGCTGAACCGCCAGTTTGTAAATTGATGGATTATGGTAAATTTTTGTACCAACAAAAGAAGAGAGAAAAAGAATTAAAAGCAAAATCTACTCAAATTGTAATTAAAGAGATCCGTTTTGGACCTCAAACCGATGAGCATGATTATGAATTTAAGAAAAAGAATGCCTTAAAATTTTTACAAGATGGTGCCAAATTAAAAGCATTTGTATTCTTTAAAGGACGTTCTATTATTTACAAAGAGCAAGGACAAATTTTATTATTGCGTTTGGCTCAAGAACTAGAAGAACATGGAAAAGTAGAAGCGATGCCAGTTCTTGAAGGAAAGCGTATGATTATGTATATTGCTCCGAAAAAGAAAAAGTAAGTAGTTAGCAGTCGCAGTATTCAGTAATTACTCTTTAAACTGAAAACCGAGCCTGAAAACTAAAAGATAATAAGTAAGATAGATTATAAACACAGGAAGAAAATGCCTAAAATGAAAACGAAATCTAGTGCTAAGAAACGATTCAAAGTTACTGGTTCTGGAAAAATCAAAAGAAAACACGCTTTTAAAAGTCACATTTTGACTAAAAAATCTAAAAAGCGTAAATTAGCTTTAACACATTCTGGTTTGGTACACAAAACAGACGAGAGAAGCATTAAACAACAATTAAATATTATTTAATTAGTTTGTTTGGTTAAAACAATTTAGTAACCCTGGGGTGGGCTGAATGAATTACTAAGTATAAAATACAAAGTACGAAGTTCATAAGTATTGAGAGATCGCCTTACTTCAAAAAACATTTAAAATTATGCCAAGAGCAACAAATTCAGTAGCATCAAAAGCTAGAAAAAAAAGAGTATTAAAACAAGCCAAAGGTTTCTTTGGAAGACGTAAAAACGTTTGGACTGTAGCTAAAAACGCGGTAGAAAAAGCAATGTGCTATGCCTACCGTGATAGAAAACAAAATAAAAGAAATTTCCGTGCTTTATGGATTACGCGTATCAATGCTGGTGCACGTTTACATGGTATGAGTTATTCTCAATTTATGGGTAAAGCAAAAGCTAACAACATCGAATTGAACCGTAAAGTTCTTGCCGATTTAGCTATGAATCACCCAGCTGCTTTCACAGCTATCGTTAACAAAATTAAATAATTACGTCTAACTCAGTTTATCTTACTTATATAGAAAACCCCGATTTATCGGGGTTTTTTGTTTTCAAAATACAATAGAAAAACATACATTTGGAACTGAATTAAGTTTAACCCTATCTAATTAAAATATCATGAATACTATTAATTCAATTCTAACTGATTTAGCTTCAAAATTCGATGATTACAATCGTATGAATACAGTAGTGTCAAAAAGTAGCGTTGGCTGGCATATTGAACACAGTTTGAAAACCATTGATCAGATTGTAACGGTTTGTAAAAAATCAGACTCAACAACTTATCGATGGAAGTTTAAGCTGAATCGCTTTTTAATTATGGATGTGTTGCATAAAATTCCAAGAGGAAAAGCTAAAGCACCTAAAGTAGTGCAACCCGAAGGAGATATCTCTAAAGAATCCTTACAACTACATTTGGAAAAAGTACAGCAAAACCTTGAAAATTGGGTAGATTTGAATAAAAATTGTTATTTTACACATCCTTTTTTTGGTAGCTTAAACAAAAAAGCAACTGAAAAATTTTTAGTACTACACACCAAACATCATCTACAAATTATTGAAGATATTTGTAATTAAGTCTTTAATTTTTTCTTTCTAGCCGCAGGAAACAAAACATTGTTCAAAATCAATCGGTAGCCTGGAGAATTAGGATGTAAGTCTAAAACAGTAGGCGCATCCCCTACTCTATGTTGGTAATCTTCTGGGTCGTGACCACCATAAAAGGTAAACATCCCTTTTCCTTTAGTGCCATGAATGTAACGCGCCTCACCATTGATTTTGCATTCGCCCATTACCAAAACGTTTGATTTTATTTTCTCAGCACTAAAAGCAGTGGTTTGACCCATAAAGCCTTTAATTAACTGCGTGTGATTTTGACACAGCATCGTGGGAATTGGATCCCATTTTGCTGAATATTCCATTAAAGTGAAGTAATCTTTATCCATAGTAAAAGGGCCTTTTCCGTGCTCCTCTGTAGTATCAATATCTGAGAACTCATACACTGTGGGTTGGCGTTCCAATTTGTAATTTTTGAATGCAAAAGTGGAAGAGAAATCAATATTAGTTTGATAATTTGCATCGGAATCATCTCCGTCAAACATGGGCTCACAAATATCAACACCTTCTGCAGAAAGCGCTATATCAAAACTATCGGTAGCCGAACACATGGCAAACATAAATCCGCCCCCGATTACAAAATCTCTAATTTTTTTTGCAACCGCCAATTTTTCTTGTGAAACTTTACTATATCCTAACTTTTTTGCTAAAGCCTCTGCATCGGCTTTTTGTTGGATGTACCAAGGTGTATTTTTATAATTTCCAAAAAACTTTCCATATTGACCCGTAAAGTCTTCATGATGCAAGTGCAGCCAATCATACAAAAGTAATTGATCAGAAAGAACTTCTTCATCATAAATTTCTGTATAAGGAATTTCTGCATACGTTAAAACCATCGTTACAGCGTCGTCCCAAGGTTGTTTTCCTTTTGGAGTATATACTGCTATTTTAGGGGCTTTCTCTAATACAACAGTTTCCATATTTTGTGAAGGCGCACTTATTTCATCAAGGATACCATTCGCAGCTGCATCCGAAAGCACCTCAAAAGTTACTCCTCTAACTTGGCATTCTTTTCTAATTTCTGGAGCATCAGGCAATAAAAAAGAGCCGCCCCTGTAATTGAGCAACCAACTTACTTTATAGCTTTTATCCAATGCCCAATAGGTAATTCCATATGCTTTTAGATGATTTTGTTGTGTTTCGACTTCCATAGGCAACAAAATAAAAGCAGCGTTTGCACTGATGCTAAAGCACATCATACAAAATAAGAAGTAATTACGAAACAGGCATTTTTTCATAGAGTGATTAGATTAGAATGGAACATCCGAATCATCTTCCTCCATAGTATTCATTGTACTACCAAAAGCTTCATTTGGTGAAGGTAAATTTGGCGTAATGAATGGATTGGTATCGTCTAAATTCATTTTAGAAGGTAAGGCGTCAAAGGGCGAACTAAAATCATCTAAGTTTTCAAATTTTCCTAAATTACCGACAAACTTTAATCGAATTTCATCTAAACCACCATTTCTGTGCTTGGCGACAATGAATTCAGCTTGACCTTGAGTAGGCGAACGCTCTTCATCATCCCATTCATCTATTTTATAATATTCAGGGCGATAAATAAACGATACTATATCGGCATCTTGTTCAATAGCTCCCGATTCACGAAGGTCAGAAAGCAATGGACGTTTACTTGATCCACGAGTTTCTACCGCACGCGATAACTGAGACAATGCAATTACAGGAACGTTCAATTCTTTTGCTAATGCTTTTAAATTTCGTGAAATGGTTGATATTTCTTGTTCTCTATTTCCGCCACCTTTTCCATTTCCACCAGCAGTCATTAATTGTAAATAATCTACCACAATCATTTTAATACCATGTTGTGAAACTAAACGTCTTGATTTTGCACGTAAATCAAAAATGGAAAGCGAAGGAGTATCATCGATATATAAAGGCGCTTTTTCTAAATCTTTAACTTTAATAGAAAGTTGTTCCCATTCGTGTTTTTCTAATTTTCCGGTACGCAATTTTTCGGATGATAATCCAGTTTCCGATGAAATTAAACGGGTAATTAACTGAACAGATGACATCTCTAAGGAAAATAATGCAACCGGATGACCAAAATCAACTGCCATATTTCGAGCCATTGATAAGACAAAAGCGGTTTTACCCATACCTGGACGCGCTGCAATAATGATTAAATCAGAAGGCTGCCATCCCGAAGTTAACTTATCCAAGTTATGAAATCCGGTGGCTACACCACTTAGTCCTTCTTTGCCTGCAATTTCTTCAATACGCTTTTTGGCTTGAATTACTAAACTCTGAGCTGTTTCTGAACTTCGTTTGATATTTCCTTGCGTAACTTCATAAAGCTTTGATTCGGCATTATCCAATAAATCAAATACATCAGTAGATTCATCATACGATTGTTCAATAATTTCACTTGAAATTTTAATTAAACTTCGTTGAATAAATTTCTGTAAAATAATGCGCGAATGGAACTCAATATGTGCCGAAGAAGAAATCTTTTGCGTCAGTTGAATCAAATAATAATCGCCACCAGAAAGATCTAATTTACCCGTTTTCTTTAATTGCGCTGAAACCGTTAATAAATCGATAGGCTGTGTTTCATTAAATAACTGAACAATAGCTTCAAAAATATTTTTGTGAGCGTCTTTGTAAAACGCATCAGGCTGTAAAATATCGATCACTTCGTCAACCCCTTTTTTATCAATCATCATCGCACCAAGTACTGCTTCTTCAAGGTCTAACGCTTGAGGAGGTAGTTTTCCTTTTTCTAAATTGATGATGGTAGTTTTATCTACCTTAATAGGGTTTAAATTTCTGATATTTTCCATATTGCGAAGTTAACCAATTTTTATAAAAAAATAATTTGAGTTCTCAATACTCGTTTGTTAATAACTGAATATTTTTGTTAATAAAGCAAAAAAAAATCCGAAACAAATATGCTTCGGATTATATTATAATATGAAAGTTAAAGGTTATTCTTTGAATTCACCCATCTTACAATATTTATCCATTCGCTGAGACACTAATTCGGTTGTTGATAAATCTTTTAATTCTTTATAGGCTTTTGAAATATATTGCTCCACCGTTTTGAAAGTAGTTTCTTTATCATAATGCGCTCCACCAAGAGGTTCAGGAATAATATCATCTATTAACTTATTCTTTTTCATGTCAAAAGAAGTCAATTTTAAGGCTTCTGCAGCTTGTTCTTTAAATTCCCAACTTCTCCATAAAATTGACGAACAAGATTCGGGTGAAATAACTGAATACCAAGTGTTTTCTAACATAAAAACTCTATCTCCTACTCCAATTCCTAATGCTCCACCGGAAGCACCTTCTCCAATAATTACAGTAATAATAGGTGTTTTTAAACGAATCATTTCAAAAATATTACGAGCAATAGCTTCTCCTTGTCCGCGTTCTTCAGCTTCTAAACCTGGGTATGCTCCAGGAGTATCTACTAATGTTAAAACTGGAATGCCAAATTTTTCTGCCATTTTCATTAAGCGAAGTGCTTTTCTATAGCCCTCTGGATTTGCCATACCAAAGTTACGGTACTGACGCATTTTAGTATTGATTCCTTTTTGCTGACCAATAATCATATACGATTGACCGTCTATTTGACCTAAACCGCCAATCATTGCTTTATCGTCTTTAAAATTACGATCGCCAAAAAGTTCTAAAAAGGTACCATTTGTTAAATTCGTAATATGTTCTAGCGTATACGGTCTATTTGGGTGTCTTGAAAGTTGCACTCGTTGCCAAGCCGTAAGGTTTTTATATATTTTTCGCTTAGTTTCTTCTAATTTTTTCTCAATTTGCTTGCACGTTGTAGAGACATCAACATCTGATTCTTGACCAATGATTTGACATTTATCTAACTGATCTTCAAGCTCTTTAATTGGTAATTCAAAATCTAAATATTCCATAATCGGTTTATTAGGGTTTAGTTTTTAATCGTACAAAGATAAAATTTTCAATTGACTTTGTAAACTTATTTTAATTAGTTATTATTTTTTTTATAACCTTTTACAATACCATTTGCAATTACTGTTGCTAAAATAATAATTGCACCTAAATAAAACATGGGTGACATTTGTTCCTTATCTTGGAAAATAAAATAGGCTAAAATGATACCATAAATAGGCTCTAAGTTAATGGTAAGCATTACGGTATAAGGGCTTAAATATTTCATAACCGCTGTGGAAGCAATAAATGCATAGGCCGTACAAACAGAACTTAAAATCATTAAATACACAAAATCGGAAGTAGTTAATTGAAAAAATTCTGCTGAAAAACTGTTTGTAAATACTAATGAAATTGAAAAGAACAATACTCCTCCTGATAATTCATAAAACGAAATTATTGTGGGTTCATAGGTTTTTACAAACTTACTATTGATCACTGCAAACAACGCAGATAGAAAAGCCGAAATTAATGCCAGTATAATACCTTCAACATAATTAGTTTCAACATTAAAAATAATCGTAAGTCCAGCAATAACTATTAATCCAAAGAAAATTTCATACCAAACAATCTTTTTTCCAAAAAACAAAGGTTCGATTAATGAAGCAAAAAAAGCACCCGTTGATAGGCAAGCCAATGTTATAGAAACATTAGCCACTTTAATAGCTCTAAAAAAGGTAAACCAATGTAAAGCAATAATCAATCCTGCTATTAAAAATTTGAATATAATTTGCCTCGGAATTTTTATTGGAATGCGCTTATATCGAATGTATGCGAATATAAAAAATACGGCAAACAACATTCTGAACCAAACTAATGGCAAAGCATCTAGCGAAATTAATCTTCCTAGAATGGCAGTAAATCCCCAAATAAAAACAATTAAATGGAGGTGAAAATAACTTTTTACGTTATCGTTTGGCATTTCTTAATAAATAATATGCTAATACTCCAAAAACAAAATTGGGCAACCAAACCGCAATAAATGGAGGTATGCTCGACTTCTCTGCTAATGTTCCAAAAACTTTATCAAAGAAAATAAATATAAACGCAATGATGATACCGATAGCTAAATTGACTCCCATACCGCCTCTTCGTTTCATAGAAGAAACAGCTACTGCGATTATTGTCAAAATAAAAGCAGAAACGGGCAAACTAAATTTCTTGTAAAAAACAACTAAATAAGTATTAATGTTTGCATTACCTCTAGAACGTTCTTTGTTAATGAATCTATTTAATTGACCAATTGTCATTGTTTCTGCAACATAAACGACTGGTGTTAAATCATCGGGTTCAAAATTATAATTAATTGAAATTTTATCGGTCTTAATAATTTGATCATCATCTATTCCTACTATACGTTTATTATAGTTGTATAAAACATATGTCTTTTTTACCTCATCATAGTGAATGCGATTAGCGTTTACTTTCTCAATTAATTTATTGTCTTTAATTAACTCATAAGTAAAATTAAACCCCGTTTGTGATAAATAATTAAAATTACTCACATAGATGTTTTCTTCAATATTACCGTCTTTTTTAATTTGTCTAAAAATATCTAAAGTTTCTCTCGTTTGTGCGTTTCCTTTTAAATTTTGGTATCTAAAATCATTAAAACCTTTACTTGCTTTTGGTACCAAAAAGAATCCCATAATCAAAGAAAAAATCGAAACGATAATTGCTCCATAAATGAATGGGCGAAGAAAACGTGTAAACGATATACCCGAACTTAAAATAGCAATAATTTCGGTGTTATTTGCTAGTTTTGAAGTAAACCAGATAATGGATAAAAATAAAAAAATTGGAAACAAAAGATTTGCAAAATAAATAGTAAAATCGCCATAATAAACTAAAATAGCTTTAAGTGGTAGTTTATTTTCAATCATTCGATTTACTTTTTCAGAAACATCAATCGTTATTCCAATCGGAATAAACATAATTAACATCACCGAAAAAGTAACCAAATAGCGTTTTAAAATGTATTTATCTATTATTTTCATATTTCAAGAGAAAAGAGATTAGAAAAAAGAGCATAGACTATTTTATTTATCTAAAACTCATTTTACATTCTTTGTTCTATATTCTTTGTTCTATATTCTCGATTTATAATCGTTGACTCATTTGTACTACCATTTTATCTTTCCATGCTCTAAATGTTCCGGCGATAATTTGGCGTCTTGCTTCTCTTACTAACCACATGTAAAAACCTAAGTTATGAATCGTTGCAATTTGTTTACCTAAAAACTCATCTGCAGCAAAAAGATGACGCAAATAAGCTTTTGAATATTCGGTATCAACCCAAGTATGCCCCATTTCGTCAATAGGCGAAAAATCGGCTTCCCATTTTTTGTTTTTCATATTCATAGTTCCGTGTGCGGTAAACAACATACCATTTCGAGCATTACGTGTTGGCATTACACAATCAAACATATCAATTCCTAACGCAATATTCTCCAAAATATTGATTGGTGTTCCAACACCCATTAAATAACGAGGTTTATCTTCGGGTAGTATTGCAGTAACTACTTCAGTCATAGCATACATTTCTTCAGCCGGCTCTCCTACAGATAATCCACCGATAGCATTTCCTTGAGCGCCTGCATTTGCAATATATTCAGCCGATTGCGCTCTTAAATCTTTATACGTACTTCCTTGTACTATAGGGAAAAACGTTTGTTCGTATCCATATTTAAAAGGTAATTTTTCTAAATGATTGATGCAACGATCTAACCAGCGGTGCGTCATGTGCATCGAACGTTTGGCATAGCGATAATCGCATGGATACGGGGTACATTCGTCAAAAGCCATAATAATATCGGCACCAATAGTGCGCTGAACTTCCATTACATTTTCTGGCGAAAAGAAATGATACGATCCGTCAATATGTGATTTAAATTTTACGCCTTCTTCTTTAATTTTACGATTGGAAGACAAAGAATACACTTGGTATCCACCTGAATCGGTTAAAATATTGCGATCCCAATTCATGAATTTATGTAAACCACCCGCAGCTTCTAAAATTTTAGTTTGCGGTCTTAAATATAAATGATAGGTATTCCCAAGAATGATATCAGGATTGATATCTTCTCTTAATTCGCGCTGGTGAACCCCTTTTACCGAGGCAACGGTACCAACAGGCATAAATATCGGCGTTTCAATAACTCCGTGATCGGTCGTTATTTTTCCGGCTCTGGCTTTGCTTTGTGGATCTTTGGTAATTAAATCAAACTTCATAGTGTGCTTTTACGAAACGCAAAGATAATTGAATTTAGAATTTAGAAATTAGAATTTGGAATTATTTATGAAATTCGGTAAAATTCAAAAATCGGTATACTGCATCTCAATTACTTTCTCCTTTTTACTTTTTAATTTCACTATCAACAATTCTTAATAACTTCTCATAAAATGATTTGTAGCACCAAAAAAATAAATTTACTTTTGTAGGCATTAACACAATACACCCATATAAATGTCTAACACACAACAACTACAAGATTTTACAACACAAGTTCGAAGAGACATTCTTCGTATGGTTCATGCCGTAAATTCAGGTCATCCAGGAGGTTCTTTAGGATGTGCCGAATTTTTAGTGACGCTTTATCAAGACGTTATGAAACGTAACCCTGGTTTTTCTATGGACGGAAAAAATGAAGATTTGTTCTTCTTATCTAACGGACATATTTCTCCAGTATTTTATAGTGTTTTAGCAAGAAGCGGCTATTTCCCAATTGCAGAACTAGCTACTTTTAGAAAATTAAACTCTAGATTACAAGGTCACCCAACAACTCACGAAGGTTTACCAGGAATTAGAATGGCTTCGGGTTCGTTAGGTCAAGGGTTATCTGTGGCGATAGGAGCTGCTCAAGCTAAAAAATTGAACAATGATAACCATTTGGTCTTTGCTCTATTAGGCGATGGTGAACTACAAGAAGGTCAAAATTGGGAAGCCATTATGTATGCTTCTGCTAAAAAAGTGGACAACTTAATTGCTACCATCGATTTGAACGGAAAACAAATTGACGGAACTACAGACGAAGTTTTAGCCATGGGAAGTTTGAAAGCAAAATTTGAAGCATTTGATTGGATTGTATTAGAAGCTACAGCCGGTAATGACATTGATGCCATCAAAGCTGGGTTAGCTGAAGCCAAAGCAAAATCAGGTAACGGAAAACCAGTTTGTATTTTATTACATACTGAAATGGGTAATGGAGTAGATTTTATGATGCACACCCACGCTTGGCACGGAAAAGCGCCAAATGATGAGCAATTAGCGAATGCATTAGCACAAAATGTAGCAACTTTAGGAGACTATTAATCAGTACTTAGTGTTCAGTTATTAGTATTCAGTAGTATGCGATTAAATTAAAAACAAATGAAAAAATATACCAACACAGGCAGCAAAGATACCCGTTCGGGATTTGGAGCTGGAATGACCGAATTAGGTCAAAAAAATGAAAATGTAGTGGCACTTTGTGCTGATTTAATTGGGTCATTAAAATTTGATGATTTCAAGAAAAACCACCCAGAACGTTTTTTCCAAATAGGAATTGCAGAAGCCAACATGATTGGTATCGCTGCTGGATTAACCATTGGAGGAAAAATTCCGTTTACAGGTACGTTTGCAAACTTTTCTACAGGAAGAGTGTACGATCAAATTCGTCAATCGGTGGCGTATTCTGATAAAAACGTAAAAATTTGTGCTTCTCACGCAGGACTAACTCTTGGAGAAGACGGAGCAACACACCAAATATTAGAAGACATTGGTTTGATGAAAATGTTACCCGGAATGACGGTGATCAATACCTGTGATTACAACCAAACCAAAGCAGCAACTTTAGCTTTAGCCGATCATCATGGACCAGCTTATTTGCGTTTTGGTCGTCCAGTGGTGCCTAACTTTATGCCAGCTGACGAACCTTTCGTAATAGGAAAAGCGATTATGCTAAACGAAGGAACAGATGTTACCATTATTGCAACCGGTCATTTAGTTTGGGAAGCATTAGTTGCAGCCGAAGCGTTAGAAGCAAAAGGAATTTCTGCAGAAGTAATTAACATTCACACGATTAAACCACTAGATGAAGCAGCAATTTTAAAATCAGTGAAGAAAACAGGTTGCGTGGTTACGGCAGAAGAGCATAACATCATTGGAGGATTGGGAGAAAGCGTTTCTAGATGTTTAGTACAAAACCATTTAGTACCTCAAGAATTTGTTGCGGTAAACGATAGTTTTGGCGAAAGCGGAACGCCTGACCAATTAATGGAAAAATACGGTTTAAACAGTGCCGCTATTATTGAAAAAGCCGAAAAAGTAATGGCTAGAAAATAATAGTCTACTTTACCTATATTCAAAATCCTCATGTAATTGAGGATTTTTTTTATTTTACTTCTTTCACGCCTTTAATAAATAACCACTTCATGAAGATTTTTTCACCATTTTGGGTTTTTACCATTTGAAACTTTGGTGCTAATAATAACGCCACCATAAAACCCGTCATCGGAATCCATATGCCTTGCAAATGCGTAGCAATGTCTACTACATATAAAGTAGGCAAATAAATCACCACAAACCCTAAGAAGTTGTATAAAAATGCTTTTACTTTTTTATTCATATTTTTTATTGTTGATTTTTTTTTCTGTTTAAATATTGTATAACATAATGAATTCTCACAACTCACTACTCCCTACTTTCTTCTCCATCCTGTACTATATACTTCACCTTCTTGCTGCCTTCATACATTTCATATTTCACAAAACGGGTTTCAAGTTTTCCGTTGAAAAGTTTAATTTTTCTGCTCGGCTTTAAGCCCACAAATTTCAATGCTTCTAAATTTGCCGTTATGAACCAAGCATTAGTATTGGGATAACTTTGCTTAAGCGTATCGCCTATTTCTCTATAAAAACGCTCCATATCAATATCTAAACGCTCTCCATAAGGCGGATTAAAAACAATATGTAACGGTCCTTCGGTTGTCTTTTTAGAATCGAAGAAGTTATCATTGCTCACTTTTACATATTCGTCTAAATTAGCATTTTTGATATTATCTTTTGCTTTAGCGGCCGCACTAGGTGCTTTATCATAACCTTGAATGGTATAATGAAACTCACGGGTTTTTTTCAATAGCGATTCTAGAATGTTGTCGAATAATTCGGCATCCCAATCGTTCCATTTTTCAAAACCAAACTCTTTACGATTAATATTTGCCGGAATATTACAGGCAATCATGGCAGCTTCGGCTAAAATAGTTCCAGAACCACACATAGGGTCTAAAAAATGACTTTTACCTTCCCAACCCGATAAAAGCAACATTCCTGCGGCTAAAACTTCATTAATTGGAGCAATATTTGTCGCTGTTCGATATCCTCTGTGGTGCAACGAAGCTCCAGAAGTATCTAACGAAACGGTCACCGTGTCTCTATCAATATGCACATGAATTTGTAAATCGGGAAAGTCTTTATCAATACTTGGACGTTTTCCATCAATATCCCTAAATTGATCTACAATAGCATCTTTAGACTTTAAAGCCACGAATTGACTGTGATTGAAATTTTCAGAATGCAACGTAGTTTCAATTAAAAAGGTATGCTGAGCACTCAAATAATCGGTCCAATCAATAGATCGAATTCCGTCATATAACGTTTTTTCATTATGTGCTCTAAAGGTCTTGATGGGTTTTAAAATTTTTATAGCGGTTCGCAAGGCTAAATTAGCTTTGTACATAAAACCTTTATCGCCTTTAAAATGGACAACCCTTGTTCCCATTTCGACTTGTTGCGCACCAAGAAGTTGCAGTTCTTTAGCTAATAGCTCTTCAAAGCCAAAAAAAGTCTTGGCTGTCATTTTAAAATTTTCCATTCTTCAATTTAAAGTTCAAATGCAAAAAATCATAGTGCAATATGAATATTTAAGCCATTCTTCTGCAAAAATACATTAAATTTGCTTCTTTAAAGAAATGAATTAAAAATTAATGTCTGACAAAAGCAACAAACTATCTACTATAAATGACCAACAGCCCATAAATTGGTTTGAATCTTGGTTTGACACGCCTTATTATCATATTTTATACAAAGAGCGAAACGAAGAAGAAGCACAATTGTTAATGGATAATTTAACACAGTATTTAAACCTTCCTGACGACGCAAAAATTTTAGATTTGGCTTGTGGAAAAGGTCGTCATGCAATTTATTTGAATTCGTTAAATTATGACGTTACTGGCGCTGATTTATCCGAAAATAGTATTGCAGAGGCCTCTAAGTTTGTCAATGAAAAACTACATTTCAAAGTGCACGACATGCGTGAGCCTTTTATCGAAAAATATGACGCTATTTTTAATTTATTTACTAGCTTTGGGTATTTTGAAGACGATGCTGATAATTACAAAACCATAAAAGCCATTCACAATAGTTTGACCGAAACGGGTTTTGCTGTAATTGATTTTATGAATGTGGATTATGTGTTAGAAAATTTGGTTCCCAATGAAGTAAAATCGGTAGACGGAATAGATTTTTACATCAAACGTTATTTAAAAGGCGGACACATTTACAAAGAAATTGATTTTGAAGATAAAGGCGAAACGTTTCATTTTACCGAAAAAGTACAAGCCCTTAGCTTAGCTGACTTTGAACAAATGATGGAAGCAGCAGGTATTTTTTTATTGGACATTTTTGGCGATTATAAATTACGGAAATATTATAAAAATCAATCGGAACGTTTAATCATGATTTTCAAATAATGCATTATATCATCACCTTTTCAGCGGTTATTATTGGGTATTTAATTGCGCTGTTTTTGAAACCTCAAAAGAAAAAAAACATTAAACTATTACTTGCGTTTAGTGGTGCTTTTTTACTGTCTATTACAGTTTTACATTTATTACCTGAATTATTTTGCGAAGGACATAATCTCGTTCACAGTGGTGAAGAAATGAACGCTTCGTTACCTGTAGGGCTATTTATCATGATTGGGATTTTGTTCCAAATCTTATTGGAGTTTTTCTCTAAAGGCGCCGAACACGGTCATGTACATGTACATACTGATGAACATAACGAATTGCATCACATTCCGTGGTTGTTGTTTATAAGCTTGTGTATTCACGCCCTGTTAGAAGGGTTTCCTATTCATGAGAATCAAAATATAGCCTATGGAATTGCAGTTCACCATTTTCCTATCGCGATTATTTTGACTTTGTTTTTTGTGAATGCAAAGATGAACAAATGGACGATTTTTGCCTTTATGTTTGCTTTTGCACTAATGACGCCACTAGGAACTTTATTAGCCGAACAAATGTATTTTGCACAACATTATGCTAAAGAGATATTAGCAATTGTTGTAGGGATATTATTCCATATTTCATCGACCATTATTTTTGAAAGTAACGAAGGACACAAATTTAATTTGGCTAAAATTACCATGATTGTGTTTGGATTTATTTTAGCATACATCATTGAAATGGGACATTCGCATTAAAAGTTACAAATGCATAAAAACAAATGTAGATTTTAGTTAAATTTGAAGAACATTTAAAACAAATAATATGGGTTTATTTTCTGCGCTATTAGGCAATGCAGGTGCTGTAAATCAAGAAACTTTAGTAAAAGATTATGGCAAACTTTTAATTACAGATGAAGTAATCGAATTGGGTTTCAAATTGATTCGCGATACTTTCATCTTCACAAACAAACGATTAATTCTAGTTGAAAAACAAGGAATCACAGGTAGTAAAATTCACTATAAATCCATTAATTATAAAAGTATTTCTCGTTTCAGTATTGAAACAGCAGGTACTTTTGACTTAGAAGCGGAATTGAAAATTTGGGTTTCAAGCGAAGCACAACCGAGTGTTGTAAAGCAATTCAATAAATCTGTTAATGTGTACGATGTACAAAATGTTTTAGCACATCACGTATTAAAATAATCACATGAATTTTACCAAAACTACCGAACAATCTTCAAAGTATCAACATTTAGAAAAAATGTCGGTTCAAGAATTATTGACCAATATCAACAATGAAGATAAATCCGTGCCTTTAGCTATTGAAAAAGCGCTACCACAAATTGAACAATTAGTAATTGAAGTAGTTGCCAAAATGAAAGAAGGTGGTCGATTATTTTATATTGGCGCAGGAACTTCAGGACGTTTAGGTGTTGTAGATGCTTCAGAATGTCCTCCAACTTTTGGTGTTCCGTTTGATTTGGTTATTGGAATTATTGCCGGTGGCGACAGTGCGATTCGAAAAGCAGTTGAATTTGCAGAAGACGATAAGGAACAAGCTTGGATCGATTTACAACAATGGAATATCAACGAAAAAGATGTGGTTATTGGAATTGCCGCTTCAGGAACAACGCCATATGTCATTGGCGGATTAGAAAAGTGTAATGCAAATAACATCTGTACAGGTAGCATCAGTTGTAATGCCGATAGTCCGTTATCTAAAACTGCTAAATTCCCAATTGACGTTGTGGTAGGACCTGAATTTGTTACAGGAAGTAGTCGGATGAAAGCAGGTACTGCACAGAAATTAGTTTTAAATATGATTTCAACTTCTGCAATGATACAATTAGGTAAAGTAAAAGGTAATAAGATGGTAGATATGCAACTGAGTAACAATAAATTAGTAGATCGAGGAACTCGTATGATTATGGATGAAATTTCAGTTACATACGAAGAAGCCAACGACCTTTTAGCGACTCATGGAAGCGTAAGAAAAGCAGTAGATTTTTACTTAAATTTAAAATAAATGGCAACAAATAAATCCATACTTGCAAAAGGAATAAAATATTTAGCTGCAGCTTTACCATTGCTTTTTATTGGGCCTGTTGTAATTACTAGCGCCTTTAAAAACGAAAAACATCCGTTATATGTTTATGTCTTAGTTTTAGGAATAATCATTGGTTTTGCAGCTATGTTTTTAATTTATAAAGGCATCAATACTATTTTAAAAAGTTTATTCGATGGCAACAAAAATTAAGACAAACACTATGAAACCACTTTTTGTATTATTTTTTTGTGTATTAATTACTTCTTGCTATCAACAAGAGCGCAATTGCAACGATTTCAAAACAGGAAAATTTATTTCTGAAACCGAAATTGAAGGTAAAAAATATACCTCAACATTTGATCGAACTGATAGTATTCAAATAGAAAATTATGAAGGCAAAATTGATACATTTAAAGTTCGTTGGACAAACGATTGCGAATATGTCATTCAAAATATTCATCCTAAAAACAGAGCTGAGAAAAAACCCGTACAAATGAAAATTTTAACAACCAACTCAAAATCATACACTTTTGAATTTTCTTATGTAGGCGATTCAAAAAAGCAACGTGGTACTGTAACAAAACTAGATTAATAAGCGTATAATTAGTTTTAAAAACATAAACAAATGGAAGTATTTTTAAATCCCGATGCATGGATAGCTCTTTTAACTTTAACTTTTTTAGAAATTATTTTAGGGATTGACAACATCATTTTTATCTCAATCGTAACAGGAAAATTACCTCAAGAAAAACGTAAAAAAGCTACTCAATTAGGTTTGTTTTTAGCGATGTTCATGCGTATTGCCTTGTTGTTTGGAATTACGCTATTAATTGCAATGAAAGCGCCTTGGTTTAGCTTTAACATTGGTTGGTTTTCAGCTGATATAACTGGTCAAGCCTTAATATTATTACTTGGTGGTTTGTTCTTAATTTATAAAAGTACTAAAGAAATTCATGAAAAAGTAGACCATAAAGGCGAAGAAGAAAAAAGTATGAAATCTAGTGCCGCTAAATCATTTGGTAGCGTTATTGGGCAAATTTTATTAATCGACTTAATCTTTTCTGTTGATAGTATTTTAACGGCTGTGGGTATGACAAATGGTGTTCCGGGTGCTTTAGTTATTATGGTAACAGCAGTTGTTATTTCTGTAGGAGTAATGATGTTATTTGCTGTTCCTGTTGGCAATTTTGTGAATGCTAATCCTTCTATTCAAATTTTAGGATTAGCCTTTTTAATTCTAATCGGATTTATGTTAATTACCGAAAGTATGCATCTCTCTCATGCTCAATTAGCAGGGCAACATGTGGGTGCGGTTCCAAAAGGCTATTTGTATTTTGCAATTGCGTTTTCGTTAGCTGTAGAATTTATTAATATGAAAATGCGTAAAAAGAAGTAATTTTAGGAACGAATGGTTCGGGACTTACCGGCTGACCATATTCCTGCTATACATTACAATAAAAAAGGGTCACTTCGAGAACCTCAGTGACCCTTTTTTATTTCCATTACTATCAGGGTTAGTTAGTATTTGTATTGCTTATTTGTATCAAAATCATTAAGACAACCCTGTAATCACACCCTCGTTATCAATATCGATTCGTTCTGCATTTGGAACCGCTGGTAAACCTGGCATTCGCATAACATCACCTAAAAGTGGTACTACAAATCCAGCTCCTGAAGAAATTTCAAATTCACGTACGGTAATATCAAAACTTGTTGGGCGACCAATTAACTTTTCATTGTCTGAAAAACTGGCAGGTGTTTTCGCCATACAAACCGAAAAATGACTAAAACCTAAATCGTTGATCATTTTTAATTGGGCTTTAGATTTTGGTGAAAACTCAACCGAATTTGCTCCATAAATTTCTTTTGCAACTACATTAATTTTATGCTCAATGCTGTCAGAAGGTTGGTATAAAGGTTTATAGTTTGCAGTTCCACTTTCAATTGCTGCAACTACATTTTGCGCCACTTCGGCCGAACCTTTCCCTCCATGAACAAAAGCAGTACTCACAATAGCTGTTACACCTTTTGTAGCACACAATTCTTTTAACTTGTCATATTCTGCTTGGGTATCATATGGAAAAGCATTGATACAAACCACTGGATTGATTCCAAATTTCTGAATGTTTTCGATGTGTTTTTCTAAATTACAAAAACCTTTTTCAATCGCGCTTACATTTTCAGTTTTGAACTCTTCGGCAGCTAATCCTGCATGGTGTTTTATAGCTCTTATTGTTGCTACTAAAACTACAGCATCTGGTTTTAAACCACTTTGTTCACATTTGATGTGTAAAAACTTCTCTGCACCTAAATCGGCACCAAAACCAGCTTCAGTAACTACATAATCGCCTAACGACAATCCCATTTTGGTTGCAATAGCCGTATTGGTTCCTTGCGCAATACTAGCAAATGGTCCGCCATGTAAAATTGCTGGGTTTCCGTCGATTGTTTGTACTAAATTGGGTTTGATGGCATCTTTCAATAACGTTGCCATCGCTCCTACTACATTCAAATCACGAGCAAAAATAGCTTTCCCGTCTAGGGTTTTTCCAACGAATATATTGCCTAATCGGAATTTTAAATCTGCTAAATCTTTCGCCAAGCATAAAATCGCCATGACTTCCGATGCAGGCGTAATATTGAAACCGTCTTCACGCATAGTTCCATTCGCTTTAGCGCCAACTCCAATAATAATTTGGCGCAACGAACGATCGTTCATATCCATAACACGTTTCCAAGCAATTGATTTTGGATCTAAGTTTAACGAATATTTGGTGTTTTGTAGATTATTATCAATCACCGCCGAAAGCAAGTTATTCGCTTTTTCAATTGCCGAAAAATCGCCTGTGAAATGCAAATTAATATCTTCCATTGGCAAGACTTGAACATAACCACCACCGGCTGCTCCGCCTTTTAATCCAAAAACGGGTCCAAGAGAAGGCTCGCGTAAAACTGCAATTGCTTTTTTACCAATGTAATTCAATCCGTCAGTCAAACCAATAGACATGGTGGTTTTTCCTTCGCCATATTTGGTGGGCGACAGAGCAGAAACTAAAATTAGTTTTCCTTTTGGATGTTCTTGTTGTAAGTGTAATGGCAATTTGGCCTTGTATTTGCCATAATATTCTAAATCGTCTTCTGAAATATTTATTTTTTTAGCAATATCTTTTATGTGATACATTGTTGCATTTTGTGCAATTTCAATGTCCGATGGAAATGTTGGCATTAGTTATGTTTTAAATTAGGGTAAAAGTTGTTATAGTAAAAAAACCTACAAGGTTTTGGAAACCTTGCAGGTTGCGATTTATTTTAATCTAAACTCAACGTAATCTGGCCGTCTTCATTTAATTCTATATTGAAATCTTGAATATCAGTACTCTCTTCTGAATGCTCTTCAGCCATAGTTTCTGGTTCTTCAATAATTTCTTCATACGGAAGCGAATCCATTAGATTGATCTGTTTGATTTTATCAGTTGTCAATTGGTTACCCAAAGCTTTAATGCCTTTTACTGATATAAATTGCTCTAAATCAATAATTTGATTTTCTTTTTGAACACCTTTTATTTTAGCAAAAATAACCTCAGCAACCGGACGCCAATCCGTAGAAACGATTTCTAATTCCGATTTTTCATGTTCAGTAATAAAAATTTCCTCTTTGTTTTCGTTTTCAACTAAGAAACGTTTCACAAAATAACGGTCTTTTTCACCACAGTAATAAATACATGAAACCGGTTTATTTGGATTCCATTTTTCCAACACAATCATGTCTTCGTCAAAGTGTGTGGTTAGTTCTGGAATAATGGTTTTTAGTTTCCCCGATTGATTGACAATCAACAAACGATCATTTGGACGGAATTCACCTAACAACTCGCCTCTTCCATCGACATTCAAGCGTTGTACCGTATCATCAAACCAAACTTTTCGAGGGCGCAACGTTGAAATTCCTTTCTCTTTTAACTCGATTTTTTTGATTGGATATTTGGTTACTGTATTACCACGAGAAGCTCTTCCTTTAATAGCAATATCCGAGAAATCCACATCCCATTTCAGTTTTTTCACGCTACCTACTTGACGGAGTAAAATCGTTACCACTTCAGCTTCACCGTTTGGATTGGCAGAAAAATAAGAGACCATAGAGCCAGGATTTTCTTGTGTTAAATCGTAAAATTTATCACGAGTTACACCCGAAACATTGAAACGTTTGATGAAAGTAGCACCATTTTTACCATCACGATACATCATATTGTATATGGTTCGCTTGTCGTTTTTATCAAAAACAGCGATGTGAATAATATCTTTTCCAACAAATTTCTTATCATCCACTTTCGCTACCATCATTTTCCCATCGCGAAGGAATACAATTACATCATCAATATCAGAACAATCGGCAACATATTCGTCTTTCTTCAAACCAGTTCCAAAGAACCCTTCTTCCCGATTGACATATAGTTTTGTATTACGTAAAACCACTTTCGTTGCCTCAATAGTATCAAAACTTCTTAATTCGGTTTGACGCTCGCGCCCTTTTCCATATTTGTCTTTTAATTTTTGGAAGAAATCAATCGTATAATCAATAATATGGTCCAAATGGTATTTCACTTGTTCCATTTCAGCTTCCAATTTCGAAATCGCTTCATCGGCTTTATCCGAGTCGAAACGCGTAATACGAATCATTGGAATTTGAGTCAATTTTTGCAAATCATCGTCATTAATCTCCCGAACAAATGATTTTAAAAACGGCTCAAATCGGTCATACATATATTTGTACAACGATTCTCTGTCGGAATACAATTTGAAGTCGATGTACATTTCTTCACGAATAAAAATCTTTTCTAACGTTGAGAAATGCCATTTATTTTCTAATTCGTCTAACTGAATTTCCAATTCGCGTTTGAGTAAATCAACCGTTCTGTTGGTCGAAATTTTCAACATATCAGAAACGCCAATAAACAACGGTTTGTGGTTTTCAATAACACAACCTAACGGCGCAACCGAAGTTTCACAAGCTGTAAAGGCATATAACGCATCAATGGTTTTGTCAGGCGAAACGCCCGGCGGAAGGTGAATTAAAATTTCAACCTCAGCAGCCGTGTTGTCTTCAATTTTCTTTATTTTAATTTTCCCTTTTTCGTTGGCTTTCAAAATACTATCAATCAATGTTGAGGTATTGGTTGAAAACGGAATTTGGGTAATTACCAAAGTTTGTTTGTCTAATTGTCCAATTTTTGCACGCACACGCACACGACCACCCCGTAAACCATCATTATAATTGGAAACATCAGCAATACCAGCCGTTGGAAAATCGGGAAATAAGGTAAACGATTTGCCTTTCAATACTTTAATGGAACAATCTATTAATTCATTGAAATTGTGCGGCAATATTTTTGTAGATAAACCTACGGCAATACCTTCTGCTCCTTGTGCTAATAATAAAGGAAACTTCACCGGAAGATTGATCGGTTCGGCACGACGACCATCATATGACATTCCCCATTCGGTAATTTTTGGCGAATACAAGACATCGTGACCAAATTTTGAAATTCGGGCTTCAATGTATCGGGAAGCAGCAGCACTATCTCCTGTTAAGATATTTCCCCAGTTTCCTTGCATGTCGATGATTAGGTCTTTTTGCCCAATTTGAACCATGGCGTCACCAATACTTGCATCTCCGTGAGGATGATATTGCATGGTGTGACCCACGATATTCGCTACTTTATTGTAACGACCATCATCTAACTCTTTCATAGAATGCATAATTCGACGTTGCACCGGTTTAAAACCGTCTTCAATCGCAGGAACTGCACGTTCTAGAATTACATACGAAGCGTAGTCCAAAAACCAATCTTTGTACATTCCTGTAACTTTGGTAATGGTGTCTTCTGGATTTTCGTTGTTTTCGTAAAAATGATGTCCTGTAGAAACACGAATATCGTCAAAACCTTCCTCGTTATTGGGACTATCTTGATTATCGAAATTTTCGTCTTCGTTTGGAATGATGTTATCTTCTTCTTCGTCTTTCATTTTTATGCTGAATTATTTTCAGTATGCTTTTTTACTTTAAATCACTGCTCACAAAAAAACTGAACACTGAATACTAATTTTTTTCCACTACATCCAACTCCACTTTCAAATTGTTAATGATAAACTCTTGTCGGTCTGGGGTGTTTTTACCCATATAAAACTCTAACAAGGTTTCAATAGAAGTGGCTTTATCTAACATAACAGGATCCAATCGAATGTCTTGCCCAATGAAGTGCTTGAACTCATCTGGCGAAATTTCTCCTAATCCTTTGAATCGGGTAATTTCTGGTTTTGGCTTTAATTTTTCAATAGCATCGATTCGCTCTTGGTCGGAATAACAATAAATTGTTTCTTTTTTATTTCGCACACGGAACAAGGGCGTTTGTAAAATATACAAATGTCCGTCTTTAATCAACTCAGGGAAAAACTGCAAGAAAAACGTGATTAACAACAAGCGAATGTGCATACCATCTACATCGGCATCGGTTGCAATTACGATATTGTTGTACCGCAAATCGCCCATATCTTCCTCAATGTTTAATGCAGCTTGTAATAAATTGAATTCTTCGTTTTCGTACACAATTTTCTTGGTCATTCCATACGAATTCAATGGCTTACCCCGTAAACTAAAAACCGCTTGCGTATTCACATCACGACTTTTAGTAATGGATCCCGAAGCCGAATCTCCCTCGGTAATAAAAAGCGTACTTTCTAAACTTCTTGGATTTTTCGCATCGGTTAAATGCACACGACAATCGCGTAATTTTTTATTATGCAGACTGGCTTTTTTTGCTCGGTCTTTGGCTAATTTTCTAATGCCTGAAAGTTCTTTACGTTCGCGTTCGGCTTGTAAAATCTTACGCAATAACGCATCGGCAACTTCTGGATTTTTATGTAAGAAATTATCTAATTTGGTTTTAATAAAATCATTCACAAACGAACGCACCGAAGGACCATTCGGACCAATTTCGGTAGAACCTAATTTGGTTTTGGTTTGTGATTCAAACACCGGTTCTTCAACTTTAACGGCTACTGCTGAAACAATCGATTTACGAATATCAGACGCTTCAAAAGGTTTGTTGTAAAACTCTTTGATGGTTTTTACAATTGCTTCACGAAAAGCACCTAAATGCGTTCCTCCTTGTGTTGTATTTTGTCCGTTTACAAACGAATGGTATTCTTCTGAATATTGCGATTTACTGTGTGTAAGTGCTACTTCTATATCGTCGCCCAACAAATGAATCGTTGGATACACCATATCGTCTTCGTGAATCGCTTCTTCTAATAAATCTTTCAATCCGTTATCTGAAAAATACTTTTCACCATTGTAAAAAATGGTCAATCCTGTATTGAGATAACAGTAATTTTTGAGCATCTTGATGATGTACTCATTTCGGTATTTGTAGTTCTTAAAAATCGCTTCATCGGCAATAAACGAAACTTTAGTTCCTTTACGCTTAGTAGATTCTTGTATATCTTCTTCTAAAGTTAGATTTCCAGCAGAAAATTCCGCTGCTTTTTGTTGGTTATCACGAACCGATTCTACTCGGAAATAATTGGAAAGTGCATTAACGGCTTTGGTTCCGACACCATTTAAACCAACCGATTTCTTAAAGGCTTTGGAATCGTATTTTCCACCTGTGTTCATTTTAGAAACTACATCAACCACTTTTCCTAACGGAATGCCTCGACCATAATCGCGGACCGTTACGAGTTTATCTTTAATAGTAACTTCGATGGTTTTTCCTGCACCCATGACAAATTCATCGATACAGTTATCCAATACTTCTTTTAATAATATATAAATACCATCATCTGGCGATGAACCATCACCGAGTTTTCCGATATACATACCAGGACGCATACGAATATGTTCTTTCCAATCGAGGGAACGTATATTGTCTTCGGTATATTGATTTTGATCTAACATAAACAGAATTTGGATTTTGTGCTAATATAAAGGAATTAGCCCAATTTTAAAAAAAGAAGTACTATAACTTATTGACATATTTACAAACAAAAAAACCGCTGAAATTCTTCAACGGTTTTTTCTATTTTCTATATTCTTTTCTCTGAAAAATTACACATTAAAACGGAAATGCATTACATCGCCATCTTTTACAATGTATTCTTTACCTTCTACTCTTAATTTTCCTGCTTCTTTTACTTTAGCTTCTGAACCGAAATTTGAGAAATCTTCAAATGCAATAACTTCTGCACGAATGAAACCTTTTTCAAAATCGGTGTGGATTACTCCAGCTGCTTTTGGTGCGGTATCTCCGATGTTAATCGTCCATGCACGAACTTCTTTAACACCAGCTGTGAAATACGTTTGTAATTTTAATAATTTGTATGCCGCACGAATTAATACTGCCGAACCTGGCTCAGTCAATCCCATATCTTCTAGGAATACTTGACGTTCTTCGTAGCTTTCTAATTCGGTAATATCGGCTTCTGCTCCTACTGAAAGAATAATTACTTCTGCTTGTTCATCTTTTACTAATTCACGCACTTGATCTACATATTTGTTTCCGTTTACAGCCGAAGCTTCGTCAACATTACATACATATAAAACTGGTTTTGTGGTAATTAATTGGAATTCTTCCATCAAATCCACTTCGTCTTGATTTTGAGTAACTACCGTACGCGCCGATTTTCCAGCTAATAAAGTTTCACGAATTCTATCTAATAACGCTTTTTCAGCTTGTGCTTCTTTATTACCTGTTTTAGCAGCACGATTGGTTTTTTCCAAACGTTTTTCAACCGTTTCTAAATCTTTTAATTGCAATTCTATATCGATAGTTTCTTTATCGCGAATTGGATTGACATTACCATCAACGTGCACAATATTATCGTTATCAAAACAACGTAAAACGTGAATAATTGCATTACATTCTCTAATATTTCCTAAGAATTGATTTCCTAAACCTTCTCCTTTACTAGCTCCTTTTACTAAACCTGCAATATCAACTATATCCACTGTTGCCATTTGAACACGCTCTGGCTTAACCAATTCCTCTAAACGAGCAATACGTGGATCGGGAACGTTTACTACACCAATATTGGGTTCAATAGTACAAAACGGAAAGTTTGCACTTTGTGCTTTAGCGTTTGATAAACAATTAAATAAAGTTGATTTTCCTACATTTGGTAATCCTACAATTCCTGCTTTCATAAGCCCCTAAATCCCCTAAGGGGACTTTAATTAAAAGTTAATATTATTTTTAAAAGTGTGCAAATATACTTCTATTAATTGAAAAAAATAA